>RRZT010112269.1_pt1 | contig 17751 bp, 15 predicted proteins | sample 2165551 | NCBI WGS metagenome assembly RRZT01 (sample SAMN10456910, study PRJNA506462) | wastewater metagenome | biome: wastewater; feature: sludge; material: wastewater sludge; isolation source: wastewater sludge with Escherichia coli K12::gfp cells carrying plasmid... | place: USA: Moscow, Idaho...
AGACAGCCATGGACACCCCCGAGGATGCCCCCAGCGCCGCCGACCGCTATCGCGCCCCGGCGCTGGACAAGGGGTTGGACATCCTCGAGGTGCTGGCGTCGCAGGCGCGTGGCCTGACCCGGGCCGAGATCGTCAAGGAAATGGGCCTTGGCCCCTCGCAGATCTATCGCATGCTGGAACGGCTGGTGGCGCGCGGCTATGTCACCCGGCTTGAAGGGGGCGACCGCTATGCGCTGACGATGAAGCTGTTCCTGCTGGCGACCGGGCACCCGCCCCTGCGCCGGCTGATCGCGCAGGCCCAGCCGATGATGGACGAATTCGCCCGCGAGCTGCGCCAGTCCTGCCATCTGGTCGTCCCCGAACATGCCTGCGGCATCATCATCGCACAGGCAAGCCCGCCAAATCACTGGGAATTCCGCGCCCGCGTCGGGGCGCAGCTTGACCTGTTCACCACCGGCTCGGGCACGACATTGCTGGCCTTTGAGCGCCCCGATCAACTGGCGGAAACGCTGGGCGGCTGGGGCATCGCCGATGCCGATGCGCGCCTGCGCCGCATCGCGCCCGAGCTTGCGGCGATCCGCCGTCAGGGCCATCGCATCGGTCCCTCGGCGCAGGCGGTGGGTGTCACCGACCTGTCCGTGCCCATCCACGGGCCGGGGGGCGACGCGATGGCGGTGGTGACCTGCGCCTATATCGAGCATCCCGACGACATGCGCGCCGGCATGCGCGATGCGACGCTGGCCAGCCTGCTGGCGCTGTCCCGCGATCTGTCGCTGGATCAGGATCAATAGCACCGAAATCTGCAGGGGCGGGATCTTGCAACCTGCCCGGATGCAGATAGCATAAAGGTCATCCCTGCGCCTCGTAAGCCGGGGCATGGGCACATTCCTGTCTGAAATCAGTGCGCTAATTCCGAGATGCCTCCCATCTCGAATGAGCATTCGCGTCGCATGCCGAACCTGCCTACCGTCACATCAACCCCGCGGACCAGAGTCGGGACGATGACAACAGGAAGGAGGACGGCCCGGATGGCCCAGCGTCATGACGACATTTCTCCGGCACGATCCGGGCCGCTATCCGGCTATCGTGTGCTTGAGCTTGGCCATTATATCGCCGCCCCCTTCGCCACCCGGCTGCTGGCCGATATGGGCGCCGATGTCATCAAGATCGAGGCCGCCGACGGCGATCCGGTCCGCGACTGGGGCGAGCAGGTCAACGGGCATCCGGTCTGGTGGTCGGTCCATGGCCGCAACAAGCGCTGCATCACGCTGAACCTGAAAGCGCCCGAGGCCAGGACCATCCTGGCCGATCTGGCACGCGGCGCCGATGCCATCATCGAGAACTTTCGCGCGGGCCATCTGGCGCGGCTGGGCTTTTCGGACCAGTTCTTCCAGTCCTGCAATCCCGATATCGTGGTCTGCCACATCTCGGGCTTTGGCCAGACCGGCCCCAAGGCGCAGGCGGCCTGTTTCGGCGTCATCGGCGAGGCCATCGGCGGGCTGCGCCATCTGAGCAACCACCCCAAGGGCGTCAGCGACCTGCCGCCGGTGCGGGCCGGCGTCAGCATCGGCGATTCCGTCGCCGGCCTTTACGCGGCGCTGGGGGTGACAGCGGCTCTTGCCTCGCGCGGGACGGATGCGCCCAAGGTCATCGACGTGGCGCTGACCGAGGCCGTGCTGAGCCTGCTCGAGGGGACCGTCCCCGAATATGGCAAGACCGGCAAGGTGCGCGAACCGGCGGGCGGACGCATCCCGACCGCCTCGCCCTCGAATGCGTTTCCGACGCGGGACGGGCGCTGGATCATCATCGCCGCCAATTCCGACCAGCTTTTCGCCCGGCTCTGCACGCTGATGGGTCAGCCCGAACTGGCACAGGACCCGCGTTATCAGGGCAACCCCGAGCGCTGCCGCAATGTTGACGCGCTTGAGGCCGAGATATCGGCCTGGACGCGGCAGTTGAATGCCGATGTGCTGGAGCGCCTGCTGGAACAGGCCGACATCCCGTCCTGCCGGGTCTATGCCGCCCCCGACATCGTCGCCGACGAACAGTTCCGGGCCCGCGACATGATCCTGACGGTCGAGGACCCGGCACTGGGCCCGGTCCTGCATCCGGCGCCGGTGCCGATGTTTCAGGGCATGGCGCGCGACATCGCCTGGACCGGCCCGGCGGTCGGCCAGCACAACGCGGACGTCTATCACGACATCCTGAACTTCTCGGCCGAGGAAGTGGCGGGACTGAGATCGCGCGGCGTCATCTGACCCCGCGCGCAATACGGCAACAAGCAGACTGGTCTTTTGGGAGGAGGAACAATGACAAAAACGAAATCGCTGTCGCGCCGGGATTTCCTTGGCAAAACCGGGCAGATCATGGCCGGGATCACCGTCACCGCGGGTCTTGGGGGGATGGCCTTTCGGGCCTCGGCCTCGACCGAGGGGTTTCTGACCAGCAGCGGCAAGATCGGCTTTGGCACGATCCTGCCCCTGTCGGGCGGCTTTACCGTGGTCAGCCAGCCCTGGATCCACGCGATCAAATACGCGATCGAGGAACAGAACGCCGCCGGCGGCATCAAGATCGGCGACACCGCCTATGAGATCGAAAACCCCATCGGCGACGAACAATATTCCGCGCAAGGCGGCCTGACCGCGTTCCGCAAGCTGGCGGCTGACGGCGTGCGCTACAGCGGCGGCTATGTCTCGGTCGAGGCGCCCGCGGCCGTGCAGGGCATCAACGAACAGGAAAACCACCTGATCGTGCTGGGCATCACCGGCAAGGACCTGTGCCTGACCAAGAACAAGAACCGCTTCTATGAATATGCGCTGGCGCAGGCGACTGGCCCCTATATGGCGGATTACGCTTATAACGTGCTGGGCAAGCGCCGCATCGGCTCGATCGAGCTGGCCAATACCTGGGGCGAGGACTATTATTTCTCTTTCGCCAAGACCTTCGAGGCGCTTGGCGGCGAGATGGTGACGCGCAGCTATCTGCAGCCGAACCAGTCCGATTTCTCGGCCCAGATCAGCGAGATGGTCTCGAAAGGGGTCGATGCGCTTTACATCATCATGGGCGACGGTCCGGCCTCGGCCGTGGCGCTGCAGGCCCGCCAGGGCGGGCTGGGGACCGATATCCCGATCCTCGCACAGGGTGCCTGGGGCCCCGAGATGTATATGGAGGATCAGGGCAAGGCGACCATGGACGGCGCCGTCTATCCGGGCTGCGTCGCCTATTCGGAATGGAGCGACAAGCATCAGGCGCTGAACGACCGGCTGTTCGCCGATATCGGCCTTTATCTGAACAACTGGTTCTGGCACGGCTACGATTCCACCAAGATCGTGCTGTGGGCCATGGAAGAGGCGCAGTCGCTGGACCCGGTCAAGGTCGTGGCCGCGATCCCCTCCGTCGTTCAGAAACGCGCGGCTGAGCTGATGATCAAGCCCACCGGCGCGGTCCAGACCGCCGACAAGGGCGTCTATCTGCAAATCCCGATGACCATCGGCCGCTTCGACGCCAATGCCGATTTCGCCAAGGGCCCGGCCCTGATCCCGGTCGCAGAGGCGAAATATGTCAGCTTCCCCGGCTGGATGCCCGAGAAATGGGAGGGCTACACCGCCGATCCCAAGGACGAGGCGGTGAACTGGTATCCGACCATGGATGAGCTGACCGCGATGCGCGGCTGAGCGCCCAACGCAAGCAGAACGCGGCGCGCCCCGGGGTCGGGGCCGCCGTCCCTTTCCCTTGTCAATCTGCGGAGCGGCCATGCAGCTGTTTTTGCAACAATGCGTCAACGGGCTGATGCTCGGCGGCCTGTTCACCCTGATGTCGCTGGGGCTGAGCCTGATGTTCGGCGTCATGAAGGTCGCCAATTTCGCCTATGGCGCGGTCTATATGCTGGGCGGATATGCCGCCTTCTGGGCCTCGAACCTGTTGGGCGTGCCGAACTGGGCGGCGATGATCGTGGCTTTTGCCACGGCCTTCCTGATCGGCGTCGTCATGGAGGAAGTGGGCTTTGGCCGATTTCGCGGCAACGAAGAGGCGACACTGATCTTTGGCCTTGGGGTGGCGCTGATCGTGCGCGGCGCCTCGGTCATCGCATGGGGGTCGCAGACGCGCTATATCCCGGTCTCGTTCGACACCTACCGCGTCGGCGGGCTGGTCTTTCCGGCGTCCCGGCTATGGGCGGCGCTGATCGCGCTGGTAATAGTGGCGGGCGTCTATCTGCTGGTCAACCGCACGCCATGGGGCAAGGTCATCCGGGCCGTGGCCGACAACCCCGAACGCGCCAAGCTGATCGGCTGCAACACGCGGCTGCAATATCTGCTGACGGCGGGGCTGGCCAGCGGGCTGGCGGGCGTGGCCTCGGTCCTCTTGATCCCGGTTTTCAGCCTGTCGCCCTCGGTCGATGACTCCGCGCTTTATACGGCGATGACCGTGGTCATTCTGGGCGGGCTCGGCAGCATCGCCGGGTGCCTGGCGGGCGGGTTCCTCTTGGGGATCGTCACCGCCTTTTCCTATGGCTACCTGCCCAGCCCCATCGCCCCGGCGATCCCGCTTTTGCTGCTTATCCTGACGCTGGCATTCAAGCCCGAGGGGCTGTTTGGTTCCAAGGACCGCGTGGTATGACCCTGCAAGACACCCTTCAGAACGGCACGAAACCGGGCCTGAACCTTGACCGGCTGGGGCTTGGCCTGCTGGCCGCCGTGCTGATCGCCGCCCCCTTGCTCTTGTCGAACGCCTATCAGCTGAACGTGCTGGTGCTGATGGTGGTGAACGCGGTGCTGGCCATTGGCCTGGCCATCGTGATCCGCGCCGGGCGGCTGTCGCTGGCGCAGGCCAGCTTTGGCGGCATCGGCGGCTATACGACCGGTTTTCTGACCACCACGCAGGGCCTGTCCTTCTGGCTGGCGCTGCCGGTCGGGGCGGCGCTTGCGGCGGCCATCGGCGTGCTCTTGGGGCTGGTCAGCCTGCGGCTGCGCGGCTTTTACTTCGCCATCGCCACCTTTACCTTCAGCCAGCTGGCCATCGTCATCCTGCGCGCCTGGACCCCGGTCACCGGCGGCATGAGCGGCATGTTCGGCCTGCCGCATCCGCCGGGCTTTCTGGGCTTGGACTTCTCGGACCCTCGGCAATATTACTATCTGGTGCTGGCGGTGCTGGCGCTGGTCACGCTGCTTTATCACGCCTGCGCGCAATCGACGGTCTTCGGGCGCGGGCTGACCGTGCTGGGTCAGGACGAGGTGCTGGCCACCACGCTGGGCGTGCCCGCCACCCGCTACCGGCTGGCCGCCTTTGCCATCTCCAGCGCGGTCGGCGGCATCGGTGGCAGCTTCAGCGCGCATTTCATTCAGGGCGTCTCGCCCTCGGACATCGCGCCGATCGTTTCGGTCTTTATCGTGGTCATGGTGCTGGCGGGCGGCACACGCACCATCGCCGGCCCCATTGTCGGCGCGATGATCCTGACGCTGGTGCCCGAATTGCTGCGCGCCAGCGCACAATGGTCGATGGTCTTTTATGGCTGCTTCCTGCTGCTTTACGTCTATCTGTTCCGCGACGGGCTGCTGCCGATCCTGAAATCCGCCGTCAGCCGGATCATCGGGCAGACCGCTCAGGCCAGCGCCACGCCGCGGGTCGCCCGCCTGATGGCCGAGACGCAGGCCGCGCCTGACAAATCCCCCGCGCATGAGTTGCTGCGGCCGATCATCTCGCTGTCGGATGTCAGCTGCCGCTTTGGCGCGCTGACGGTGTTGCAAGGGCTGAACTGGTCGATCCAGAACGGCTGCATCAACGGGCTGATCGGGCCGAACGGCGCCGGCAAGACCACCTTTTTCAACGCGCTGACCGGCGTCGTCCCGGTCGCCGAGGGGACCGTGCTGTGGCATGGCACGCCCGTCACCGCCACGCCCGACCAGATGGTGCGCCGCGGCCTTGCCCGCACCTTCCAGCATGCCCGCGTCTTCGAGGATCACAGCGTCGCCGATTCCGTGCTGCTGGCGGCGGAACTGTCGCGGCGGCCGGTCTCGGGCGCGCATCTGCGCTGGCTTCTGGACATGCTTGAGCTGGGCCCGGTGGCGCTGCGGCGCGGCCGCGAGCTGACGCATTTCCAGCGCCGGCTGACCTCGATCGCGATGGCGATGGCCAGCAACCCGGAACTCTTGCTGCTGGATGAGCCGCTGGCCGGTCTGGACGATACCGAAACCCGGCGCCTGTCGGCGATCATCGCCCGGCTGCAAAGGGAAACCGGCAATACCGTCCTCTTGATCGAGCACAAACTCAGCGAGGTGATGGAGCTGTGCAGCGCGCTGACCGTGCTGGATCACGGCCAGATCATCGCCCAGGGCACACCCGCGCAGATTTCCAAGGATCCGGTCGTTCTGGAGGCATATCTTGGCCATGACTAAGTCCCCGATCCTGTCGCTGCGCAATGTCGAAAGCCGCGTCCATGGCGCGGTCAAGCTCTCGGGCGTTTCGGTCGATGTCTATCCGGGCGAGCTGGTCTCGATCCTGGGCGCCAATGGCGCGGGCAAGACCAGCCTGCTGGGCGTCGTCGCCGGGCTTTACCGCCCGACCTCGGGCGAGATCCTGCTGGACGGCCAGCCGATCACCGGCATGGCTCCGCACAGGATCGCCCGCATGGGCATCGGCATCGCGCCGCAGAACCATCCGATCTTTGGCTCGCTGACGGTCTCCGAGACGCTGGAGCTGCGGCCGCCGAATTACCGCGTCGACATCCTGTCGCTGTTTCCCAATCTGGCCGCGAAACGGTCCTATCGCGCGGCCAGCCTGTCGGGGGGCGAACGTCAGATGCTGTCCATGGCACTGGCTTTGCAGGCCGATCCCAAGATCTGCATTCTGGACGAACCGTCATCGGGGCTGGCACCCAAGATCGTCGCGCAGGTGTTCCAGGCGGTCAAGGCGATGGTCGATGCCGGCATCACGGTGCTGATGGTCGAACAGAACGCGCGCGCCGCGCTCAAGATCGCCGACCGCGCCTATGTCATGGAACATGGAAAGATCATTGCCAGCGGCAAGGCATCGGACCTTGCCGACGACGACAAGATTCGCCGTGCATATCTCGGGGTTTAGCCCGCTCGTTAACTGGACAAACAGGGAGATCCCTTTTGGAAAAGGCCTCAATTCAAGACATTCCGCATCTGTTCGACCTGTTCATCGACGGGCACTGGCAGCCCGGAACCGGCGGTCAGACGATGCTGATGATCGAGCCAAGCACGGGCACGCCGATCGGGACCATCGCCTGCGGGACCGCCAATGACATCGATCTGGCCGTGTGCAAGGCGCGCGAGACCTTTGAACAGACCTGGCGCAAGGTCACCCCGGCCGAGCGCGGCCGGATGATGACGCGCCTGTCCCGGCTGATCCTTGAGCATGAGGACGAGCTGACCCAGCTGGAGGCCCGCGACACCGGCAAGCCCGTCTCGCAGGCGCGGCGCGACATCAAGGCGGCGGCGCGCTATTTCGAATATTACGCCGGCGCCTGCGACAAGATCCATGGCGAGATCATCCCCTATGAACCCGGCTATACCGTCATGGTCTTTCGCGAACCGCTGGGGGTTACCGGGCATATCCTGCCCTGGAATTATCCCGCGCAGCAATTCGGCCGCACCATCGGCCCGTCGCTGGCCGCCGGCAATACGGTGGTGCTGAAACCGGCCGAGGATGCCTGCCTGAGCATCCTGCGCATGACCCAGCTCAGCGAACAGGCGGGCTTTCCGCCGGGCACGATCAACGTGGTGCCGGGGCGCGGCAATGGCGCGGGCAGCGCACTGGCCGGCCATGCCGGGATCGATTTCATCTCTTTCACCGGCTCGCCCGAGGTGGGCACCAAGATCCAGGAACTGGCGGCGGCGAACCATATCGGCTGCACGCTGGAACTGGGCGGCAAGTCGCCGCAGATCATCTTTGACGACGCCGATCTGGACGCGGCCCTGGGCTGCGTCGTCTCGGGCATCCTGCAAAACACCGGGCAGACCTGCTCGGCCTCAAGTCGGGTGCTGGTTCAGGACGGCATCTTCGAGGAATTCCGGAAAGGTCTGGTCGAACGCTTTGCCGAGGTCTCGTTCGGGCATCACGACCGCGACCTGCAATGCGGCCCGCTGATCAGCCGAAAGCAGCGCGACCGGGTGGCCGAACTGACCAATGCCGCCATCGAGGACGGCGTGCCGGTGATGTTCCGTGTCTCGGAACCCGCCAACCTGCCCGAGGGCGGTTTCTACTTTGCGCCGATCATCTTCGGCCCCATCGACCGATCCGCCAAGATCGCCCGCGAAGAGGTATTCGGCCCGGTGCTGGTGGTCCTGCGCTTCAGCGACGAGGCCGATGCCGTGGCGTTGGCCAATGGCACCGAATACGGGCTGATCGCCGCCGTCTGGAGCCGCGATGCCGATCGCCTGACCCGCGTCGCGCGCGAAATGCGCTGCGGGCAGGTCTTCATGAACAATTACGGCGCCGGCGGCGGGGTCGAACTGCCCTTTGGCGGCGTCAAGCGCAGCGGGCATGGCCGGGAAAAGGGCATGGAGGCGATCCATGAATTCACCGCCGTGAAAACCATCGTGCACCGGCACGGCTAGGGATGGGGGAAAAGATGCGGTTTCTGGACAATAGCGACAAGGACAGCCTGCAACCCCAGCCGGGCGCGCATCTGCATGCCATGCGGGCATCGCGCGAGGCGGGGCCGGACCCCGAATACCGGATGCAGGCCGGACGCGGCTTTGATGCGCTCAAACACGCGCTGACGCTGTTGACCGGCACGCTGCTGCTGGATCTGGTCAAGGCCGAGCGCACCGTGGCCGACCGCGCACTGACCGAAAAGGCGGCGGAAGCGGTTGTCGAGGCCCACGCCGCCATCCTGTCCTGCAAGCCCCGCGACGAGGTTGCCCGCCACCACCTGCATCACCTGCGCCGCGCGCTGGAACAGGTCGACGAGATCACCGGCTGGGCCGGGCGGCAGGCCGACCTGATCCAGTCCGACCGCTCGGCCGCGTTCAGCGACGCCATCCGGGCGGCATGGGACGAGCTGAAAAAGCTCGATGGCCTGATGCAGGGCTTTCAGATGATCGATCTTGGCCAAAGCTGCTGCGCCTATCACGACCGGCTGATCCGGCAAATCGCGCAGAACTGACAGAATACAAGGGAGGAGAAGAGAAATGGGCGAATATTCGATTCACGTCCTGGAATATAGCTACATCCCCGAGCACCCCAAAAGCGCGGTGATGTATGGCCAGCACAATCAGGGCACGCTGAAGCTGCCCTTCAGCTATATCCTGATCCGCGGCAAGGACACGGTCGCGCTGGTCGATGTCGGCCATAACAATGCCGAACATGGCGCGGTGCTGACGCGGGACTACAATATCCAGAACTGGCACGGCCCGGACGAGGTTCTGGCCCCCTTTGGGCTGACCCCGGCCGATGTGCAGCATGTCTTCATCACCCATGCCCATTTCGACCATATGGGCGGCATTGCGCTGTTTCCGAACGCGACCTTCTACCTGCAGGAAAAAGAGCTTTCGAACTGGGTCTGGACGATGTCGCTGGACCGCCGCTTTCGCTGGCTTCTGGGGGCGATGGACCCCTCGGACATCCTGCGGGCGGTCGATCTGGCGCGCATGGGGCGGCTGGTCTGCGCCAAGGGGGCGATGGAAAACGTCCTGCCGGGCATCGACCTGATCCCCGCCTACGACACCCATACCGCCGGTTCGCAATATGTCGTGGTGCGCAATGACGCCAAGTCGCCATCCTCGGATGCCTGGGTGCTGGCGGGCGATCTGATTTACCAGTTTGACAACCTTGATGGTGGCACGCCCGACGATCCCTATTATCATCCCGTCGGCCTTGCGAATGGCAGCCAGGAAAAAATGGTCTTTGCGATTCATGACATGATAAATGCGGCGGGCGGCGACACGGCGCGGGTCATTCCCGGCCATGAACAGCGCCTGATCCAGCGCTTCCCGTGGCGGCCGGGCGTCGCCGGGCTGCAGATCGTCGAGCTGAGCGTGGGCAGGGACCACCAAAGCATCGTCTCGGGCGCCTGAGGGGGGAACGTCGCATGAGCCAGATCGAGGAAACGGATATCGTTATCGTGGGTGCGGGCGCGGCCGGATCGGTCGTCGCCGGGCGCCTCTCCGAGACGCCGGGGCTGAAGGTCACCGTCATCGAGGCCGGGCGGGATGACCTGCATCCCTTCATCCATATCCCCGCCGGCTTCATCAAGATGATCTTCAACCAGAACTACATCTGGCCCTTCAAGACCGAGCCCGCCGCGAACACCCGCGACCGCGAGATCAACGTGCTGCAAGGCCGGGTCGTGGGCGGCTCGGGTTCGTTGAACGGGCTGATCTACAACCGGGGCCAGCCGGGCGATTTCGACGGCTGGGCGCAGATGGGCAACCGGGGCTGGGACTATGCCTCGGTTCTGCCCTATTTCCGCCGTTCGGAAACCTTTGACGGCGCCGGCGACCCCGAGGCGCGCGGCAAGGATGGCCCGCTGCAGATCTCGGAACTGAAATGGAAGCACGAGATCTGCGAGGCCTTCCTGCAAGGCGCGGGCGAACTGGGCCTGCCCCGCACCCGCGACTATAACGGCGGCGATCAGGAAGGCGTCGGATATTTCCAGCGCATCATCCGGGGGCGGCGGCGGATTTCCTCGGCCCGGGCCTATCTCAAGCCGGCGTTGCGGCGCGACAACCTGCGGCTGGTCACCCGCGCCGTGGTGGCGAAAATCCTGTTCGAAGGGCGGCGCGCGGTTGGCGTCGAATACATCGCCGACGAAGGCCGGGGCGAACGGCGGGTGATCCGCGCGCGCCGGCAGGTGGTGCTGTGCAGCGGCACGGTGAACACCCCGCGCCTGTTGCAGCTGTCGGGGATCGGTCTGCCCGACGATCTGGCCGCGATCGGCGTCCCGGTCCTGCATGACCTGCCCGGCGTCGGCCGCAACCTGCGCGACCATTATTCGGTGCGGGTGGTGGCGCGGGCGCGCAATTCGGTGACCATCAACGAGCTGGCGCGGCCGCCCCGGCTTTGGGGGCATCAGCTGCGCTGGCTGCTCAACCGGCCGTCGATCATCACGCTCAGCCCGTCGCTGGTGCATATCTTTGCCCGCTCGCGCGAGGGGCTGGACGCGCCCGACCTGCAAGGCGTCTTTTCGCCCGCCAGCTACAAGGCCGGATTCGTCAGCATGCTGGACGATTATCCCGGCCTGACCTGCGGCTTCTGGGCGCACAAGCCGCAAAGCACCGGCCATGTCCGGGCGCTGTCGCAAGACCCGATGGCCCTGCCGCTGGTGCAGCCGAACTATCTTTCCGCGCAGGAGGATACCGACACGCTGGTGCGCGGCATCAAGCTGGCGCGGCGGCTGATCCAGACCGGGCCGATGGCGCGCTTTTTCGATCACGAGCAACTGCCCGGCAAGGATGTCCAGCGTGATGACGAGCTGGAGGGCTTTGCCCGCCAATACGGCGTCTCGTCCTGGCACCTGATCGGCACCGCCAGAATGGGCCCGGCCACGGACCCCGGCGCCGTCGTCGATGACCGGCTGCGGGTCCATGGCATCGAGGGGCTGCGCGTCGTCGATGCCTCGGTCATGCCGACCAGCCCCTCGGCCAATACCTTTGCCGCCACGATCATGATCGCCGAAAAGGCATCCGACATGATCGCCAGCGACCTTGCGGGGGCAAGCTAGGGATCACGCATGGCAGAATGGCGCAGCCTCGGCCTGGATTTCGTGACGCTCCGCGTGTTCAAGGCGGCGGTCGAGGAGCAAAGCTTCATCGGCGCGGCCGAACGCGAGCATCTGGCCGCCTCGGCCATCTCGCGCCGCATCGCCGAGATGGAGGCGCGGCTGGGGATCGAGCTTTTGCGCCGCCATGACCGGGGCGTCGAGCCGACGCAGGCCGGACGCGTCCTGATGCGGCATCTGGAATCGCTGTTCGACATCGTCGCGGTGACGCTGAGCGATCTGGAATCGCTGACGCAGGGCAAGACCGGCGAGGTCCGGCTTGTCGCCAGCATTTCCATGATCACCTCGATCTTTCCCAAGCTTCTGGGCCAGATCCGCAGTTGTCACCCTGATCTGGACCTGCGGCTGGAACAGGGCAACAGCGAGGATATTCTGGTCAGCCTCAATCGCGGCACGGCCGATATCGGCTTTGTCTCGGGCGTGGCCGCACCCGAGGACATGACCTCATACGAATTTCTGGTCGAGCCGCTTGAGGTGGTGTTGTCGCCCGCCCACCCCCTGGCCACGCGCGGCGCGGGGCTGGCCTTTGCCGATCTGGACCGCTGCGATTATGTGGCCCTGCGCGACAATCTGGCCTTGCAGCACCTGATCTCGCGCAAGGCGGTGGGCACGGGGGTCGAACTGCGCACGACCGTGGTCGTCGATGGCTTCGATTCCCTGGCCAAATATGTCGATGTCGGCATGGGCATCGCGATCATGCCGAAATTCCATGCCGACGCGGCCCGCGCCACCTATGACGTCATCGCCCTGCCCCTGCTTGAGGACTGGGCGGTGCGCACCACCTATATCTGCGTCAAGTCGGTCTCGGGCCTCGGGCCAGCGGCCAAGCTGGTGCTTGAGGCGCTGCTGGCGCAACGCAGATGGCAGCAATCCGAGGAACCCTGACATGTCCACCCCTTCGAAATCGGTCCGCATCATCGAGGTCAGCCCCCGCGATGGGTTGCAGAACGAAAGATCGATCATCCCCCTGCAGGCCAAGCTGGCGCTGATCCGCGATCTGGTCGAGGCCGGCGCGCACGAGATCGAGCTTGGCTCGTTCGTGTCGCCCGAATGGGTGCCGCAGATGGCCGACACGCCCGAGGTGATCGCCGGGGTCAAGGGTCTGGCCGGCCTTGCCGATATCTCGCTGGTGCCGAACCTGCGCGGGCTGGATCGCGCGATGGCTGCCGGGGTGTCGCGGATCGCGATCTTTCCGGCCGCGACCGAAAGCTTTTCGCGCAAGAACCTGAACGCCTCGATGCTTGAGGGGTTGTCCCGCTTTGAGGCGGTGGCGCGCCGCGCCCTGGATCAGGGGATCGCCGTGCGTGGCTATGTCTCGGTCGCGTTTCATTGCCCCTATGAGGGCTGGGTGGACCCCGCCGCCGCGCTGCATCTGGTCCAGCGGCTGTTCGATATCGGCTGCTACGAGGTCTCGATCTGCGACACCACCGGGCGGGCGACGCCGGGCCATGTCATGCCGGTGATCGAGCCGGCGCTGGCGCGGCATGGCGCCGGCCCCATCGTCGCGCATTTCCACGACACCTTCGGTCAGGGACTGGCCAATGCGCTGTGGTCATGGCGCGCGGGGGTCACCGCCTTTGATGCCTCGGCGGGTGGGCTGGGAGGCTGCCCCTATTCGCCCGGCGCAACCGGCAATCTGGCGACCGAAAACCTTGTCCACATGTTCAACGGGCTGGGCGTCAAGACCGGCTTCGACCTTACCAAGCTGGCGGCGGCGGCCCTTGCCATCAGCCAGTATCTTGACCGGCCGCTGACCGGGGGCTTCGTCAAGGCCGCACCCGATCCCTTGCTGGCCGGCTAGGGTCTGGACCATCGAGCTTCAGAGCCGGAAGAGGGCGTCTGCTGCAAGAGCGATGGCTGAGAGGAAGGCCCCGGGGCATCGGCGCCAGCCATCCTTCAAGGCATCGCGTCAAAGCGCAGTTCGGCCAGAAAGCCCGGGCGGGCATTGGCAAGGCGCAATTCGCCCTGCGCGGCATCGACGATATCGGCGACCACGGCGAGACCGATGCCCTGTCCCTGACCGCTGGGATCAAGGCTGAGGCCGCGCTGGGTCAGGCGTTCGAGATCCGCTTCGGGGACGCCGCGGCCGTCGTCGCGGATGGCGATGACGATGCGGCCGCCCTCGGCCCGGACGGTGGTTTCGACGATCTCATTGGTGTGGCGCATGGCGTTTTCCAGAAGCGCGCCTAGCGCCTCGGTCAGATCGTCGGCGTCGATGCGGGCGCGCAGGCCCGGCGGGGCGTCCAACTGCCAGTCGATGCCCGCGCCCTGCGGCATGCGGCGCAGGACGCCGATCAGTTTTGCAAGGATCGGGCTGGGATCGGCGCCGGTGTTCGACCGGTCGGACTGGATGCGGGCGCGGGCCAGTTCGCGGTCGACATGGCGGCGCATGGCGGTGGCGACGGTCTCGATGCTGGCGGCGATGTCGTCCTGTTCGCGGCTGCGCAATTGCGCCGCGTCGCCCAGCAGCGCCTGCAGCGGCGTCTTGAAGCCATGGGCCAGATTGGCGGCGCGGTGGCGGGCGCGGGCCAGTTGCTCGTCGCGCGCATCCAGCAGTTTGTCGATCTCCGAGGCCAGCGGGGTGACCTCGGTTGGCAGGTCCTGCCCCATGCGTGGCCGCGCGCCCGAGTTCAGCCCCGCGACCCGCGCCCCGACCTGCGCGAGGGGCCGCAGCCCGACGCTGATCTGCAGCCAGCTTGCGACCAGCAGCGCCGCGCCGAGCAGCGCCAGATATGGCAGCAGATCGCCCAGAAAGCCGCGCCGCGCGAGGTTCAGCTGGTCGCGTTCGGTGGCGACGATGATGCGCAACGGCACGGGTGTCGAGCCGCGCCCCACGGCAAGGCTCTGCTCGACCGCCAGCAGCGCGGTGCCGCGCGGGCCGGGCAGCGACAGGGTCGCCGTCTCGCCCGGTGGCGGGGCGGCATGGCCGGCCGGCAGCGCGTAATCCCATAGCGAGCGCGAGCGGTATTGCTGCTGACCCAGCGTGATCTGCCAGTAGCGGCCCGAAAAGGGCTGCTCATAGAGCGGATCGGCCGGGCCGGTATGGATGACCGGGCCATCCGCGCCGCCCGGCTCGACCATGGCCGCCAGTGCCAGTGCCCGGGCCTGCAGATCGGCGACGGCGACGCGCTCGACATGGCGCTCAAACAGCACCGCCAGACCCATGCCCGACAGCGCCAGGGCCCCGGCCAGCGCCAAGGCCCCCGCCGCCAGCAGCCGCCAGCGGATCGAGCGGGTCGCGTGGATCACGCCACGCCGTCCGTCTGGCCGGTCTCGAGGTGATAGCCAAAGCCGCGCCTTGTGCCGATCACGCCCGGACCCAGCTTGCGGCGCAGGCGGGTGATGACGGCCTCGACCGCGTTCGCCTCGCGCGAATCGTCATCGCCATAGAGATGCTCCAAAAGCTCGGTCGGGGCCACGCTGCGGTCGCGGTTCAGCGCCAGATACGAGACGAGGCGGAATTCCAGCGGGGTCACCGCGACCGGGATGCCGTCGATGGCGGCGGTCATGCGGTTCAGGTCCACCGTCAGCTTGCCGATCTGCTGGGTGGCATTGCCGCGCCCGCCGGCGCGGCGGACCAGCGCGCGGGCGCGGGCGATCAGCTCTTCCATGCGGAAGGGCTTGGGCAGGTAGTCATCGGCGCCGGCGTCGATGCCCTCGACGCGCTCGGCCCAGGCGCCGCGCGCGGTCAGGATCAGCACCGGGCTTTCGCAGCCCTCGCTGCGCCAGCGTTTCAGGATGGTCAGCCCGTCAAGGCGCGGCAGGTTCAGGTCCAGAACGATCAGGTCGTAATTTTCCGTTCCGCCCCGGAACCATGCGGTTTCCCCGTCCGTGGCAAGTTCGATCAGAAAACCCGCCGCCGACAGGGCGCGGTCAAGATCCGAGGCGATTCGGGGATCATCCTCGACGATCAGGGCACGCATCAGTCTTCCTCATCCATCTTTATGAATGCGCCGGTGGCGGCGTTCATTTCCACTTCGATCAGGCGGCCGTCATCGGTCACCAGTTCGACCTCATAAACGAGGATATTTTCGCTGTATTCCAGCTCGACCTCGATCACCCGGCCGGGATGGGATTCTTGCAGCCGCGACAGGACTTCGGCAAGGGGCAGGATCTCGCCACGCTCGACCGCGTCGCGGGCAAGTTCGAAATCGGGCGGAATCTGCGCCTGCCCGCCCGCAGAAACAGGGGCGATCAGCAGCGCGAGGGTCAGAAGTGTCAGCTTTTCCATGGCGGGGTCATATAAAGCAGTGTCGCTGACAGCAGGCTGACAGGCCGGCGCGGGCGCGATCGGCGGGTTTTTGCCGGTATGCGGTGCCGAATCTGGTGAATGTGACGGAACTGACAGCTTGCTGACAGTCCGGGTCAGAACGCTGTCAGGTCCTGTGTGGCAAATGTCCTGCATCGAATTCGCGGCGCACAGATCGCCGTGGCAAATCTCGGCGGCCTGCAGTGCGGCAGACCCGTCGTCCATATGAAAAGGAATTATCGCAATGGCTTACAGACTCGGAACGAACCTGTCGGAGCAACTTCTGGGCACCAGCTTCGCCGATGCCATGAACGGCATGGCCGGCAATGACCGGATCCTCGGTTTTGGCGGCAATGACCGGATTTGGGGCGCGAACGGCAACGACACGATCGATGGCGGCGACGGCAACGACTACATGAATGGCGGCCATCAGGACGACCTGCTGAATGGCGGCAACGGCAGCGACGAGCTGGAAGGTTCGTTCGGCAACGACTCGATGTTCGGTGGTGCCGGCAATGACGATGTCGAAGGCGGCGACGGCAATGACTGGGTGCTGGGCAACGACGGCAATGACGAGCTGGACGGCGACAACGGCAACGACTTCGTCAGCGGCGGCGCCGGCCGCGATTCGCTGGATGGCGGGCTGGGCAACGACGTGCTGACCGGCGGCGCCGAGGCCGACGTCTTCGAATTCGAGCGCGGCGATGGCCGTGACGTCATCACCGACTTCCAGAATGGTGTGGACCGCATCGAGCTGGACGATTTCAGCGCCGCGCAGGTGCGTCTGGCGATCAGCGCCGCCCAGCAGGTTGGTGACAATCTGGTTCTGGCGCTGTCGAGCGACACCGTCATCGTGTTCAAGGACATGGAAAAGGCACAGCTGGATATCAATGACTTCCTGCTCTGAGCGGGCAGGTGGCGGGGGGCGTCGTGCCCCCTGTTACGCGGTGCTGGCACGGACCCCCTGGTCCGTGCCTTTTTATTGGCGCCGGCGGGGGGTGTGGCGGGTCAGCGCTGCGGGGCCTCGGCGGCCAGGGGCGGCACCAGCCCCATGGCGCCGCCGCGGCGGCCCGAGATGGCGATCGCCGTGCGCCGGCTGCCGCTGCGTTCGCTGGCGAGGATCAGGCTGGCCCCCGGCCCGGCCGAAATCGCCGCGATAATCGAGAGCAGCGCGCTGGCCGCGCCGACATCACCGACCGCCCGTGCTGCGGTCAGCACCGGCACATTTGCCGCGCGTGGCGCCAGCCCCGAGATCACCCGCCCCAGTTCCTCGGCCCGCCAGCGCCCGCCCGAGGCATCCGAGACGATCCGCGCATAGCCGTCGGCCTGTGCCAGACTGTCGCGCGCCGCCTCGAGCAGGGCGTCGCCGGCGGCGGTCTGGCTGTCGGTCTCGCCGGGGAAATCCTCGATCCGCGAGGCATGGGCGGTGACGCGCGGCCGCCGGTCGTTATGGGGCTCGCCCGTGGTGACCAGCATGCAGACGGCGGCCTCCGAGGGGACGGGGTTCCACGGATTGTGGCGGTCGCGCAGCCCGCCCTGCGTCGCAAGCAGGTCAAGGATCATCGGCGCCACCAGCGTATCGGCGGCGGCGACATAGATATGATGCGCGCCGTTCTGGTTGAGCGTCTTTTCGGCCCGCTCGATCGCGGCAAAACCCACCGCATGTTCGCCAAAGATCAATTGCACCGAGACCATGCCGTCGAATTGCCGCCGACCGGCAGCGGCGGCGAAATTGTCCCGCACGCGCGGGGAGAAGCCC
>RRZT010517359.1_pt1 | contig 17750 bp, 19 predicted proteins | sample 2165551 | NCBI WGS metagenome assembly RRZT01 (sample SAMN10456910, study PRJNA506462) | wastewater metagenome | biome: wastewater; feature: sludge; material: wastewater sludge; isolation source: wastewater sludge with Escherichia coli K12::gfp cells carrying plasmid... | place: USA: Moscow, Idaho...
CTCTTGCATCAACCAATGGCCACGCAATGTGATACTAGAGGCCAATCTGGGATCAAAGAAACGACACCCCTGAGAGCCAAGCACCCCATAAAAGGAGTTCATCAGTATCTTGATGGCCCGCGAGAGCGCCTCATCCTGCTGGGCCTTGGCCTTATCCCGTTCAGCCCACAGGCGGGCAATGAGTCCAGGCAGAATGGGCTCCTGGCGGCTAAAACGCGCCCCCAAATAGCCGGGAGTCGTTGTACTGCTCGGGTTAGCGATCTCATCTGGTGCGCTCTCGTCTGCCGCGCTCTCTTCGGCCAGCCCCAGGATCAGCGCCAGGGGATCAATACCAAAAGTACGGATGATGCTGGGATAGAGGCTCTTGTAATCAAGGACCAGCACATGGCGATAGAGGCCAGGCCGGGAGTCCATCACATATCCCCCCGGAGAAGGAGCACCCAGCACGCTATCCATATTCGGGGCCACATAGCCCCGCTGATGCAGGCGCGGCAGATAAAGATGCGAGAAAGCGGCCACGGAGCCGCCATAGCCCCAAGACGGACGCAACTCGCACCGCGCGTTCGCCCACAACGCGATTCTCACCGCACATGTCGAGCACGCGAAGGGATCATCGGAAATGACCGGATTGAGCAGGCGAGCGGCGCTGAGAATGCTCGCCACCGGTGGGGCCCTCTTCGGCCTGGGGTATGTCTTGCGCAACATGATCGACATACCGGTCAGCCGTGCCCAGCCCGGGATGGGTGGCGCGACGGGTATGGACATGCGCGCTTACATGAACATGTTCATGCGGCATGGGGAGCTTCGACGCAGCGTCGAAGAGATTCCCGGAGGTGTGCGCACCACCACCGAATCCGACTCTGCCGACCTCGTCGCCGAACTGCAGGCCCACGTCTCATCGATGTACACCCACCTCGATCAGGGCAGTGAAGTCACCTGCATGAGCTCAAGCCTGCCCACCCTGTTCCGCCGCGCTGCCCATTATCAACGTCAGATCACGCTCACAGCCAGCGGCGTGGTGGTGGTCGAAACCTCCAGCGACCCAGAACTGACCAACGCCATTCGCGAACACGCCCGCGAAGTCACCGGATTCGTCGTCGAAGGGATGCCGGCGATGATGAGCGGAATGATGGGCGGCGGGATGATGGGACCTGGCATGGGCCACGGAATGATGGGTCCCGGCATGGGTCACGGCACGATGGGACCGGGCCGCTGAACCGAAGAAGCACACCGACCAGACGGAGCCGCCACAGGCACTGGTAGTTGCCGCAGCACGGCACCATGTGGTGACTAATGGCACGGCGGGCACCGCACGGGCCTGACTAGCGATTACGCAAGACAACCTTCCTTCGGCCCCCTGAACAACCTTGACAAGTCCAGTGAAAGAAGCCGTCCCACTTCGGCTCATACGACCAGGTGTCCGGATCGTCGGGCACTCGCGCGGCCGCCTTGGCGAGCATGGGGTCGATCGGCGGCAGTACCGGCAGGTCCACGGATTCCATACTCATCCAGACCCGTGCTGCGGGGCAATCTCATCGGGGAACCTGCACGAGATGTCTCACCCCTCAGCGTCTACCGCCGGCGCTGCAGCGACGGCGACCATTCGAAGCGCGGCAGCGTAATGCGCATGTCCATTCGCCAACCAGACATACCGATCAATGCGCGCACCGCAGTCAACGGACCATCTGGGGCCGGGTGCGCAGCCAGCTGGCCGTTACCGCCGTGGTGAGGATGACGGCGACCACCGCGAGTGAGGCGAGCGTCGGTATTTTCACGACCTCCAGCAGAAGCATCTTGATGCCCACCCACACCAGGACGAGCGCGAGACCCAGCTTGAGGTAGATGAACCGTCCGATGAGGTCGGCCAGCAAGAAGTACATCGCACGCAGGCCGAGGATGGCGAAAGCGTTCGACGTGAACACCAGGAACGGCTGCTGCGTCACGGCGAAGATGGCCGGGATCGAGTCCACGGCGAACACGATGTCGGTGACCTCGACCAGGACGAGCACCGCCAGCAGCGGAGTCGCGACCCATCGGCCCGCTTGGCGCACCATGAACTTCTGGCCGTGGTAGTCGTCGGTGACGGGAACGAAGCGACGGAAGAGCCGAATCACCGCGCTGTTCTCCGGGTCGATGTGCTCATTTCGGTGAATCGCCATGCGGATACCCGTGACCAGCAGTAGCGCTCCGAAGAGGTACAGGATCCAGGCGAAGCTGGCAATGAGCACGGAGCCGGCGGCGATGAAGATCGCCCGGAACACCAGCGCTCCAATGACGCCGTAGAAAAGCACCCGGTGCTGATATTCCCGTGGAACGGCGAAGTAGGTGAAGATGATGGCGAAGACGAAGACATTGTCCACTGCCAGCGACTTCTCAATGACGTAGCCGGCGTAGTACTGCGCGGCGAACTCCGAGCCCCAGACCCGCCACACGATGCCGCCGAAAGCCACACCGAGAGCCACCCAGATCGCCGACCAGATCGCGGCTTCGCGGACGCCGACCACGTGCGCACGCCGGTGCGCGAACAAGTCGATGGCGAGCATGACGAGAATGAGCCCGAGCACGGCAATCCACGCCCAGAACGGTACGGACACTGCAACCTCCGGTCGTTGAACCAACCGGAGGTCTCCCCAGCCACGGCACTATTGCGGTGGCCGCCGAGGCCGGGCAACCATCGGATTGCCGTACTGACGACATCTCGGCGAGGCGGGTACTCCCCTCCGCCCACTAGATTGACCGCGCGCGGCCGGACTGTCAAGTCCGATTGCAGGACAGGGCCAACCGGGAGTGGACACATTCTTGACAGGTGGTCGCTTCGTCGCCATCCTGGTTTTCGAGGGGAGTACCTCGGAAGTCCTGACGTCGTCAACACGTTCCGGCAGATCCGGAACCGGCGCAGGTGCCCTCCCGGTGAGGGTTGAGCGAGACCTCGTCCACAGACATCGATCCGCGGCTGCGTGCTTCGATGTCCGTCAGACGGGAAACCCATGTCCGTTCCAGAGACCGCACCGACCGCCTCCGGCGTCGCCCAGTACCGACCCGCGATGATCACTGCGGAACAAGTCGCCGACCTGCAGGCGTTGCGCGCATATCCGAGCATCTCGCTCCTGGCCAACACGCGTCCGGGAGAACGAATGCACGCCAACGACATCGGCACTCTGCGCGGATTGGTCGACGAGGCGGGTCGGCGCCTGGCCGCCGAGCAAGTCGAGGATCGGCGGCTGCTCGTCGAGCATCTCGCTCGGATGGTCGACGAGGCCGCCGATCAGCCCACAGCACGTGCGGTCGGGCTCTACGCCAGTGCCGACCGGTGCGCCCGGGTGGACCTGCCGGTACCGGTCATCAATCGGTGCGTGATCGATCCGACCTTCGCCACCCGCGATTTGGTACGTGCGTTGCATCACACACCTCGCCATGCGGTGCTGTTGCTCTCGGCCGACCGGGCCAGGCTCCTGATCGCACACGGCAGTTCGCTGACCCGAACGACAATGTCCGCCTTCCCTATTCGCCGGCGAACCGACGACGGCAAGGACCGTGGCCGCGCGGAGCCGCAGACGGAGTTCCTTCGGCGGGTGGACCGTGCACTCGGTGCGGCGTTGCGCCTCAACCCGATGCCACTAGTGCTGGTGGCCGCCGAGCCAACCGCATCGACGTTTCGGCGGCTGTCCAAGAACACCGCCCGCCTCGCCGGCGTCGTCAAGGGCCATCACCTGAGTAGCCCGGCCGGCGCGCTCGTCGAGCTGATCGCGCCAATAATGCGGGACTACCTGCGATCCCGCGCCGACGAGGCTCTCGCGCTCATCGAGCGACGAGCCGACGGCGGGCGAGTCCTCAGCGACATCCAAGAGGCATGGCTGGCCGCTCGCTGGGAGCGGCCCGAAATGTTGGCCGTCGAAGAGGATTACTTCTATCCCGCGCGGTTGGACTCGGTGGGCGACGGTTTGATACCCGCCGAGGATGTCGACCACCCCGACGTCATCGACGACGTCGTCGACGAATTGATCGAGATCGTGCTCAGCCGGGGTGGCTGGATCGCCCTCCTCGAACCTGGCCGTCTACCCGCCGGTGGCCATCTGGCCTTGACGCTGCGCCCCCGTTGAGGAGCACTCCCGTGAAATGGAGATCCTCCTGCTCGGCGATAAAGGCCCGGCCGATGACGCCGCGGCCTTCCTGGCAGTATCTGCGCGGTGAGTGCCACCAGTCCACCGACCGGTACCGGTCCGTCGGCAGCAGGCCGGTTCGCGCCGAGCCCGTCGGCCGACCTGCACATCGGGAATCTGCGCACGGCGGTGCTGGCCTGGCTGTTCGCCCGCTCGACGGGCCGGCGGTTCCTGGTGCGCGTCGAGGATCTCGACGACCGCACCTTCGAAGACGTAGCGCAGCGCCAGATCGCCGACCTGGCCGCCATCGGACTGACCTGGGATGCCGCCCCGGAACACCAGACCGCGCACGCCGAGCGCTACGCCGCCGCCATCGACAACCTGGCCGGCCGCGACCTGGTCTACGAATGTTATTGCAGCAGAAGGGAAATACTGCAGGCGCCGCGCGCGCCGCATGCACCCGAGGGCGCGTACCCGGGGACCTGCCGCGACCTGACCGACGCCCAGCGTGCCGAACGCCGGGCGGCCAGGCGCCCGCCGGCACTCCGGTTACGTTCCGGCACAACCGAATACACCGTGACCGACCTGCTGCACGGCGACTACACCGGCCTGGTGGACGACCTGGTGCTGCGCCGCGGCGACGGGGTCCCGGCCTATAACTTGGCGGTCGTCGTGGACGATGCAGCACAGCGCGTCGACCAGGTGGTGCGGGGCGACGACCTGCTGTCGTCGGCACCGCGTCAGGCCTACTTGGGCACCCTGCTGGGGCACCTGCCGCCGGTGTACGCGCACGTTCCCCTGACGCTGAACGCCGACGGCAAGCGACTGGCCAAACGCGACGGCGCGGTGACACTGGCCGAACTCGGGGTCCCGACAGCGTTGCGCCTGATCGCGGACTCGCTCGGGTATTCCGCCGGAACCGTCGAGGGCATGCTCGCCGAGTTCGACCCGGCGCGACTTCCGCGTGAACCGTGGGTCTACCGGCCTGGGTGATGGAAAGGTATCCAGTATGTCTTCCGAGTCATCGCCACCTGCACGCGAGGCCGACGTCATCATCGTCGGCGCCGGCCTCTCCGGCCTGATCGCTGCCCGCACGCTGCTGGCAGCCGGTCTGCAACCGCTGGTCCTCGAGGCCGACGAGCGGGTGGGCGGCCGGATCCTGACCGAGGAGGTGGCACCGGGGCTGCCCGTCGAGATCGGGGCGCAGTGGATCGGTGACACCCATCGCCGGATGTTCGCGCTGGCGGCCGAACTGGGCGTCGAGACCTTCGCGCAGTACGACCAGGGTGAGACGTCCTACGAGTTGGCGGGCTCGGGTGTGCTGCGGGAGAACGCTTTTCACCAGCGCTACGCCGATGACCTGGCGCAGCTCGAGGGAGTGCTGCGCACGCTCGACGAACTGGCGGCCGCGGTGCCCATCGATGCGCCGTGGTCGGCTCCGCATGCACAGGAGTGGGACGCCATCACCGCCGGTTCCTGGTATGACGCCCAGGGACTTTCGCCGGTGGCCCGCGAACTGCTGGAGATCTGCACGGTCGGCATCCTGGCGGTGCCCACCGTCGAGGTGTCGTTCCTGCACCTGCTCTTCACCATCCAGACCTGCGGGGTGACCTCGGAGTTGTTCGCCGAGTCCGAGGGCGGCGCGCAGACCACCCGGTTCGTCGGCGGCACCGCCGAGATACCGAAGCGGTTGGCCACCCTGATCGAGGAACACATCGTGCTGGGTGCACCGGTGCAACTGATCGAGCACAGCGCCGACAGTGTCACGGTGCACTGCCGGGGCGGCCTGGTGGCGCGCGGGCGGCGGGTGATCGTGGCGATCTCACCCACCCTGGCCGGCCGGATCATGTACGACCCCCAGTTGCCGGGCACGCGCGACCTGCTCACCCAGCGACTGCCCAATGCGTCGGCGATGAAGGCGTTCTTCGTCTACGACGAACCGTTCTGGCGTGCCGACGGACTCAACGGGCAGGTGATCTCTGATGTCGGGCCGGCGCGGATGTCCAACGACACCTGCATGCCCGACAACGACCACGGGGTGATCCTGATGTTTCTGGAGGGCGAGCAGGCCCGGACCTTCGGCCGGCTGCCGCAGGACGACCGCCGCGATCTGCTGGCTGCCGAACTCGTTCGGCACTTCGGCCCCAAGGCCGCCCGGCCCGAGCTGTACACCGACGGCGAGTGGTCCGAGCGGCAATGGACGCGTGGCTGTTACAACACCAACTTCGGCCCGCTGGTGTGGACCCATTTCGGCGCCGCGCTGGCCGAGCCGATCGGCGTGATCCATTGGGCCTCAACGGATACCGCGACCGAATGGAGTGCGTACATGGAAGGCGCAGTGGACGCCGGCGAGCGGGCCGCGCACGCCGTGGCGGCCGAACTCACACCGTGACGGGCAGCGCCACCATCCCCCGCAGCGTGACGTTGGGTTTGTAGTCCGGCCCGGAGACATCAGTCGCCAGCCGGGCCCAAGGGAACCGCTGCGCCAACGCCGTCAACGCCATCACGGCCTCCAGCCGGGCCAGCGGCGCACCCAGGCAGAAGTGCGGGCCCAGCCCGAAGGCCAGATGCCGGATGCTGCCGCGGTCGGGATCGAACCGGTCGGCGTGGTCGTAGGTGGCCGGATCCCGTTGCGCGCCGGCCAACAACATCATCATGATGTCGCCCTTGGGCACCCGTACGTCACCGATGGTCATGTCCTCGGCGGCCACCCGGCTGGTCATCTGCACCGGCGGGTCGAACCGCAACGTCTCCTCGACCACGGCCGCGGCCCGGCTCGGATCGTCGACCAGGGCCGACCACTGCCCGGGTTCACGCAGCAACGCCAGCACGGCGTTGGCGATGAGGTTGACCGTCGTCTCATGGCCGGCGATCAGCAGCAGGTTGCACGTCGCGACGATCTCCTCCGCGCTGAGGGAATCCCCGTCCTCCTCGGCAGCGATCAGCGCCGAGATCAGATCCTCGCGCGGTTCGACGCGCCGCTGCTCGATCAGGTCGCGCAGGTAGCCGCGCAACCACAACCCGGCCTGCACCCGCTCGTCGAAGTCGTCGGATACCTGTCCGGTGAATGCGACGAACGGATCCAGGCCCTGCGCCAGCAGCGCCGACGCCCAGCTGAACTGCGGCTCGTCCTCGATCGGCACCCCCAGCAGCCGGCAGATCACCGCCACGGGTAGCGGATGGGCCAGGTCGGCGATCGCATCAAAGGTACTGCCCGGCTCGATATCCGCGAGCAGTCCATCCACCAGGCTGGCGATCTCGGGTTCGAGCGCCTTGACCACCCGCGGTGCGAATGCCTGCTGGGCGAGTTTGCGCAAGCGGGTGTGGTCCGGCGGGTCCAGGAACAGGAACCCCGGCTCGCCCAACGGACGGACCATCTGGCCGCTGGCGATCGCCTGCTGGGTGACGGTGGCCTTCATCCGGTCGCTGGCCGACGACGGGTGGCGCAGGATCTCGTCGCAGGAATCGAAGTCGGAGAACACCACGAGGTGCATGGCCGGCAGCTCGAGCACGCCCTGCTCGCGGATCCGCGCATAGAGCGGATAAGGATCGGATCGGCTGGCCGGGTCGAGCAGCCGCACGAGCAGCTCCTGCGGGTCGGTGACGGCAGTCATGGCTCCAGTGTGCCTGCCCGGCGGCGGTGCGCGGAGGCTCCGTGTTTCGGCGAGGTGCGCTCAGGTGCCGTAGTAGCGGCCCAGGGTGTGCTCGCGCAGCTCGTCGAACTCCCCGGCGGTGATCGACGCCCGGATCTGGTCGACGAGCCGGATGATGAACCGCTCGTTGTGGATGGTGCACAGCGTGGCGGCCAGGATCTCCTTGGCCTTGAACAGATGGTGGATGTAGGCGCGGGTGTAGTTCGCGCAGGTGTAGCAGTCACATTCGGCGTCGATGGGGGTGAAGTCGCGCTTGTATCGCGCGCCGGTGATGTTGTAGCGGCCAGTGGCCGAATACACCGCGGCGTTGCGGGCCACGCGCGACGGCGACACGCAATCGAAGGTGTCCGCGCCCGCGGCGATAGCGGCGAACAGGTCATCCGGTTCGCTGATCCCCAGCAGATGCCGCGGTTTGTCCTCGGGCAGTTCCTCGGTCACCCATCCGACGATGGTCGCCAGGTTCTGCTTCTCCAGCGCACCGCCGATGCCGTAGCCATCAAAGCCGTTACCGTCCTGGCCCAGGGACACCAGGCCACGGGTCGCTGCCCGGCGCAGATCCTCGTACTGCGCGCCCTGCACCACCCCGAACAGGGCCTGATACGGCTTGTCCGCACGGGCGACGGTCAGCCGGCGGTGCTCGGTCAGGCAGCGCGCCGCCCAGTCGTGGGTGCGCTGCACCGACTGTTCCTGGTAGCCACGGGTGTTCACCAGGGTGGTCAGCTCGTCGAACGCGAAGATGATGTCGGCGCCGAGGTGGTGCTGGATACCCATCGACACCTCGGGGGTGAACCGGTGGGTGGAGCCGTCCAGATGCGAAGTGAAGGTGACGCCGTCGTCGTCGACCCGCGCCAACCGGTCCTTGCCCTTGGCGATGATGTCGTCGGCCTGCACCCGCTCGGTGTCCATCGCGAGCACCTTGCGAAAGCCCGAACCCAGGGAGAGCACCTGGAAACCGCCGCTGTCGGTGAACGTCGGGCCGGGCCAGTTCATGAACGCGCCCAGCCCGCCGGCCTCGTCGACGACGTCGGGGCCCGGCTGCAGGTAGAGGTGGTAGGCGTTGGCTAGAACGGCTTGTGCACCAGCGGATTTCATGGTCTCTGGCAGGACAGCCTTGACAGTGGCCTTGGTGCCGACGGCGATGAAGGCCGGCGTCTGGATATCGCCGTGCGGGGTGTGGATGACCCCGGTGCGCCCGCGCCCGTCGGGCAACCGGTCGCCCACCGTGAAGAAGTCCGCCACGTCAGGTATTCAACCCGATGCCCGGCCGGCCCCGGGCCGGCGCCGCGCCGGCCGGCCCGCGCGCAGCACCGGCCAGCCGCGCTCGGCCGCGGCAGCAGCAAGTCCGGGACGCGGATTGACCGGGCGGGGATGACCCACCTCCAGCATCAGCGGCAGATCCTCGGTGCCGTCGGCGTAGAAGTAACTGTGTTGCAGCTCAATGTCATTGGCCACACAGAAGTCCAGCACGGCACGCGCCTTGCGTGTTCCCCAGATGATCGGCCGGACGATCGCACCGGTCAATCGGCCGTCGGTGTCGACATCGAACCGGTTGCAGATGACGTGCGGGATGGCCAGCGCGTCCGCGATGGGCGCGGCGTGCATGGTCATGGCCGACGAGCACATCACCAGCGTGTGGCCGGCCTGCCGGTGCGCGGCGACGATGTCCCGCATCTCCTGGTACACCCGGGATTCGATGCGCTGGGTGTAGAGCCGGCCGCCCAGGTCGTGCAGCTCGGCCAGCGACTCGCCGCGCAGGTATCCGCCGGCGCGGGACAGCAGGTGCTCGAACTTCATCCGGCCGAAGCGGTAGCGCAGCGCTGCCTCGACCGTTCCGGTCAGCTCGCCGATCCGGGCCTGGCGGTGCCGGATTCGATGGCCGAGATGGACCGCCGCGGTGAAGCCCTGCACCAGCGTGCCGTCGAGATCGAAGAAGGCCCCGACGTGCCCGCCCGACGGTCCGGCAAGGATGTCGGCGGGAATCTGCGGGATGGCCTCCATTACCGCCGAATCTACCGGCGCCCGACCTGCCGGGCTCGCGCCGGACCAGGAGGGCGATACTCGACCACATGAAACTCGCATTGGTTCTCGGTCTGGTCTCCGCCACGGCGGTCGCCGCGCTCGCCGGTTGCTCGTCCGCCAAGGAGAGCGCCGACCACACCGGCCAGCCGAACGGGTCCGCCGCCACCAGCGGTGCCACCTCAGGATCCGCGACGTCGGCACCTGCGGAAATGCCGCCCACCTCGGGCGCACCGGCCGCGAAGCCCGGGACGGGCCACGTCTCGCTGAACAACGCCGACCTCGGCACCGAAGCCACCGTGACGTGTGAGACCGCCGCCGGCATCGTCACCGTCAACATCGAATCCACCCCGAAGACCACCCTGGTCGTCACCGACGAGGCCACGCCGGTGATCCAGACGATCACCATCGGCGAACTGGGATCGGGCCCGTCGCTGGCGTACGTGAACGGGGTGTCCGGAAAGGCCGACGCGACCCGTGCCGGCAGCACGTTCACGGTCAGCGGCACCAGCACCGGCGCGACGGCCGATTCGCCGGACAAACCCATCGACCTTCCGTTCGACATTGCGGCCACCTGCCCCTGACCGGCGGGCTACATTCATCGCGTGAGCAGGCACGGGGTTTGCGGGAGTCGGCAGTACTTCTCATTGGCGGCAGTCGGGCTGGCAGCTCTGGCCACGGTGGTCGGGTGTTCGTCGCATACGTCGTCGCCACCCGCGCCGCAGGGTTCCTTGACCGCCGGCACCGCCAACATCACCGTCAACAATGACGACCTCGGCGAGTTCCACGCGGTGCAGTGCACCTCCGCCGGCCCGTACCTCACCATCAGCACCGGTAACGACCAGCAGGGCAGCACCGTAGTGGTGTCCAACGCCGACGGCCTGGTCGCGAAATCGGTCAGCATTCGCAATCTTGGCAACTTCACCGGCAGTTTCAACGAGGGCCTCGGCGGAAAGGCCGCGGTATCGCTGGACGGCGCGACGTACACGATTACGGGCACCGCGGACGGCTTCGATACCGACAAACCCAGCTTCCGGTCCAACGGCTCGTTCACCATCAAAGCCGCCTGCTGACCTGCGAAGATACGACCGCCGACAGCCAGCAGCGGGCCGACAGAATACACCCAGTTTCGCTATTCGACGCCCGTTCGGATCGTGACGAACCATACTTCTCCGTGAAGTCCGTCGGTATCGTCGGGCACCAAAAAAAGGAGATGCAGGGGTGAAGAGAGCTTTTGTGCTCACGGTGGGCGGTGCGGCCATCGTGTTCAGCAGCCTCGTTGGCTGTTCCAGCAACAAGACCGTCAGCGACGCGACCAATACGGCCAAGAGCGCAGCCTCCGAGGCCAGCAGCGCGGTGACGTCCGCCACCGACGCCGTCAAGGGCAACCCCGAGGCCGGCAAGGCCAAGGTCAGCATCGACGGCAAGGACCAGAACGTCGAGGGCACCGTGGTGTGCACCGCCATGGGCGGCAACGTCCAGATCGCCATCGGCAACGCGACCACGGGTATCGGCGCCCAGCTCAGCGAGGGCGATTCGCCGACCGTCCACCAGGTCGGCCTGGGCAACGTCAACGGTGTCGCGCTGGGGTTCCAGGAAGGCGCCCCCGGTGGCGAAGCGACCGCCACCAAGGACGGCAACACCTACACAATCAAGGGCACTGCCACGGGGGTCGACATGGCCAACCCGATGCAGCCCACCACCAAGCCGTTCGAGATCGCGGTCACCTGCCCGTAGTTCTCGCGCGACACAACTGAATCGAGGGCGGCACCCACTGCGGGTGCCGCCCTCGGTCCGTTCAGTGCAGCTGCGCGCAGAGCCGGTCGAGGAACGCGGTCTGTGCCGCGAGCAGTTTCACCCGTGCGGTTTCCAGCGACATCCATTCGACGCGATCGACCTCGGGGAACTCCCGGATCCGCCCGGAACCGCGCGGCCACTCCAATTCGACTGTGTTGCTCCGTGTTTCGGTGACGTCAAGGTCCGCTCCCACCGCAAAGGCGATCACCACCTTGCCACCGGACTGGCGGATCTCACCGAGCTCGATCCGCTCGCCATCGGGTGCCGGCAGGCCCAGCTCCTCGGCGAATTCACGGGTCGCCGCGAGCCACGGAATCTCATCCGACGCGTACTCGCCCTTCGGGATGCTCCAGGCCCCGTCGTCCTTACCCGCCCAGAACGGTCCGCCCGGATGCACGATGAGCACCTCGAGGGCGTCGGGCACCCCGCGGTACAGCAGCAGACCCGCACTGCGCCTGGGCAACTCAGACGCCGAAGGCGCGTTCGAGGTCGGCCAGGGCATCCTCGAGATGGCCGAGTAGTCGCTGCAGATGCGGCACGCTGCGCCGGCACCCGATCAACCCGAAGTCCAGATTCTTACCGTTGCTGACCAACGTGATGTTCAGTGCCAGGTTGTCCATCACGATCGACACCGGGTAGTCACCCGCCATCCGCGCGCCACACCAGTACATCGGCTCCCGCGGGCCGGGCACGTTGGAGATCACGACGTTGAACGGCGGCGGCGCGGCCGCGACATAGCCGGGGACCGCGCCCAGCCCGAGCGGCGCGATCATCAACCCGGACAAGGCCAATGCCTCCATCCTGGGCAACGACGCGAACACCTCCTTGTTGCCGCGCATCGACGCACTGATCGTCTCCAGTCGCCGGCCCGGGTCCTCGACGTCGGTGGCCAGGCTGCACAGCACGGTGCCCACCATGTTGCCGCCGGACGTGTCGCCTTCGCCCCGCATGTTCACCGGGACCATCGAGATCAACGGCGAGTCGGGCAGCACGTTCTGCTCGATCAGGTACGCGCGCAACGCGCCCGCGCACATCGCGAGCACCACGTCGTTAATGGTGACGCCGGCGGCCGCCTTCACCCGCTGGATCCGCTCGAACGGCCAGGACTGCGCCGCGAACCGGCGCGCACCGCCGATCTTCACGTTGAACATCGTCTTGGGCGCCGAGAACGGCAGGGTCAGCTGCTGCTCGATCAGGGCCGCATTGGCGACCTTGAGAGTCGACGGGACAAGGCCTGCAACGGATCCCACCGTTCCGGCGATGGTCCGCAGGAGCCCCGGTCCTTGCTCGGCCGGCTTCCGGGACGTCCTGGGCGGCAGCGCCCACGGCACCCGGAGCTCGGTGTCGCCGGGATCGTCGGACAGCGCCCGCATGGTCAGCTTCAGTGCCGACACCCCGTCGATCAGCGAATGGTGCATCTTGGTGTACACCGCGAAGCGGCCCTCGGGCAGGCCCTCGATGATGTGCGCCTCCCACAACGGGTGGTGCCGGTCCAGCAGCGTGCTGTGCAGGCGCGAGATCAACTCGAACAGATCCCGGATCCGCCCCGGGGACGGCAGTGCCGACCGGCGGAGGTGATAGCCGACGTCGACCTTGTCGTCGACCGTCCAGCCGATGTTGGCGATGCCCCCGAGCAGCGTGGCCGGCCGCTTGCGGAACATCGGCGAGAAGTCGGTGAGCGCGGCCACCTTCTCGTACAGGTCATGGACGAAGCCCTCCGGGGCGTCCGCCGGCGGGTCGAACAGTTGCAGGCCACCGACATGCATCGGGTGTTCGCGGGACTCGCCGATCAGGAAGATGGAGTCGGTCGGGGACAGCAGTTCCATGCGTCATTCCTACCCGCACGGAGTGCCACCATTCCCCAGATCCGTGAACGTCCGTGTTTGTACGCCAACACGCAGTCCCGGATGTACCAACGTGGGCGCTCGCGCTTCGTTCAGGGGGCTGACCCCACGAACCGGTCCCGATAGGCCGCCAACCGGTGTCCGACCTCCTCGGCGTCGAGCTGGAGATCCTCGGCGTTGTAGCGGACACCGCCATAGCGGCCGCGCGGATGATCGGCGCGGAACTGCGCCATTGCATCGCGCGCCGCCGCCGTCAGCCGCTGACCGGCGAGTTCGTAGATCCGCGTGACGGTGCCTTCCTCGTCGGCCATGAAGTCTTCGAACCGGACGTCGACCGACTGGCGCGCCGGTAGCTGGTCACGGTCATGCAGGCAACCGCCCAGCAGATCCTCGGCGCGGGCCAGCCAATATCGCGAGATGGCTGCCGGGTCCGGCTGCGCGGTCGCCATCCGTGAGGCGTAGCTGATCATCGTCGCCATCGACAGCGTGACCTCCACCGGATCACGATGCGTCACAACGAACGTTGCATCGGGGAAGGTTTTCAACAGCGTCGGGAACTGTTCCAGGTGCTGGGGCGATTTGAGCACCCAGCGGCTGCCGGCCTCGGGCCGCAGCCATTGCATCGCCTGCAACTGCCGCTTCATGTGCAGGTACGACGCGGACTGGTCGTGTGCCTTGTAGTGATCGGCGAAACTCGTTATCCGGTAGGTGGTTTCGAACAGCATGCCGGAAATGTCGTTGGCCAGCAGCTGGATCTCCTCGTGCGCATGGTCGACGGTCATGTCGTGCATCCGCTTGAACTCGGGCATCGAAGTGTTCACGATGTCCAGGCCGGCCGCGCAGCGATTCCGGCGGCCCTGATCACCGGGCTCGTCGGGCGCCGGGAACGGTTCGAGGCTCTCCCAGTAGGCCAGGTAGCGCAGCGCCGGGTCGGCGGCCAGCAGGTTGTGCAGGTGCGTCGTACCGGTGCGAGGCAGCCCGCAGATGATGATCGGCCGTTCGATCGGGACGTCGTCGATCTCGGGGTGTTCGGTGAGCAGTTCCTGTAGCCGGAGCCGGTTGATCAGGTTGCCCACCAGTTGCTCGAAGACGATGGCCACCCCGGTGTCGGAGAGCCCCGCCTCGTTCTGCAGTGCGGCGCAGAGGATGGCGAGTCGCTCACGGAACTCGGGGTCGCCGAAATCGGCCAGGCCGGTACGGGCTGACGCCGCCTCCAGCAGCGCCTCGGGTTCCAGCCGCAGCGTCGCGCCGTAGCCGGCCAGTCCGTCGCGGATCGGTTGGGCCGCCGCGGGATACACGGGATCGGCCAGATCCGTCAGCCGAATATCGGCGGGCCGGTCGGTCATTTGATGTCCTCGATGTCGACCAGCCGGCACTGCGGCCGCGCCGGGGTCTGTTCGGGCAGGAACCAGCGCAACCAGATCAAGCCCTTGCTACGGCCGGCGGTGGACACCCAATTGGGGTGGCCGGGATCGGTCCGGCTGACGACGATGCGCCAGGATCCGTCCGGTTCGTAGCGGACCTGCGCACCGTTGATGGTCACCCGTTCCTGACGGAAGTCGTAGGTGTGCAGGAACGGATTCCACAGGCACAGGTTCCAGAACACGCAATCCGGCGAGGTGCCCTCGATGATCAGTGCTTGGTCCGGGCCCAACTCGTAGGCGCCCATGGCGTAGGCCGCATCGCCGGCCGCCCAGCCGTAGGTCTGGCTGGGCACCGGGTACGGCTCGGCGATCTCGTTGGCAGGCCCGAGATTGATCGGCACCATGGCGAACTGTTCGTGCAACCAGGTCCGGGCGGCCCGCAACCGACGATCCAAGTCCTCGGGAGAATCGTTGCGGCGCAACGGTGGATCGACGGTCTGCACCGTCCACACCGGCCTGCGATCCGATTCGCGGGCGGTCACGTAGTCACGGGTGAGCCCGAACACCGCGTCGGGTTCGAGCTTCAGCCACGGCCCCGGTTGCGGGTCGGGGCTCATGGTGAATTCGAAGTTCCCGTCGGCGTCGAAGGTCAGCTGGCGGTCGTTGAGGGTGCCGACGATCCGGTCGCTGTAGCGCCCGTCGTCGGGACCGCCGTACACCGTCATCGACAGGTACACCGCGTCGCCCCGGTTGCCGCTGACCCGATAGGTCCGGTTCGGGTCGATCGGCATGCACTGGTAATACGCATCGGAGTTGTCGCCGCCCCACTTCAGGTACGGACCGATGACGTCGGAGAGGACCGGGTTGTCGGCGTCACCCCAGACGTAGGCGTCGGTGGCCACCCGCAGCAGCGAGAAGCCGAGCCGGTAACCGTCGAGCAGATCGGCTTCCGGCAGCGGGGGGTCGGCCTCGCGGAGCTTCTGCTCGAACGCGCGCAGTTCGTCCAACAGATCGTTATATGTCTGCGAGAGAGCGGTTTTCGGGTCGGTCACGAGTCTTCCCTTCTCAATGCGCTCTGTAGGACCAGGTTGCTCAGCTGGTCGATCAGGGTGGTGGTGTCGGTTCGGTGCTGAACCTGGACGGCGTAGAACGCCGTCCCGATGAGCAGTTCGTAGAGGGTGTCGATCTCGAGGTCCGGGCGCAGCGCTCCGGTGTCGATGCCGCGCTCCGCCAGCGTGGTGAACGCAGCGCGGGTCTGTTCGTCCAGCAGCTGCTGGGTCCGGATGTGCAGCTCCGGATCGCGGGCCCGGTCGGCCAGGATGCCCAGGGCGGCAGCCTGTACCACCTCACCGCTCCAGAATTCGACTGTGCCGCGGATGAATTCGCGGATCTCGGCCACGGCATCGTCACCGGCGGCGGGCATCGGATCGCCGGGCGTGCCGAACGCTGCCTCGAAAACGACGTGCGCCTTGGACGGCCAGCGCCGGTACACGGTCGGTCGGCTGACGCCGGCCTCCTTGGCGATCGCGTCCATGGACACCTGGTCGTAGCCGTCCCGGGTGAGCAGGTGCCGGGTGGCGGTCATGATCGCATCGTGCGTGCGCGGGTCGCGGGGACGCCCGCGTCCGGCGTCAGCATCGGTCACGCGAATATCTTTACACCGCGTAACGTAAATGGGTCAAGGGTTACGTGCGCGGGCGCACACCCGCTGCCCGATAGACCAGCAAGGGGTCGATGGCGCACACCAGTTCCGTCGACGGCAGGGCCGCCAGCAGGTCATCGGTGATGGCGTGCTTGTAGTTCAGGGTCATCGACCCGCTGAAGTCCGCATCGACCGCCGGCAGATCGATAGCGAGACTCAGGCCCTTCGGACCGATCGTGATCCGACCCGGTCCGCGCTCGAGACCCCACGGCGAATCGACCGACAGCAGCTTTGGCTCGTTCAGCATGGGCAACGAGGCCACCACCCGGGTTGTGGTCACCGCGAAGGCACCGACCAGGCGGGTGACGCTCCCGGACGACACCACTCCCGGGACCCGACCACTGAAGTGCCGGACGACGGCCACCCGGTCGGCCCGGACGATGACGTTCTCGTTGTCCAACTGCTCCCGAACCTCGACCGGAAACCGCGGGGTCCTCCACCAATTCCGCCAGATCCCGGGCATGTCAGGCGCTCTCGGAATCTACTGCTGTGAGGCGGGTCGTCATGCGTCGCCCCGTTGGATCTCGTCCACCGGAAGACGGTAGCCAGATGCGGTTGCAACCTCGTTGGAGCCGATGGTGCGCCTCCGGCGGGCACCCAGCCTCGGGAATTCCGGCTGGTGAGATCAAACCCCTACGCTCGGCCACCATCGACCTCAACGGCGTCATCGCCACCTTCCCGCCAGCACTCGACACCGAGGTCAAAGCCATTCTGGATGCGCTGGAAGCCGAAAAATCAAGGCACTAAGGCAAATGACCCAACTCGGGTCGATTCGCCCACCGTCATTCGGGGATGACCACCGTCAACAAGCCCCACGTGGCCGGCAATCGCCGACCAGCAGAACATCCTCGCCGGTCCATGCGAGGGTGCCGATATGACTACGTTCGTCGTGGATGCACAGGTGGCCAATCGCTGGTGTCGATATGGCTCATAATCTGCCAACCGTTGTCAACGGGATCCTGCGACGGCCTGCGCACCATCCACCGCACGACTCCGTTGCGTTCGATCACATTCTTTGTGGCGAGGCACGCTCCCGCGTCGGGGATAAACTCAATCAGCTTTGCCATGGGCCAGCTCGTACCTGAGTTACGACATTGCCGGTCGGTAGGTTTGATTGCGGGGCTCTGACCTGCGTTGTTGGGTCTGCGGGTGCGGGTTTTGGCTTACTAAGCGGGTAGATTTCGGGGGTGTTCATCCGCAAGGTCCGCACTGGATCCGGGGCCGTGGCGGTCCAGGTGATGCGCAAGGCGGGCCGCCGCGATGAGCTCGTTGCC
>RRZT012221413.1_pt1 | contig 17747 bp, 19 predicted proteins | sample 2165551 | NCBI WGS metagenome assembly RRZT01 (sample SAMN10456910, study PRJNA506462) | wastewater metagenome | biome: wastewater; feature: sludge; material: wastewater sludge; isolation source: wastewater sludge with Escherichia coli K12::gfp cells carrying plasmid... | place: USA: Moscow, Idaho...
CTACCGCTTTAAGCCTACTCAGCCACCATTCCATAATATTTTAAGAACGTAACAGGATTTGAACCTGCAACGAGGGATTCCTCCCTTTCGGTTTTGCAGACCGATGCCTTCAACCATTCAGCCATACGCTCATTTAAAAGTTTTATAGCTCTTAAAGGATTTGAACCCTTATCTTGGGATTCGTAATCCCATATTCTATCCAGTTGAACTAAAAAGCCATATTAATACCCCCAGTAGAAGTCGAATCTACAAACACCAGTTTCTAAGACTGACCGCTTTGCCAGTTTGCGTATAGGGGCATATTTTTAAAAGAATTATAAAATTCGTTAAAGTAAACCAGGAGTGCGGAGCTCGAATCCGCTAACCGTGCTTCACAGGCACGTATGTCAACCCGTTTCATCTACTCCTGATGTTCAATAGAGGATTTGAACCAATAAAATCACTTAATTTTGAATCAAGCCGCTTTGCCAGTTTGCGTAATTGAACAACAAATGGAACACAAGGGATTTGAACCCTCAACGTCCATATTGCAAGTATGGAGCTTTCCCAATTAAGCTAATGTCCCATAAAGCTGAGTGTCGGAGTCGAACCGACGACCTTCTGATTACAAATCAGACGTTCTGCCATCTGAACTAACCCAGCTAATTACGAAATAATTGTTTAAAACCTCGAAAGCAGTTATAAATAATTATTTCAACCTAACAAGTTTAATTAAATTTTGTGGGATTCTAACTCAATTTATAAAAACTCTATTAGGAATTATTAATAATATAATTGGGGTTCCAAGAATCGAACTTGGAATTAAGCCTTATCAAGACTTTGTTATAACCGTTTAACTAAACCCCATTATTTATTTTTATAAAGAGCATTCCCATTAAACAAGGTTACTCCGCGAGCAGGGTTCGAACCTGCAATCTCTTGATTCAAAGTCAAGCGACTTACCAAAATTCGTCTATCGCGGATAAATATTTAAAATTTTATATGATAAATATTTACCCGCTGTCGTTTAAGTTTTAATGTTTTCATAACAAATAATATCCTTTTTTATTTTTATAATCGGGATAGAATGAATCGAACATTCGACCTCTCGATCCCAAATCGAGCGACATTCCACTTGCCTATATCCCGTGTTAATAATTAATATAAGATTATTTAAAAATCTTATGCCCCATCACGGTAACGCTCCGTACGACCTTTCGGAAGGGTTTTACAGACCCTCTCGCCTCTTTAACGAAATACTAGGGCTTATTAAAATAGCTGATAGCGGAATTGAACCACTGAATCTTCCTTGTAAGAGAAGTGTTTTACCATTAAACTAATCAGCCTTATTAGGAAAAGCTCGGAATTGGACCGAGGTTAAAGTTAAAATAAACTTCTTACTAATTTTTATGGCCACGTTAAATTAGTAATTTCCATCATCACTTTGATTTTTCTTTGTTAGACTTCTAGAATTAACAAAGAAAATCATTGCTACTTTCCCATATTTCAATCTTTATTCACTCAAATAAAAGCTATATATTTTTTAAATATTTTAAAAGATTGACAGATCCTATCAGGTACTTTAAAGTATATAAATATATACTAAAAAGTAATTATTCGCACTTTAGACTTATTTCTAAGTCTTTAAAGTCTGGACTTGTCCTGTATTGTCCTAGCACGTTTCACAACGTTCCAAGAGTATTCTACAAGTCGTTATTTTTTACAATTAAGTAAAAATTGTATTATAAAATAATACAACTTCAAGCGGAAGCTCCTCAAAAGCACTTCACATAATCTCTTTGCGAAACTATACTCCATGATTTTCTACTTGAATAAATAATTGGTTAGTTGTTTATAAATAAAATGCTTTAACTTTTTGTGGGGACATATGTAATGTTATATGTTTCTCTAATTTTCTATCTTTTATATTAACTGCTTTATCATATTTTAATCTTTATTCGCTCAAATAAAAGCTATATATTTTCTCAATATTTTTAAAAGATTAACAGGCCTTATCAGATTTGAACTGATACCTTTGGTTTTGGAGACCAACGTGCATGCCTTTCACACTCAAGACCTCATAGTGGTATTCTCTCAGAAGGTAATGATCCTTCTTCCCCGGTTTAAAAGACCGGTGCTTCACCTTAAAGCTTTGAGAGATTATTTTAATCACCCGAGGGGAACTCGAATCCGCCATTGTTGGATTGAAAATCCAATGTCCTAACCTTTAGACGACCGGGCGTAATTTTAATGGATATTGAGGCGCTCGAATCCTCCCCTACTGGGCTTCAACCAGTTGCTCTACCATCTAAGCTAAACATCCTTAATAATGAATAAAACTCTAGTAATTGTTCTACTAGAGTTCTTTAACTATTTATGTAATATTGTCCTTTAAACTTCTTTAAAATAATTAACTACTATTTTTATAGGCAATAGTTTTTTATTTTAATAGTCCTTTAAATTTGTTTTCCAAAGTGAGAATTTAACCATTTTCCCCTTTGCTAAAACCAATATCTTTAAATAGTTTAGAACTCAAAGTGATAAGCTCACATGAAATCAGAGTGCAAAAATGAGACCAGACTTTTTTACTTGTCGGTGCTTTATATTCATACTGACTAAACATCATTGCGTTTGACATGAGCTTTTCTCCTTGTTGTTATTTTCTTTATGTTTTTATTATATAATATCGTTTTAAAAAAATCAAGTATTTTTTTGAAATTTTTAAAAAATATTTTTCGATAATAAATACCGTTAAAAGCAATATAAGGATTTAAACCTTAACTAGATTATTCTCCTTTAGTTGGAAATAACGAAGGTAAATCAAATTCTAATTGCTTAATGCTCAGGGAGGGACTCGAACCCTCAAGGTCTATTCAGACCGCTGGATTTTCGTACTACTATAGTTTTCACTACCAATAAATTAATTACTGTTTGATAGTCTGGAATCAATCTTCACCCATTACTAATAGCATTGGGGCGGGACGTGTATATTCTCTACGCACTAATTTATAAAAATAAATTATTGGCACGGTATTGCCATTGAGAAAGGTTCCACCGTTTAGCGTCCATTCAGTATAAGCATTCCTGCTTATCTGCTCAATTTGACCAAATAAAATTTGGTTCTAATGGTCTGCTCAAATTCTCCCCATTAGATTTCAGAATCTATCTTAACTCAAGATTCTTTATCAATTTCCTTAAGTCCAGTGCGTTTACCAATTTCACCACCCAAGCAAAATATTTAATTATAGGTTAATCTTATAAAAATATTTAATATTTTTAATTAACTCAAATTTTCAAATGATAATAAAACTGTTTCCTTACTGGGCAATGGGTGACCAATCCCTCACGGTTCATTTATCTTTCTTTTGTATATTAAGAGAGGATTTCAACTCGGACCACTTAAATTGGAGTTTAAGTTATTTTTCTTAATATCGTGAAAGGGAATGTTTTATTTAATGATTAAGGCTCCAACCTTAATCTCATTTGAAAATTTCAATTAATCAATATTACTATTTAATTATAACAAAACAATTTGTATAAGGCAAGAACTTTTTACAAAAAATTTTGAACTGTCCCGGAGAATTTTGAAATCTCGACATTCGGTTTAACAGACCGACGCTCTGCCTCTGAGCTACGGGACAATAATATTTAATATTAAGAAAAACTTAATATTAAAATCTGTAGGCGATAGCCTGTGGGTATTCTCCACTAGAGGTCCTAAGACCTTACTCCTCAATCAACGGGATATATGGGACTCGAACCCATGACCTCCTGCGTGACAAGCAAGCGAGAACTCCAACTTCTCCAATACCCCATAATGTTTAGTATATCTCCATTTAGAACTAAACTTTTTAGTTGCCAACTAAACTTGTTTTTCTTCAATGCCCCCTGTTGACGGAGTCGGTGAAGAAAGGAGATTTATCTTAGTCGTCCTCAACAGATGGACCACTTTCGGGCATATTTTCTTCAGCTCATGACTGCGAGTAACTATGAGTAAAGAAGAAAGCTCATGACCAGAATCGAACCGGCATCATTTGGTTGGAAGCCAAAGATTTTACCATTAAACTACACAAGCAATTATTGATTAAAATACAATATCGAAATTTTTGTATTTTATACACCCTAGTGGAATCGAACCACTATTCCAGGCTTAGAAGGCCTTTGTAATATCCGTTATACTAAGGGTGCTAAATATATCTACAATATTATAGTAGATATAGGGTCTGGAGGAGTTGAACCTCCGTATGTTCTTTGTGAACAAACAGACCTACGATTCTGTTGCTAGATTCTCCACCCTCTAGCTGGCGGCCCCAAAAATTAACGAGATTGTTTAAACAGAATATTAAAATCATCTTCTCATTTTCGTAAATAACGGTGTAATTCTGATTACTGCTTCGTTAATTAAAATTTTATAAAGAAAAATAAAAAGAAAATCAATTAACTTATTATAACAAATATTTTTTAAAATATCAAGACTTTTTTAAAATCTTTTACAATATTTGCTTACACAGAAGGTAGGAATCAAACCTACATTCTTTCACCTGGGATTGAAAGCAATATAAACTTAGAAAGCAATTTGCAACTTATTTTTCCAAATTATATATATAATATTCCGCCTTTTGTTAAATTCTCTAGCGGTAACTTCTTATGGTTCAGGTAGGGTTCGAACCTACGACCACCCGGTTATGAGCCGGGAGCTCTGACCTACTGAGCTACTGAACCTATATCTATAAGGATAAGTGTTTAAACAATAAGGAGGAACTTATCCTTATAGTAGAAAGGAGGAAATTTGCCATGACATGAAACAAAATATCGTTATAAATTTATTATAACAAAACTTTTTGAAATGGTCAAGAGTTTTTTGAAAAAAATTTATTATTTTGTTTCTAAGGAAAGCAAAGCTAATTCGGATATTAATCAGCGGATTAGCTATGGAATGTAAAGCTATTAACTAACTTACATATTAATTATAAAATAAATATTCCAAAAAGTCAATAGTTTTTTAAAAATTTTTTAAAAAATATTTAATGTAAATATTCCCTTTGTTGGAATATTTAAAGAAATTACAAAAAAACAGGGAAATACAAATGGAACGACAAAATCATGGTTTAATATTTGAACAAGAAATAATAGATAAATACGGTATGGAGAAGTCAACAAAAATGACTTCAAAATTTGATGCTTATTATAAAGATATACCTGTTTCAATCAAACTTACTAAATTAAATAGCTCTGTTTCATTTGGGGATATATTTAGGCAGTCTGAAATAAGAGAAGATTTTATTTTAATAAGTGGGTTTTGGAAGAACAAGAAAAATAATATAGAAAAGATTGATGTTTTTTATATTGATTCAAACATTTGGAAGGATGAATTTCCACAAAGCTCAATAAAAAAAATTAGAAAAGTTTTTGATGGTATTACAAATTCTAGAAGTGATGATGCTAAATGGAGAGCAAGAAGATTAGAATATGTCGGTTTATGGAAAGAATCCAATTCTAAATTTACAATAAATTTCAAGAGAGACCATAAAAATCAAAAGAGAGTTCAATGTTCTTTATCTAAGAATAATTATGAAGATTTCATGAGAAACTTTATTAAAATAGAAGATTTATCTAGTTTTGAAATAATTAAAACAAAAGGAACAACTGGTTCTAAAGGAAAAAAAGAAACAAATGATAAATTCTATACAAAAAAGGAAATTGCCTTAAAATGTATAAAAGAATTTAATTTAGATGAATATGATTGTATTATAGAACCTTCTGCAGGTTCTGGAAATTTTTCTTCTCAAATAAAAGGTTGTTTTGCTTATGATATAATGCCAGAAGCTCCAAATATAATAAGACAAGATTGGTTATCTTTAGATAAAAAAGCATTTTTAAAATATAAAAATATATTAATAATAGGAAATCCTCCTTATGGGAAGAATAATTCATTGAGTCTTAAATTTATAAAAGAATCTAAATTTGCTAATGTAATAGGATTTATTCTTCCTAGAAGCTTCAAAAAACAATCTATGCTAAATAAATTACCTTCAAATTTTCATCTTAAAAAAGTTATGGATTTAGAGGAAAATATATTTTTATTAAACAACAAAGAATATTCGCTACCAACAAGCTTTTTTATTTTTGAAAAAAGGAATTATAAACGTATCATTCCAAAAGAGAAGATTGACACTAAATATTTTACTTTTGTAAAGAAAAATGAAGACCCTCATTATAGAATACAAAGAGTTGGCGGAAATTCTGGAAAATTATCAAAAGATTTTAGTAAATCTAGTAGTAGTAATTATTTTATTAGAATCAATACAGAATTAATTAAAAAAGAAACTTTTGAAAAGGTTTATCAAAATATTGATTTTAAGGAAATAGTCAACAATACAATAGGACCTAAATCTTTATCAAAAAGAGAATTAATTTCTTTATTTGAAGAAGAAATAAAAAATAAAAGGCTTACTTAATTAAAAGTAAGCTTTTTTATTGTTCTTATAAGGATTGGGTTTCCAATTATTTAGTTATTTTTGAATAACAACAAGAACCCTACCATTAGATGTTCTTAGGCCAAGTTGATAGGTGTCCACCTCAAAATCTTTAATTTCACCTTTTTCTTTTTTATTGTTTAAAAAAGAATATAGATTTGGAATATTTTCACTTTCGTAATAATTATCTGTAATAATTTGGAGAAATTTTCCATCATCACTTTGGGCAAACTTCTTAATTGTATAATCTTTTGGCAAATATTCAGAGGAAATGTTTTTTCCTAACTTTTCCTGTTCTTCAGTTTTACTTGAACAAGCTACTAATGTAAAAATAGCTAGGAAAACTACTGAAACAACTTTAAAGAATTGCATAAATTCACTTTGATTTAATTCGTTAATATATAATTTAATATTTTTTATTTTATTATTTCCTTTTTGTTCTTACAAGATTAAATAAAAGTCTTTTTTAGGAAAGAAACTGTTTCTTTACTAAAAGATTTTCTAACAATTTGTGGAATATCTTTCCAACTGATTTCTGGATTTTCAAAAGTGAATTCTTTTTCAATATCTTGGTTAAAATCTTTAATAAGAGTTCCGAATTTTTCTTTTGAATATTTTTCACCATGAGAAAGAAGGTTTTCTAAACGTGATTCAGTAATATAAGAAATTAACTTGTTAAATAAATCTTGTTCTTCTTTAGTAAGTTCTTTTACTTCTTTTTTCTTTTTAACAACTTCTAGAAATTTATCTTCTTTATGTTTAATAACAGGAAAAAGTTTTTTCTCGGTTACTACCCCTGTTTCTTTATCAGTAATTTTAACTACTTCTAGAGAAAAACTGTTTAATGGTTTATAAACTTTACCTTCTGTTGGGCCGCCAAGAAGAGATTTATTTTCTAATTCATCATTAATAAATTCTTTTAATGTCTTTACTTCTGGAAAGAAAGGAACTAATTTGTCAGGTGAAAAATATTTTTCTAAATCAGTTTTTCCAAATATAAAGATAGAATCTTCAAGATAAACAAAAACATCAAAGACACGGTAATTTTTTTCTGTTTCTGTATATTGCATTTTCTTAACACCGGGGCCATAATATTCCCCATAAACGTTAATAGTAACAGACTCTGGATAATCCTTTTTAATACGAAGAATAGCTTCTTGTAATTTTTTATTTTTTACAATATTATCTAATCGAATAAATTCTTTTGAACCTTCTGTAAACAACATTGTTCGAGACCCATATTGGAAAGAACCATCAGAATTTAAAATAATTTGAGAATTTTCGCCATTAATTTTTTCTGTTGAGTAATAAAGCTTATTTAAATATTTTTCAACAAATCGAACTTTATCTACGGCATAATGGTTAATTAATGATGGCTATTTATGGAAACCTGTTTTAATAAAATGGAAATCAATAGATTTGTTATATTCTTTATTATTATCTTTTGTATATTTGAACTCGGTAATATTTAAGAAATTATTTTCTGTTAATTCTTCATATAAGTTTTCATAAAATAGTTCATCAATTTCATCTTTTTTAAAAATTAAAGAATTTTTAACTAAAATATAATCAAAATTTTTGGAAGATAGAAAATTATCAAAACGTTTTTTAAATTGGTTCAAATCTGGAATTTCAACTTTAATTTCTTTCATGGGACACCTCTTATTCTTTTTTTTTTAATTATAACACAATATTTCAAAAAGTCAACTCTTGACAAATCTTTTTTTTAAACATATAATAATTATATTAAAAAGAAAGTGAAATCAGCATGAAAACTCTAATTAAAAAAACTTTTAAAGAAAATAAAAAACTTCTAGAAAATCATAAACGGGTATTACTAGCTGTATCAGGAGGCATTGATTCTATGGTACTCTTGCAATATTTTATGGAGTTAAAAGATAAATTTGGGTTGGAAGAAATTGGCGTTGTCCATATTAATCACAAGCAAAGAGAGCAATCAGAAATTGAAGAAAAATATCTAGTTGAATATTGCAATTTATACGGAATTCCAATTTATGTAAAATCATTTCCAGAAGGGAAAGAATTTTCTGAAAATATTGCAAGAGAATTTAGATATAACTTTTTCAAAGAAATTATGGAAACATATAATTACAGTGCTTTAGCTACTGCTCACCATAAAGATGACCAGTCGGAAACTGTATTTATGCGAATTATTAGAGGAAGTCGATTGTTAGATTTAAGTGGAATTAAAAAGAAACAATTTTTTCATAATGGAGAACTTATTAGGCCATTCCTGAATGTAAACAAATCTGAATTTCCTGATATTTTTCACTTTGAAGATTCTACTAATTCAGAAAACAATTATTTTCGTAATCGAGTAAGGAACATTTACATTCCCGAATTATCAAGAGAGAATAAACAGTTTTCCAATCATTTAGTTAATTTAGCAGATGAAGTTAATTCTTTAAATACTGTTTTAAAAGAATTTATTTCTGATATTGATTATTTAGACTTGAAAACATTTAAATCTTATTCTAAAGATACACAATTATATTTTATTCAAGATTATTTATCTCATTATGCAGATGCTAATTTTAGCAAAGGAACCGTTAAGGATTTGTTAAACATTCTTAATAGTGAAAAATGTTACAAACAAAAAATTAAAGATGATTTTTATATTAAAAAAACAAACAAATATTGGAATATTTATCAATTAACAACGTAGAGAGTATTTAAAATAGGATAAGATTTTTCTTATTCTTTTTTTATTCCTCAAAATGATTTCCATACCAGAATTTACGTTCTTATTTGAAGAAAAAAATGCTCAAAACCAGCGTTTTTTTCTTTTGTGAACAAATCATCATCTGGAAGGAAACTTCTAGGAAAATTGATTTATTTCATCTTTTTTTGAATAAAACAAAAAACAATCAATCTGATTGCTTTTTGTAATTTTTATAAATTAATTCAATATCCTTTTTAGTTGTTTCGATAGGAATTCCTCTATGGATAAAATTTTCTAAGTGCTTGTTTAAATATTGTTCTGGAATAAATTCTTCGGCTTCCCCTTTATATAATCCCTCTATATCGTAAGGAGTATTATCTAAATCTACCCAAACAAAATGTCCGTAAGGATAAGTTAAACAAACTTCACCTCGTTGAAAAGTATTTTTCAATAGATAAGCAAAATGCCAACAATACCCATTCCTAAATTTTTTTCTTAAATTTTCATTTTTAAAATTATCTGTAAAAACTTTTATAAATTCAACAGGTTCCATATTTTATTATGCAACTTCCTTATAAACTTTAATTCCATATAACTCAAAATCATCTTCTAATTTATTATTAAAATCTTTAATTTGTTCTAGGACATCTTTTAATTTTGTTTTAGCATAGATTTCTAATTTACATCTATCTTTGCGTTCTTTACTATAATCATTATTATTAGATACCCATGGGACAACTTGTTTAAAATTAATTTGTTCTACACTATAAGGAGAATTAAGATAGCCATAAGAAGGAGTTCCAATCAAAGGAGACTCTAAAATAATAGAATAAAATTCAACAGGGGTTTTTTCTTTATTTCGTAAAAAATCATAAGGAATTCCCGCATTATGTTCATAAGGAGCATCATTCCAATCGTCACCCAAAAGACTATTAAAAGATTTATTTGTAACATTTGCAAAATATAATTTCAATAAATTATTTTCACTTTCTACATAACATAGTTTATATTGGTTAATATTCATTTTTAACTTCTTTCTGGTTTTATAATGGCAAATCGTTCCAAGTTGGGACATCTTTAATTAAATCACTATTGACGGGATAATCAACATGGAAAATATATCCAGCAACAGACAAATAATAAGCAGACAATAAAACAAAATCGGTTGGTTTGTTAGTTTTAAAATCAATTAACTTCATATTTTCAAATTCTTGTTCTGTTTTATATTGAATTAATCCATTTAAAGAATAATTTTTAACTTTTAAGTTATTAAAAAAGTCCATACATTCTCTGAATTCATTTAAGGTCTTTACTTTAATTAAGAAATCTTGTCTATTATCAATAATATTATAAAAATCATATTTATGGATAGGAATTTCATAATTTTTATCTAAAAATAATTTCTTTTTTAATGTTTTATAACATGAAAACAAAACTTCTCTATTCAATTTATTGGCAGAAACAATCTTTACATTTTTTTCTAAAAAGCTCAAATCTTGGTTATATGTAGTTAATAGATTTCCAAAGAAAGGTGAACCAAAATTAGAAAGAATAAGTTTAACATTTGAAAAATCGACTTTAGCAATATTTCCCTTATTTGTTATTTCTTTTATTTTTTCAATTAAATCTTTAGCTTGTTCATTATATCTTAAATCAGTAGAAATTTCTTTATCTACTTCAATCAAAACAATATTTTTCATTTCTTACTCTTTTCTTTATTTTCTTTTATTATATCATATGTTAAATGTTTTAGCAACTAACAATATCAATGTATATTTATTTATTATAGGTATATTTATGCAAAACAAAACGTTTAAATAGACAAGGAAACAGTAAGCAAAAAAAGAAGTTAATAAGTAACTTCTTTTTTTTTTATTAAGAACTTTCTTTACATGGTTTAATAGACAAATCTTGTAAATTTTTAAATTCTTTTTCTGTTTCTCCATTGTTCATTTTATTTAAAATCTCAATTTCGGGTTGTTTAGATTCTCCATTGAAAGCACGGGCATTTTCCTCCACTTTAAAAATAAACGGAACATAAAATGATTTGTCATCTTTTGGTGATTTTTCCTTTAAATCTTCTCTTTTTCTTATATTTACAGAAGCGGAATTTATAGCATATTCTAATCTAATAATATTTTTTTTAATTTCTTTTATCTTCTCTTGATTATCGTCAATGTCACTAAGAGTTTTATAGAATAAATCATAAGGTTCTTCCATTACTTTATATGTAGAACGATAAGATGAATTCATAATTTTATTCATAAAAACTATAACATTGTTCCCATCTGAATATTCTGCTATTCCACTTAAAACAGAAGCACCTTTAAGCGAACTATCATTCTTTTGTATATAGGATAAATAGTTAAGAGGATGTAGTTTAACTTCTATTTTTTTATCAAGTATTAATTTTTCAACATCTTTTCCAATTTTCTCATGGACGAACACAGAATCGGGACAATAGGTATCCATATACCATTCATATTTATCTATATTTTTGTTTTTAGAAAAACTTTTTTTAATTTTAAAATCTTTCTTGTTGTCAGAATAAATTACAAAAGAACCATCCGAATTAATGTTTTTAAATTCTTTAAAATTATTAATATAATTTAATTCTTTATTTTTATTAGAATTAATACTATCCATTCGGACAAATATTAAGCAAGATAGAATACTTATTAATATTAAAATAGATAAATAAATAATATTTTTAGTCTTCATTTAAGTTTTTTACCTTTCTGGCTTCAGTAGTTTTAGTTTGATAAATAGGGATATAAGGTTTCAAATTAGCAGATTCACCTTTTATAGAATTATCAACAATTAATAAAATATTATTGTTAAATAAAACCCCATCTGTAGTAAATAATTTGTATGTTTTATTATGTTGAACAATAAATCGAACTCTTTTTATTTTATTATCTTGAACTATAAAAAGATTATAAGCATATCCATCATATGTTATTTGATTATAAGGAACATTTTCTATTGTATAAACCCTAGGGATGCATTTTTTTATATCTGGGGTTAGTAAAGCAAGTTTATATTTATTTTCATAATATTCCGTTTTTAATTTTCTTAAAAACTCTTCATATCTAAATATAACTTTTTTGTCCTCATAGTCAAGTAAATTTTCAATTTTAAAGACATATAAATTTTCAAGATTTTTTATTTCTTTTTCAAATTTTGGTTTTATTTTTTGCCAACTCTTTATTATTTCTTGTGCTTCTGGCCAATCTTTCGTTTTATTTGTAATTCCTTCTAATTCATTGAAAATGTGATAAGTAAATGGGGAAAAATCTCTATTAGTCCTATTCTCCCATACAATCGCTAACTGTTCTTGAAAATCTAATCTAGATAAAGTCATTTCTATTTTCTTTTCCATATAATCTTTATTGGTCTTATCTATTCGATTCCAATCATAATCATACTTTAAAAGAATTTTCTTTGCATATTCTATTCTTTGTTTATAAGTCTTATACTTTCTTGTTACACTATATAATTTTTCTTCTGGTAAATTACTAAATAAATCTTCAAAATATCCTTTGTCTAAAATTGTATCAAAAGTTTTCTTATAATATTCATTTGCAGATTCAATTGTTTTAAAAACAATCCCTCTATGAATGTCCGAAAAATTAGTAGTAGTTAATAATCTTTTAACACCCTTGCCTTTTTCTGACAAGTAATAATAAGCTTGCTCTCTTTTCATTCTATAAAACCTGTAAGATTAAAATAAACGTATTATACAAAGCATGGCCTATATAACTTGGCCAAACTGTTTTCTCTTTTTCATAAATATATGCAAAAATTAAACCATCTATAAATGTTCCAATGACATAAAACATCATATTGTATAAATTTTCAGTGTTTTGTATATGGACTGAAGAAAAAATTAAAGCAGAAGTAATTATATAAGTTATAGGTTTACTATTTGGAATAATTTCTCTTATACTTTTCCTGAATACTATTTCTTCTATAAACGGTATAATTATTCCACCCGTTAATATTGTTAAACTAAAAGGAATAGATAATAACCCATTAACATTATCAGCTCGATTATTATTAATAAAGTCTTTAAAAATAGTAAAATATAAAATATTAAAACTAAACGTAACAATTAGAACTATTATTGCTGTTAAAATTCCCTTTGTTATATAATGACTATTAATTTGGGGTTCTGTAAATAAATTTTTTAATGTATATTTACTTTTAAAAATAAATTTATATAAATAAAAAGTTAATAGATAAGTTAATGGTGCTAACAAAATACCCATTAAAGCAATATTTGTTCCACCATTTTTTATAATTGGAGAAAATAAAGCTACTGTTAAAGGGGAAACTATAAATAACCATAGTAAATAAATACTTACTAAACTTAATTGCTCTTTTTTCATCTTTAAATCCTTTTTTGTTTTTATCTTATATAAATATTCCACATTTAGTTTAATAATTCAATCAGCTATAATTCCTTCTTGGTTGCATTTTAGGTATCAAATGATGATTTATACTAAACCCCTCCTAAAATTTAACCACCAGCTTCCTACGGCGTCCTAGACCCATTCTAATATAATTACCTTTGTAAAGAAAAATTTACGCTGGAATTTAGAAAACTAAGGAAGTTTCTTATAATAAATTAAATTGATGGAGAAATGGTTAGATTGGGTAAATATATTTAAAGATTAATAGTGGAGTAAGCCAAGTAAATAAGGAAAAGAAAAAAGAACTTTACAATAAGTTCTTTCTTAAAAGTAAAATTCGGCGGCATATCCAGTTTTTAACTTTCCGGCAAAATTTATATATTGAACTTTGCCGTAAATCACTAAAGCTCCATTATCATTGTACCCTTCATAAATAGTAGAAATAAAAATAAAACTATTTCCATTGTAATTAAAACTATCACCTTTTCTATATTTATTAGACCTTTTTTTCTTTTCTAAACTAGAAGGTTTTAAAATTTCTTTTTCAATTAATCTCATTGTTTACTCCCTTATGCAAAACTTAAAGACATTGCAACATCATTTGGGACATCATCCCAAGATTCAAATTTAACGACTTTGTAAAAGCCTGTTTTTTCAATTTCAGCAATTGTTAATTCTTGATTCCTATGAAAATTTGGTGCTTTGTTAATATTATAAAACAACAGAAGTGGATCTAAATCTTTGTTTTCCAATTTACGAATAGAATAAATAATAACAAAATCACCTTCCCATTTGTTTGTTACTTTTACTTTTGTTTGTTTATCCATAATTTTTACCTCTTTTCTATTTGTTAATATTATAGCATTTAAAAATGATATAGTCAATAGCCTTTTGAGATTTTTTAAACTTTCTTATTGTTGTTATCATCGGGAAGAAAAATTCAAGGAAAATTGATTTATTTCATCCAATAAAGCTATAACAATCCAGTTTTTTTAAAGCAAGATATTTTTACTAAAAATATAACAGGAGAAATATAATTATGGCGAAAAAATATCATATTAGTAAGGATGGTATTCCAAGAATTTGTAGAGCAAAAGATGGTAATTGTAAATTAGGAGCCCATTTTAATAGTTATGAAGAAGCTGGAAAATATGCAGATTACTTAAATGAACAAAATTACAAAAAATCAAAAAGGCCAAAGGATATAACACCTGACTATGTAGCTCAACAAAAATATGAAGAATTTTCTAATGAAGAAAGATTAGAAAGAGCTTTAAATTATAGTGAAGACGAATATCAAAAAAGAGAGCAAGAGTTACAAAATATCTTCAAAAAGAGAGCTAAATTATTAGAACAAACTTTATATATAAAGGAAGAAATCAAAAAAGAATTTGATGAATTGTCAAACAGAGCTTTCCAATTAATGGTAGAACAATCCTTATCAGTTAATGATTATGGAGTAAGGGCAAAAATAAAAATAGAAGCAAAAAGAAAATATAATAAAATTAAAGGGAAAAACAGTAATTGGAGATAAGTTTGCATTTGATGGATGCCACAAGATTTATATTTGTAAAACAGTTGTAGAAGAAAAGCGAATGTCTGATTTAGGCTATAAGCTTTACCCCTTAGAACAAATTGAAGAATGTTATAATAATTCTTGTGAATTAAGATTTATTGAAGATTCTAACTTTGAAGAAAATTACGTTTGTCAATTTGAAACAGCTTTGTTTTCTTAAAATATAAGGAAAACTAAAAGAAAAATGGTATGCAAAGAATAGCTGGGTTGAATCAGGAATTATTAATCAAAAAATGAAATAAATCAATTTTCCTCGATTTTTCCTTTCAGATGATGATTTGTTCAGAAAAGAAAAAAACGCTGATTTTTAGCATTTTTTTCTTCAAATAAGAACGTGAATTCTGGTATGGAAATCATTTTAAGGTTATTTCCAAAATCAAAAAAAACTTTTCACGAGAAAAAATTTAAATATTAAAGAAAGGGTTGTTATTTTTGTTTAAAAATGATATAATTAATTCATAAAAAGAAATGAGGAATAAAAATGAAAACTACCGATTTGAAAATTAAAAGCAATTTTTCTAAGGATAAATTCCACAATATAAATTTAAGTTTTAACCGTTATCAAAGTAATGGTGCAATTGCTGTCATTGCTGAGGAGGAAGGGGAAGTTTATGACTATTTGACTACGAATATCCATGAAGATTTCAATCTTAAAGAAAATAACTTAGTTCAAATTCGTTCCGATTATTCTCAATATGCTGATTTTCTAATTGAAAATAATTTTATCGAACCTCAAACTGTAATGATGGTTCCTAGTGGATTTATTTTCATTTTATTCTTTGAACCAACAGAAGAATTTTCTAATTATATTAAAGAAAATAATATTTAACAAAAAAAAGCCTAATTTAAGGCTTTTTTATTTTAATCTTTCAATGGTTAATAAAATTAGTTTCATTTACTGAATAAAAATAAATGCAGGGAATATTTTATATAAAATTATATAAAAAAGGATTTTTTAATGGGAAAGAAAAAATATTATGGAATAAAATCTCCAGATTCTATTAGAGGAATTTACGAAAATTGGGAAGAAGTAAAATCTCTAGTTAAAGGAGTTAATGCAATATATAAAGGTTTTTCAACAATTGAAGATGTAGAAGAATTTGTTTATGAAAGAACAAATCCTATATATGAAGATAAATATTTAATATTTGTAGATGGTTCTTTTAATAACAATAAAGTTGGTTCGGCTTTTGCAATAATAAAAAATAATAAAATTCTAGCGGAAGATTCTTTTGTTTATCAAAATAAATTTAATGGTAACAATATTGAAGGGGAACTAAATGCCTTAATTTATTCTTTGAATAAAGCAATTTCTATGGGATTAAAAGAAGTTATTTTATTCCATGACCTTGAAATGACCAGTCATTTATATAATGGAGATTGGAATGGAAAGAAAACTTCTACCATAGAATTCCAAAAAATTATTAAAGAAAATAAATATAAAGATAAAATAAAAGTTGATTTTGTTAAAGTTGTTTCCCATACTAATAAAAAATGGAACGAATATGTAGATAAATTAGCTTACAATATAACTTTGTAGGAATAAGAATTTTAAATTTTCTTATTCCTTTTTTGTTGACATTTTTTTTAAAAAATGTTATATTTTTTATATAAACAAGAGAAAGAAGACTTATTATGGCTACTTTTGTAAAATTTGGCAATCTCCCATTAGACGAAATCGAAAAAAGTTTAGGAATTGTTTTTTCTTCTCAAGATGAAGATTTTTTTAAAAACACTCACCAAGAAAATGTTCGAGAAGATTTAAACCCTTTAGCTTGGCATTTTTTTGAATTGCCAAAACAATTAGAACTTGGTTCTTATAGGATGTTTTTAAAAGTTCAAGAAATATTCGCAAAATATAATCCAAAGGGAACTTTACAATTATCTGTTAACCTGGCGGATAATGAAAAAATTATTAATAATTTTCATGTTACTGATGAATCTGGTTTTCCTAAATATCTTGTTTCAAAAAAATGGGGATTCACCAGATTTTATGAACTTGTTAAAATTAATAAAGTTACTTTAGTTTACCAACCTGTTAAAACTCAAGAGTTTTTTAAAGATGTTTTAGGTTTTGAGCAATTTGTTTTAAATGAATTTGCAGTTCCTCTACCTAATGCTTATTTAGACAACCCAACTGTTAAAATTTCTAAAGATAAAATTAATGATTCTACCACAGGGAAAGAAATTTTACGAATTGAATATTGGAAAAACAATATTGAGACATTCAAAGTTTGGAATGGTGAAGCAATAAAATTGACAAGTGAATTTAATATGATATAATCGAATCATAAAGAAAAACAAAGAGGTAAATAAAATGATAACTACTTACGGATTTAAAGCAATGAATATGGATATGAACTGCCGAGGGTTTCAGTTTGAAGTTGGGAAAACATACCAAATTGATAATGAAATGCCTTTAGAATTATGCTCTGGGTCTGGTTTCCATTTCTGCTTAAATTTTGAAGATGTTTTTCATCATTATAAATGGTACTCTTCCCGTGTCTTTTTAGTAAAAACTGGTTCTGAGGTTGTTACAGCGGTTAATAAGTCTATTACAAAAGAAATTACAATTCTTGAAGAAGTCACTCAAAACGATTTAAACTTCAATAATCTAG
>RRZT011055228.1_pt1 | contig 17742 bp, 24 predicted proteins | sample 2165551 | NCBI WGS metagenome assembly RRZT01 (sample SAMN10456910, study PRJNA506462) | wastewater metagenome | biome: wastewater; feature: sludge; material: wastewater sludge; isolation source: wastewater sludge with Escherichia coli K12::gfp cells carrying plasmid... | place: USA: Moscow, Idaho...
CACCGGCTCGGGCCAGGCCACGAATCAGAGCATTTCCCAGACCGCGCGTCGAACCCGTCACCAGCGCAAGCTTTCCTGTGATATCAAATAGTTCTGCCGACACGGTTCTAGCCCTCCGAGTTTCCGGCCTCGAACTCCTCGCGGGTGGCGTAGGAGGTCTGAGTTCCCAATTTGGTGACCGAGTCCGCGGCGTAGCGGGCGGCGATGTTCAGTGACTTTTCGACGTCGCCGGTAGCCACGAGATAGTGGCTGAAACAGCCGATGAAGGCGTCGCCGGCACCGGTGGTGTCGCGCGCCTTGACCTCGACAGACGGAACGAGCGTCTCGTGTTCACCATTGATCCACAGTGCACCGCGGGAACCAAGAGTGACGACGACGTCCTGCACTCCCTTGTCGAGCAGCACCTGTGCTGCTGCCTTCACCTCGTCGAGAGTCTCGACGGGCAGGCCCGTGAGCAGGGCCAGCTCGGTCTCGTTAGGCATGAAGTAGGTGGCACCCTTGACACGCTCGATGTCCAGATCCGGGTGAGCCGGGGCCGGGTTGAGAAGAACCGGGATGTCGTGTTCGTTGCCGAAGTCGATGGCCGCGTAGACGGTCTCCAGCGGGATCTCCAGCTGTAGCACGATGAGCTTGCACTTCGCGATGTCCTCTGCCGCATCCTCAATGTCCGCCGGGGTCAGCAGATCGTTGGCGCCCTTGATGATGAGAATCGAATTATTTGAGTCGCGATCCACGAAGATCGGGGCAACACCCGAGGTGGCCTCGGTGGGCAGCACGTACTTCGTGTCAATTCCGTTGCGCTTGAAGTTGTTGATGGTGTTCTCGGCGAAGATGTCGTTACCCACGCGGGAAAGCATGAGCACCTCGGATCCCAGGCGCGCGGCGGCGACCGCCTGATTGGCGCCCTTGCCGCCGCATCCCATCTGAAAATCCGGAGCTTCTAGCGTTTCGCCCTGCGCGGGCATGCGATCAATGTAGGTAATCAGGTCCACGTTATTGGAGCCAATGACGGCGATGTCCATGACTGTCCTTTTCGTTGGTCACGTGCGGGCGACGATGCCCACATCCACCCTCAAGCATATGCTCTCCGGCCAGTGAAAACACGGGGTTCAGGCGGGAGCACAGGTAGGGCGGCGTCGCCGCCAAAAATTCGTCCCTCAAATACCAAGGCATCACATGTATCAATTTCCCCACGCCGTGCTCTTCAACAAGTGAAAGGCATTGACGGGTTGTTCTCGGACACTCTCAGCCGATCACACCAGAATCGCTCGACCGTTCGCCACTCGCAACACCGAGCGTAAAGCAGAAAGGGGCCGACATGCCCACTCCATATGTAGGTGAGATCTTCACCTTCCAGAATCCGGACGGCTCAGAGGTAACGCTACACGGCTGGGGCAACCAGTTCACGGCAGTGTTCGAAACCGAGGATGGCTATACCGCCGTCCAAGCGCCAGACGGCTATTACGAATACGCAAAGCCCACGGAGGACGGCACGAAGCTGGAACCCAGCGGCACGAGGATCGGCGACGTCGACCCGGCGGAACTGGCACTTCCACAGCATGTTCGCCTCACGCCTCAGGTGACCCACGCGCAAGTCGAGCAAGCGCAGGCCGAACTTGGCCCCATCCCACGCTGGATGGAACGACGCCAGGATGTGCAGGCTCAGCAGATAGCAGGGATCGCACTTGAGGGCCCGGAGGCCGCACCGCCGTCGGGAAAAACGACGGGTGACTATCTCGGACTCGTCCTCCTCATTGACTTCTCTGACTTCCCTCAGACGATCTCTCGGCAGGAGGTGGACGATTTTTGCAACAAACCGGGCTACTCCGGCTTTGGGAACAACGGATCGGCCTTCGACTACTTCCGTGATGTCTCGGACGGCAAGCTTCGCTACAAGAACCGGGTGGCTGCCTATTATCGGGCCAAGCATCCGCGAACCTACTACACCGATCCGAAGATCAGCTATGGAACTCGAACGCAGGAGCTGATCAAGGAGGCGCTCGACCATCTCGTTGCGAACAGGTTCGATTTCTCCGGACTGAGCGCTGATTCCAGCGGCTACATTCGGGCCCTCAGCGTGTTCTATGCTGGCACACGCTCCAACGACTGGTCGGAAGGCTTGTGGCCGCACGCGTGGCGGCTCGCCACCTCGTATTCCATCGGCAACGGTCGCAAGTTCGGCGATTATCAGATCACCGATCTCGGCACCCAGCTGACCCTGCGAACGTTCTGCCACGAAAACGGGCACATGGTCTGTGACTTTCCAGATCTGTACGACTACGACAGGGCGGAGAACGGGGAGGGAAACGGCGTCGGCCACTACTGGCCCCTGTGCGCGGGAGGTCCGGACAGAAACCCCGTGCAGGTAGATGCGTACCTCAAACACGCCGCGGGCTGGGCATCCAAGGTGACGACCCTCGGCAGCGGGGTGACGGCAACGGTCGAGGCAGGCAAGAATGACTTCCTCCTCCACGCCAAGAACGCGGCCGAGTACTTCATCATCGAGAACCGCCAGAAGTCGGGCCGGGATGCGGCACTACCCGATGAGGGTGTGGCCATCTGGCATGTTGACGTCAAGGGCAACAACAGCCACGAACAGATGACCCCGGCGAAGCACTACGAGCTCTCGCTCGAACAGGCGGACAACCGGTTTGACCTGGAGCGTCGAGTAAACAACGGCGACGCCGACGATCTGTACGGCGGCGCCAAGGGAACCTTCGGTACCAACACCGCTCCGTCAAGCAAGTGGTGGGACGGAAGCGTCTCAGGGTTGGAGATCGAGAGCATCTCTGCCGTCGCCAAGACAATGACCATCAAGACCCGGCCAAAGGGCCCGCAGCTGTACTCCAACATGACCGTCAGCCTCGTCTTCACCACCAATGAAGGCCAGAACGGCTGGGTGAATCTCGCGGGCAGGGGCTGGAGGAAGATCCAGACCGGGAACGCCAACGGCGTCACGAACATGCTGGGTGTCTTCGCCATGGCTAAGGCCAAGGGCCGTCCGGTCTCTGTTCTGGCAGACGAGACAACCGCCTACCAGGCCTATCTCTAAGTCAGCGTCCTTCAGCTCTTCAGGTCAGCGCTCTTCGGGCCGCTTAAGTCAGCGTCCTTCACGCGCTAACCCCGTCATTTCGTCCCCTTCATCCCATCTCCCGATCCGTAACTCCCAACAACACAATCCAAGAAACACAGAAAGAAGACGACCATGTGGACTGTCATCAATCAGATCTTCACTACCAACGAGTCAAAGAACTCGTGGGCCCATCTCGCCTACGACAATGCCTGGCACAAGGTGGCCCCAAACACCGCTGACGGCGTCACGAATGTGAACCTGGTGCTGGCCATCGCCAAGGCGAGCGGCAAGCAAGTGAGGGTGGAAATGAACAACACCAAGCAAATCACACAAGTTTACCTCTGACGAACGGAGCATCCAATGCCTACTGAAGTAACGATCACCATCTCGTCAACAGACGGGGGAGCTTCACGCGCGGAGGTTCTCGACAACGACAATCTCGGCACTGCAGCGGCACCGCTCCCCATCGAGGAACTCGGTGTGCCTTCGGGAGCAGCGCAAACGGAGTCCGCGCACGGAGCACCGGCTCCCCTGCCACTGGACGAGGTTCTCGACACCACATACGAGGAGGCTGCTGCACCCGCGCCGTTCGAGTCTCCGGAGACTGAGGCGGATGGCGAGGCCTCGTCCCCGGCGCCGCTGGATGACATCCAGCCAAAGAGCAAGAAGCGCTGACAGAACAACATCACTGACATTCGTGCCCTACCACCGACCGCCCCGGATAGAACGACTGAGTCGCTCCGTCCGGGGCGGTGGCATGTTGAATTTTTTAGAGCACGAACGCTTGATCCCGCGCCCGATTGCCCAGCAACGTCCGCTACTTATCCCAGCAACGTCCGTTACCTACCCCAACACCATCGGTTACTTATCCCAGCAACGTCCGATCGGAGAGCTCCGCGCCGCGAATGTTCTCGAACGCCGCGAGCAGATCCTTAACCTGCATCCCGGCCTTCTCCTCGCCCTCAACATCCATGATGATCCGCCCCTGGTGCATCATGATGAGGCGATTACCCATGGTGAGCGCCTGCTCCATGTTGTGCGTGACCATCAGCGTGGTGAGGTTATGGCGCTCCACCAGCTCGGCCGTCAGCTTCGTGACGAGCGCGGCGCGCTGGGGATCCAGCGCGGCCGTGTGCTCATCCAGCAGAAGGATTTGCGGATGGGTGAACGTTGCCATGAGCAGCGACAATGACTGGCGCTGACCGCCCGAAAGCAGCCCCACCCAATCCTCCAGGCGGTTCTCCAGCCCCTGCTCCAGGGTGAGAAGCTGCTCGCGGAATTCCGCGCGCCGCGCCTTAGTAACCGCCCGGCGAACCCCACGGCGCTTGCCGCGCGTGTACGCCATCGCCAAGTTTTCCTCAATGGTCATGTGCGGAGCGGTTCCCGCCGAGGGGTTCTGGAACACCCGCCCGATGTAGGCCGCACGCTGGAAGTCGGTCAGCTTCGTGACGTCGCGCCCGCCCACCTCAACCGTGCCCGCATCTGTGCGAATGGACCCGGAGACGATGTTGAGCAGCGTCGATTCTCCCGCACCATTGGACCCAATAACGGTGACGAAATCGCGTTCCTTGAGATGCAGATTGACGTCAACCAGAGCCTTGCGCTCGTTGACCGTCCCGGGGAAGAACGTCTTGTTGATACCGGTGAGCTGGAGCATTAGAGGTCCTTTCCGGTGGCGGAGGTGCGTTCGCCCGCGGCGCCGTCGTCGTTCAGATTTCCGGTAGCTGCGGACAGGGCGACGGCGGACTCACCCTCCGTTGATCCGTCGGTTCCGGTTGCTTCGCCCCCGCTACTACCACCGTTGCGGGGCTTGAAGGCGGCCGGAACGCGCTTGAAGAACTTGACCTGGGGCAACACCAGCGCTAGCACCACGAGGATGGCGGAGATGAGCTTCATATCGTTCGGGTTGAGGCCCACCTGGAGCGCCAGCTGAATCACCACGCGGTAGAGAACCGCGCCGACAACGACAGCCGTGGCCGCCCGGAACACCGTAAGGCGCCCAATGATGGCCTGGCCGATGATGACGGAGGCGAGGCCAGTGACGATCATGCCGATGCCCATGCTGACGTCGGCGAATCCCTGGTACTGGGCGATGAGCCCACCCGAGAGTGCCACGAGGCCGTTGGAAAGGGAGAGTCCGAGGATCTTCTGGGCGTCGGTGGAGACGCCGAAGGAGCGAATCATTTCGGAGTTGTCGCCGGTGGCGCGCATCGCAAGGCCAAGATCCGTGTGGAGGAACCAGATGATGATGGCGAGAACCACGATCGCTACCGGTCCCAGGACGCCCGGGCCCGTCCACGAGTTGGTGCCCATCTGACCCGAGGCGCGCAGCGCGGAGAACAGCGTGTCCTCGCGCAGCAGCGAGAGATTCGCGCCGCCCATGATGCGCAGATTGATCGAATAGAGGCCGATCTGGGTGAGAATTCCGGCCAGCAACCCATCGATATTGGCTTTGGTGTGGAGCACACCGGTCACCGCGCCAGCCATCGTGCCGGATACGAACGCAGCCGTGGTAGCCACGATTGGATCGTAGCCGTTGATGATTGCGACGGCGACGACGGCGGCGCCCGTCGTGAAGCTGCCGTCCACCGTCAAGTCGGCGAAGTCCAGAATTCTGAAAGTGAGGTAGACGCCCAACGCCATGATTGCGTAAAGCAACCCCAGTTCGACGGCGGTAACCATACGGGCTCCTTCTATAAGGATGAAAAATGGGCGGGCACGTCACTCCCGAGCCACGGCACGAGTTGTTGTGCAGCAGCTCAAGAGCTTAGGTGTCCGCCCATCTGAATTCAACATGGAGACGGGATAGCAACGTAACCGAATACCGACGTAACCAGAGGTCGACGTCGTCGAAACGCAGCTACCCGGAAATCAGCCTCCGATTACTCGGTGGTGGTCTCGGGAGTGGCGCGGTCAAGAACCGCCTGCGGAAGAGTCACACCCATACGCTCGGCTGCACCAAGGTTGACGTAAACGAGCAGATCCTGCTGGGTCTCCACGGGCATGGTGGCCGGGTCTTCGCCGTCGACGAGAATGCGGACGGCCATCTCACCGGTCTGGTATCCGAGATCGTAGTAGGAAATGCCGTAAGTTGCCAGGCCGCCCTTGGCCACAGAATCACCCTCAGCTGGGTAGACGGGGATCTTCTTGGATTCGCCGACCTGGAGGACCGAGTCGAGAGCGGAGATGACGGTGTTGTCCGTCGGGAGGTAGATGGCGTCCACGTCAAGGGAGTTCGCGGCCTGCTGCACCTCGGAGGTATTGGTGACGGTCGCTTCCTTGATCTCGATACCCAGCTCAGCGGCAGCTTCCTTCACCCACTCAACCTGGACCTTGGAATTGGCCTCGCCGGAGTGGTAAATGACGCCGATGGTCTTGACCTCGGGGTCGATCTCCTTGATGAGTTCAATCTGCTCCGCGACCGGGTTGGCGTCCGACGTGCCGGTGATATTGGCGCCGGGAGCATCAAGCGAATCAACGAGACCCGAACCCTCGGGATCGGTCACGGCGGTGAAGAGAATCGGAACGTCCTTGACGGACTGGGCCAGACCCTGCGCCATCGGGGTGGCCACGCCGAGCACGAGATCGTAATCGCCGGAGGCAATCGAGCCCGCAATAGAGGCAACAACGGTCTGATCATTGTTCGCGTTCTGATCGTTGTACGTAACGTCGAGACCAGCGTCCTTGATCGCCGCCTTGAAGCCCTCGATGGAAGCATCAAGTGAGGCATGCGTGACGATCTGGGTGACGGCGATGTTGTAGGAGTCGGAGCTAGCGCCCGAAGAGGCGTTGTCCGAGCCATCCGAGGAGTCGGAGCCGCAGGCGCTGAGCGAGAGCGCGGCAGCGGCCGCGAGAGCTAGTAGTGATCGGGTCCTCTTCATTGAGAAGTCCTTCCGTCGAGTCTGGGTGGACATTGGTGGTGGCTGTTCCGTTATAGCGGAGGCGGTGTCCGAAGCTGATTCTATACGCCTTCCACAGATCCTCTATATTTTCGGACGTCTCTCAGGATTTTCGGATGCCTCCCGGCACTTTCGGCCGCCTCTCAGGATTTTTGGGCGCCTCCCGGCACTTCCTGGACCCCAGGATTTTCTGGCGCCCCAACGCCCGCCCGGTTCACTCGTTCGGTTCGCTTCGTCGTGGCCCTTACTTGTAATCCCTACTTCTCCCTTACTCCTCCGGCTCGTAGCGCAGGATATCGCCGGGGGTACAGTCCAGCTCGCGGCAGAGTGCCTCCAGCGTGGAGAAGCGGATCGCCTTCGCGCGCCCATTTTTCAGCACCGAGATGTTGACAGGGGTGATGCCCACGCGCTCGGCCAACTCCGCGACGCCCATTTTCCGCCGCGCAAGCATCACGTCAAGATCAATAACGATCGGCATCAGATCACCCCCTGCAGGTCAGCATGGTCAGCTGAGGCCTGCACGAGAAGGGTACGCATAACAACGAGAAGAAGCGAAAGCCCGATACAAATCAGGACCACCAGCAACACCGTCAATCCCAAGAGTGGCGGACCCGGAATATAGAAGAAAGCCGCAAGCGAAGCCAAGGCAACACCCACTGGCATCGCAGCCAGCACGGACACCCAGGTGAGCGACGACTCCTCAAAGATGCTGCCCCGCACCACCCGGCCCGCAAGTACCCACACACAGACGAGGAATACTTGCACACAGACGAGCGCTACTTCCACTAGGACGAGAAGAGGAAGCTCCATCCATGCATACTCTGGAAGATCCTCCGCGGCAGAGTTTGCCATCAAAGGAATCAGCCACACCTGAGACACCAAAATGGCGGCCACAATAACCGCCACAATTGCCTTGAGCACCACAACAATGCCTCGACTCATCTCAACCTCCAAAGCTTCGGCTGCATCCGCGATGCCCATGCATCATCGCACAGCCCTATAGAAGAGCCACGTTCAACGATATAAACATATCGTTTTTCAATAGCCAGCGAAAGAGTGGAGAAGCGTCTCTGCATTCGAGGTTGTCAGGGTTCATCACGTCTCGGTCTCGGGTCGTTGTTTTGTTCCGTCAAGATGTCAGCGCCGCTTGTTCCGTCAAGATACCGGCATCTCGTGCATCAGGATTCCGTCTTTTCCATCAGGACACCACTGTTTCTCGGGTCAGGACGTCGCTGTCTTCTCAGGCAGGAAAAGCACCTTCGAGGAGTGCATGGTGCGTTCACTCATCTGCCGGATAGTGTCCGCGACGGCGTCGAGCCCCTACCAGGAACGGGCTTCTCCACAGTTTCTAGTCGAACATCTCCCGGGGCGTACATGACGACGGCTGTCATAGTTGTCATGGAATGGCCACCTCCTCATCCAGCTGTGAGTTCCAACTGTGCCTGTCAAACAACCCTGTTTGACACTGTCCACACTAGGAGAAATGGCGGAGATATGGGGCAGGTCTCTTGAAAAACACGCAAATGTGGCAGGTGCCGAAGGTTCACTAAAGCGATATTTCCTCAGGCCCTACATGGTGAATGGCGCGGCGAACGCAAGAATGTTGCAGACACCGTACCCACAGAGACCGCAGGTGATCGGCGGACGCGCGTCAGGCATAATTCCGCGGTATTCACGGTATCCGCAGTATTCGCGGTATCCGCGGTACTCGCAGTGGGCCAAGGCCTACTGGCGTGACCTCTAGGTCAGCGCTTCTTCCTGCCGTCGCGGTAGCGCTGGAAGATCGGGTCAATGTAGGACCAGATGAGCTTGTTGAAGTTCCACCAGAATACGCCAGCTCCCGGCAGCGCGAAGATGATGACATTCGCGGACCCTGGCGTCAGGATGATCGCGAGGTACACCAGAAGAATGCCAACGACAATACCGAATAGATAGGTTCCGCGGGCGTGGGGATCGTAGTTCATGTGTCTCCTCCTTACCAAGGAAGGCCCGAAACCATTGGTTCCGGGCCTTCTGTCTGAGCCACCTAAGAGAATCGAACTCTTGACCTATTCATTACGAGGTTTTGGATTCGTTCGCTTGGCTGCTCATTAGCCTTGTCAACCATATTCTGCGTGCCCAGTTGCCAGCAACTCCGGCAGTGCTGGCAACTTCTGAGACGGTCATTCTTGCGCCCCATGAAGGCCCGGGATCGCTCCAAGGGTTGGGTAATGAGCAACTCATTCCCAACACCCATGCCCCTTCTTCTTGCCTGGGAAACCGCGATGCGGGCCCAGGCTCTCAGCCCTCGAACGATCGAGGAACGACTACGTGTCGTGGCTGCGATCTCGAAAGAGACAACGACCGAACCGGAGCGGTTGACGGCAGACCAGATCATCGACTGGCTTGCCACAAAACATGCAGCAATCACGAAGTGGACGTATTTTACCCACCTCAAGGCATTTTTCCGCTGGTTGGAGATGACGGAGCGGATCTCCAAGAATCCCATCTTGCAGATCCAACCACCGCGCAGGCCGAAGTATTTTCCGCGTCCAGTCCCCATGGTCCATATCGAGACCGTTCTCGCGGGGCCGCTGCGGCCCCAGACCAGACGAATGATCTTGCTGGCGGCATTCGCAGGGCTCCGGGAGTCAGAGATTGCGAAGATCCATGGCTCTGACTACGACCCCGCAACTGGAATCTTGGAAGTCATCGGCAAGGGAGGAAACACGGCGATGATCCCTCTCCATGCCTTCCTTCAGGCTGAGCTTGCCGCTATGCCCCGTCGTGACTGGTGGTTCCCAGGCAGCCACGGCAATGCCCATATGCTCGGCCGATCTGTCGGGTCCGCGATCCAGAGAGCTTTTCGGCGTCACGGCATCGTCATGACCGCCCACCAGCTCCGCCATTCGTTTGGCACCAGTCTCATTGAGGCCGACGTGAATCTCCGCGTAGCCCAGGAGCTCATGAGGCATCAATCGATACAGTCCACCGCCCTGTACACGCGGGTTTCCAACGATCAGAAACAAGGCGCCGTGAATCGGCTCAGCATTCCACAAAAAGGAGATAGGTAATGAGTACACGTGAAGAACAAACCCGCCAAGTGATCAAGCTGTTACGGCGATGGGTTGGTGAGGACGAGCTGGTGATGGTGCGTGAGCACTCTGTCACCGTGAGTTTCGCCTGTGAGCCAGGCTTCGTCTATGTCACCTACGAGACAGAGGACTGGCTCGGGACCACCAGCCGTCATACGCACGCTGTCCAGGGTGAGCGGGCCCTCGATGTCGTCCGGGCCATGTGCGGCAATTTCGACGATGTCGACGCCGAGGAGCGTTTCACCCCTCCAACTATTTCCATTTTCCCTACTTCGAGAGGAATCAAATCATGATGATTACTGCCATCGTGAATCAGAAGGGCGGCGTGGGTAAAACCGCGATCGCCACTGAACTTGCCCACCAGCTCGCCCTCGATGAGCACAGGACCTTGCTCATCGACCTTGACCCTCAAGGGTCGGCAAGCAGCATTTTGGGTGTTGTCCAGGATGCAGAGACACCAACAGTCTTTGATCTGCTTGGCCCCGACTCTCCGCGCCGTCCTCAGATCCTCAACACACTCACGCCAGCAGCACCGGCATGGGGATCAGTCTCGTGCCTGCCTGCTGAGCGCGGTCTGGCTGAGGTTGAACAGGATTCAACAATTGGGCGAGAGATGCGAATCAAGAGACTACTGGAGGAAATTCGCGATGATTTCGACCAGGTTGTCATTGATTGCCCGCCTTCTCTGGGTGTATTGACCGCGAATGGTCTCGTGGCTGCCGATCAAGCGTTGATCGTCTCTGAGGCACGTGTGGAGTCTGCCCAGGCTATCGGGGAGATTCTGGCGACGATTTCGAGTGTGCGGGCCTATTACAACCCACGGCTGCAAGTGGCTGGGATTGTTGTTAATCGTTTCTTGCGTGGGCGGCGTGACCAGGCTCAGTGGCTTAACCAGATTCGAGAAATCTACAAGGATCTGGTGCTTGACGTCGTCATCCCGGACCGCGAGGCGATCGCCCGGGCGGCTTCCGAGTCAGTGCCAGCTGCAACGATCGCGAGCACGAGTGAATTGTGCGAGTGCCTTCAAGAACTAGCCGGGGCCATCGCCACTGTAGAGCCTGAGGAGGCCACAGCATGAGAAGTCTGAATGTGCCTGCTGGCGCCATTGAGGGAGCAACCCAGCCCGCTGCTAAGCGTGTGAGTAAAGATCCGATCATTTCGGGCAATGCTGCGGTTGCCAGCACTGCCAGCAGTGCCAGCAACTCCGGCAGTGCTGGCACGGTCAAGAAGTTCACTATCCGCCTCGATCCCGAGCTGATGGGACGTATCCGCGCGGCATTCGCCGCCGATATGGCTGCCGGAAGTGGCCTAAACAGTCTTTCCGCCTGGGCTACCTACCACTTGGAGCAGGCCGTGCTTGAGAGCGAGCGGCGTGGCAACGGTGGCCACCCACGGCAACCAATCGACTCCGGAATTTTCCCAACAGGCCCGCTCGGGTAAGCACACAGAAAGGATGACTGGTGAACAACTACAGCAGAGCTACCAGAGATGAGAGTATCCAGCACATCATTAGCCTCTTGGCACGGGCGGAGGCGGCCGAGTACATGTCAAGCACATGGGAGTACTACCAAGCTCAAGCCCAGGCACTCATGGAACAGACTGGCATCACACGTTCTGACCTTGATCTTGGCATGATCGGCGAGCAACGTTTCGAACTCCTCGAAAGCGCCCTAGCAGAGAAGCGGCACGAGTACTGGACCAAGAAATCTCAGCGACAGGCCTTCAAAGCGAAAGCAACCGCTCGACTTGGGGTGTGCGTCGCTGGCCTGCTCGCGTTCGCAGTGCTTGTCAACGTCCTGCGTCTAATCGGTTGGCTATAGAGGCTGTTGCGTGGGTGTTTGGTTGTGTGTGGGTGTTGTTGGTGTGGTGGTTGGTGTGGGGTGTTGGTTAGGTGGTGCTGGCTATGGTTTGGCGTGTGTGGTGAGTGAATGCGGTCTTGATGTTTTGTGCTGCTGAGAGAAGCTGGAATTCTGAGGTGACGGCGGCGAGCCCGCGGCGGGAGAAGCGTGTGAATCCGGTGTTGTGTTTGATTCGGGCGAAGACTGGTTCAATGATCCAGCGGCGTTTGCGGTAGTGAGCCAGGCCTTTCTTGGTACCGACTTTGCGACGCATGCGTTGAATCCATGAGGCGGTCTTGGGGATGGGCCCGTACTTTGCTAGAGAGGCTTCTTTGCCTGTGTTGGCCGCGATGTAGGCATCAATGTGGGGATGGTGAGTGGCTAGATGGGCGAGTTCTGTTTCATCACAGTAGCCCGCATCAGCCAGGAGGACCTCGACCTTGTCGGGTATCCTGGCGGCTTCAAGCTGGCGGTGTAGGGCATCGATCATGGGGATGAGTAAGTAGTTGTCGTTGGGCTTGTCAACGACGCTCACACCGAGAATGACATGGTTCTCATTGGCCCAGGCTTGCACGTTGTAGCCTTGCAGGAATCCTTGCACGGTCTTCATTGGTCCAGAATCAGGATCTGAGAGATTCACCTTGTATCGAGGAGGATGCTTCCTCTGTGAGGGATGTTTGATGGTCGGACCGCCTGGATTCTTCTCCAGTGCTGCTTTACGTTTTTCCTGCGCTTTGACCTTGGCCTCATACTCATCGAGATCACGCTGCTTCTTGGCCTTGATACGTGCCTGGGCCTGATCAAAACGGGCCTGGCGATCGGCACGGCCCCGCAACTGTCCAGCAGTGGTGCGTTCACCAGAGCAACTGGTATCAGCATGTTTGGCCTTGACCAGTAGCTCCTGTACTTGATTAGCGATGAGAGTCTCATCCACACACGTGTTCTCGTCCTCGTGCCAACGCGTGGTATCCAATCCCCACGCTGTGGCCTTGTCGTGAAGGCCTTCCTCATCAACAGTGGCATGGCCGGTAGCCTGGGCTTTGATCTTGGTCCCGTCCAATGCCACGGTTCCCACACTGGCCAGCCCGACTTCCCCACACAGAAGCAGGGATGCTGTCAAGACATCGCCTAGAGCTTTCTCGTGGCGAGCACGGAACCGGGAAATTGTGGTGTGGTCAGGGACCCTGAGACCACAGATCACTCGGAAAGCAACACTCTCCCGGCACTGTTTCTCGATCTGACGGGAGGAGAAAATTCCTTGGGTATAGGCGTAAAGCAGAATCGCGATCATCGTGACTGGGTCGTGGGCACGACCACCCCGACCATCGTTTCGGTATGCCGTCTCGAAACAGGTCATGTCCACCCGCTCAACAGCATCCAACACGAACCACACCAGATGGTCTTCGTCCAACCAATCCCTCATCGAGATTGGGAGCAGCATCTCCTGATCACGATCCACCACCCAAAAATTACGTCCCATGCTCTATTTTCCCACGTCAGGACACCACCCACACCCCGAACACACCAACAAACACACCCCCATTCACGCAACAGCCTCTATAAGACAGCAACCGCACATCCCATTGAAAAACTAACTCAAAGGAGACCATCATGAAGCGAATCAACCTTACAGCCGGCGCCGTCGTCGTTCTTCTAACGGCTGGTCTGGCCGGATGTACGTCGACACCAGCCCCGAAAGCAGCGGCCTCGTCCACAGCAGCGGAATCCGCTGCAATACCCACTGCAACAGCTATGGGAACGGCACTTGACCGTTTGCGCGGTGAGATTACGGTCAGCCCAGTGAATTCCGGCTTGGTCGTCACGATCGGGCCCGAGCTGGAGGAGGCCGGAGTATGGCCCGAACTCTCCGACAAGGACGGTGTGTGCATCGGCGCACCCGTCGCTCCTGGACAAATATTCAGTCGCCACGACAGTAGGACAAAGGATGGTCTCGGAGTCTACGTCTGGCCGGACGTCGGGGAAGCCGCCGCTGTAGTGATCGTGGACATCAATCAAGACTGTTCCTCTCAGACTCCTTTCGCAACGCGACCAGTCAACGAGTTTGCCAGCTTCGAACTCGACCTCCCTGGCGCCGCCGTCCTCGGTACGCCTACTCAGGAGTAACACATGTCAATCGAACCAGTGCAGCATCCTTCCACTCTCCCTGGCCGCCCCCGCGTTTGCTGGATAAACGCACAGGTTGCATGGTTTGCCACCGTCAGCTTGACCTGCCTCATCCTGTTCAAGGCCTCAACGTTCGCCTCCGCTGGCGCGATGTTCGAGAACGTGCTACCCCGTGCTCTTGTACTCGCGGTCTTCATCTTGGTAGCGCGGATTTACTGGCGGCTGGCCTGGCGTGACGTGCCAGGAGTAGGCAACGTCTACCATTCGGTGGAAGAAGAGCGTGCGGCGGCCCCCAACACGCGCATCGACGCTGTCCTCGCCTCGATCCGCAACATTATCTACGTTGGCGCCGGAATCCTCATCGTGCGCACTGATGGGCCCTCCGCGCACGCCATCCTCGGGTTCTTCGGTGCTGGGATGCTCACCTGGGTGATTCTGGGGATCACCCAGGACGTCTTCAGTGCGGTCACGGACCGTATTCCATTCCTCAACCTGACCACATATATCATCACGAATGCTATCGCATTGCTCCCGGGCTTGACGTGGATCATCCTCGGAGACCTCCAAGCCAGCAGGCAGGGTGCCGCTTTGGTGTTCATGGCTGCGGTTGGCTGGCTCTTAGTGAGAACATCGATCCGTCACATCAAATAGCACTTGCGCCAGGTGAAGGGGTTGGTGGCATAATGGGAGGGAGCTAGACGGGTTACAGCCGTCCAGCTCCCTCGGTGGTTTACCTCTGAGGGTCCTTATCCGATGAGGATGAGGACGACTAACAGAGCAGCAAGGGCCCGGATTATCGGTGCGAGGTTTGTGATTATCGCGCACCAGATCCGGGCCTTTTGCTTACCCGTCATCCGGGACTTTTGCCCCGTTAGCTTCTGTCTCTTGCGAGACTTCTTGCCCATTGGTTTTCACCCCCTTCCTCGGTACATCCCTCCACGGCTGGTACAGAGCAGTGTGCGTGGGGGTGTGCCGCGAAGGGCCACGGTCTACCCTACCGGTCTGGTTGGCGCGCGTCATCCTGCTTCATGGGTTGCTGGCAATGCTGGTAGTGCCAGCAACTCCGGCAGTGCTGGCAAAAGATCAACATCCTGAAATGCCGTGCTATATTGTGCGTGCACCGTCGTAGTTTATTACGTGGCGTATTTTGTGTTTCTGCTGGTAGTGGCCGAGCCGGCCTAACGCGCACCTGGCGGAACTCGCGCTGCCGGCGGACGCGCGGTTATGGCTGGAGGTGATGCTACAGTCTCGCGTGCGGCGCGGTCGTAGCACGGTGGTGGGCCTTTTGGGCGCGTTTCTTGCGGACGCGCCGCACACTTGAAAGAGCATGAACGAATTTCTGTCGAATGCTCCAGCCTGGCTCGGGCTCGCTACCACCACGGTCATCGCCGTCCTCTCTCAAGCGCGGCGTGCTCGTGCGCGCGAGCTACTTCATCGGGAGAAGCAGTTCTCTACGCTTGTGGATCTCCTCCTCGGTAGTGGTGGAGATCCCGACGATCAAGGCGCAGAGGAAGGAGAGGAGGGTTCGTAAGGTTGTTGTGGCCTGGGCTGAAGGGATCGATTCTGCCCACCTGTGGCCACAGCCGCGACACGCCGCAACATGCCGTGCCACAACCCCTGGGCAAAAGTCGAGGGCCGGGCGAAAGTGCGGGATAGGGTTGTGCGCATGATGATCGGATACGCCCGCGTCTCGACGACGGACCAGGACGCGGCAGCACAGCGTCAAGTACTCCGCGCTGCGGGCGTGGAGCGGATCTTTACAGATCGTGCTTCGGGCAAGAATCTTGACCGCCCGGCGTGGAAGGAGTGTCGCCAGATGTTACGCGCGGGCGATGTTTTGGTTGTCGTCCGGCTCGATCGCCTCGGCCGGTCCCTCGTGGATCTCATTGAGACGATTCGGACCCTGGGCCAGGCGGGCGTGGAATTCCGATCATTGACAGAGAGCATTGATACCACCACGCCTGGTGGCCAGTTGATGTTTCAGATTGTCGGCGCCTTTGCCGAATATGAGCGGTCCATGATCCAAACGCGTACGCGTGAGGGCCTCGCAGCCGCGAGAGCACGCGGCGCACGGATAGGTCGACCGAAGGCCCTCACAGCCGAGCAGGCGGCGACGGCGCGCCGTCTGCGGGCTTCCGGTGAGTCGGTATCGTCGATCGCGCGCGTGCTGGGCGTCTCACGCCGGACAATCGCGCGGATCGTCGCACAGGCTGCGTAGCCGGGCGTCCTGCAGGATGCCCGGCTACGCGGTCCACACCGTCATGAGTGCTATGCCGCGTTGGCGGTGAGGTAGCTTTCGAGGGCGTCGCGGATGACTTGTGAGGCTGTTTTACCGGTCTGGGCCGCGTAGCGGTCCAGCTGGGTGTTGATGTCCTCGGGTAGGCGGACCTGGCGCCGTGGGGAATTACCGCTCCCCTGAGCGCGGGTGTGACCCACGTTGGGGCGGCCCGCAAAGCGTTCAAGGATTTCCCGGCCTGCGGCTTGGGCTTCTTCCCCAGTCCGTGTGCGGGCTGTTGCTGCTCGGACGAACACGTCGTCACTTTCGGCCCAATCGGCCATGGCGTCCCAGTCGACGCCGTTGATATCACTCATCGTGCCCTCCTCATCTTGTCCATTGTTTTTGCTCGGACTTCCATGCAATGAAAGATCACCAGCCGGTCGGGCGGCTGGGCTGCCGCGAATACTTCGATCACCTGTCCCGTGGTACTGGGGCCAACCCACGCCATCGTCTCCAATGGTCCCCTGCGGTCGAATGCTCGGTTCTCATGGGTGGCGTTACTGATTGCATGCACGGCATCGGGGAACATGAACCCGTGCTTACCGGCGCTCTTGGTGAATTCAATGGCCATATAAATATTGTACGACAATATAGGAGTGAGTTCTAGCCCTTGTCGATGGTCCACCAGCACGGGTCCGTGACGTGGCGAAAACGTGGGGAGGGGACCACCGTAGCGGTCCCCTCCCCTGGTTACTGTGTCAGTTGTTCTTGTAGCGAGCTTTCGCGGTTTCGAGTGCTGGGCCGAGGATCGTAAGAATCTCGGTGGCGGTGGTGTCGTCAATCTGAAGGATGGCGGCCATGTCTTCTTTGGTCACTGGCTCAAGATCAGGGCCGAGGAGAAGAAGTTCTTGGCCGTCGGTCAGCTGGAACAGCACGACGTCGGGGTAGTCGGTGTATGCGCTGAGAATAACGCTGTCGATCTCTGCATCGTTAGCAAAGTCTGTCGAGTAGTTCAGTCCTTCCCACTGAATTTCCGATGCGATGACGGCAATTCTTGCTCGGGCTTCGTCAATGGGGGCGTCCCGATAAATGATTTCCGGATCAGGTTGGTAGTTCATGGTTCCTCCTGGTGTAGTGGTGTGGACATGTGCGGTTCGAGGTTGTCCTTCCTGACATTGAGCCGATTCCAAGCGCTACGCGGAGCAGAGCATCAACCCGAAGGGCGGCCACGGTGTGACCTGACGCAGCGCCGCGTAGCGGTGTGGGTCAGGTCATGGCGGGGACGGCCCCACATCGTGGGGCTTGCGCGGCGCGGAGTCTGCGCGACAATCGGGTGTCAGGAAGGGCACCTGGCTGAGGGAACGGCGCCCCGCAGGGGCGCACCTCGTGGCACCTTGTGTGCCACCACTCGACCGAAGGGAGAGACATATGGCGAGTTCTTTTGTTGTCCTGTTTTGTGTCGGAGGCGTGTGGTGCACTTGGTTCAAGGGAGGCGTGAAGTGGTGGAGTTGATTGG
>RRZT011083709.1_pt1 | contig 17724 bp, 12 predicted proteins | sample 2165551 | NCBI WGS metagenome assembly RRZT01 (sample SAMN10456910, study PRJNA506462) | wastewater metagenome | biome: wastewater; feature: sludge; material: wastewater sludge; isolation source: wastewater sludge with Escherichia coli K12::gfp cells carrying plasmid... | place: USA: Moscow, Idaho...
CCTGCCGGCACAGCACTTCGACCCGCCGTCCCAGCCCGCGCGGCGGCGAGCCCTGGCAGCGCTCGGGCCGCAACTCGGGCAAGCCGCCGTCCCCGCCCATGCGGCGCTCAACCCTTCAGCCGAGCGGAGTCGTCCTCCAGCTCACCGGCGAGGCGCCGCTGCAGCTTGTCCCGCCACGCGGCTGGCAGCTCCGGGGACGCCAACAGCCTCCGGATCCCGTCACTATCGCCGCGATCGACGTTCATCACCCGGTTCGCCTCGGCCGCCGAGACTGAGCCGGACAAGCGCTCGACTAGGGTGAGTCTGTCCCCGGCCTGGACCGGCCCGTCGCGCAGCACCCGCACGTACCAACCCGTGCGTCCGGTCTGCTGCACCTCGACCGGAAGGGTGGCCCGATCCCAGCAGTCGGCCAGCGTGCGGCAGGGTCGGCGTGGTTGAGTGATCTGCACGCGCGGGCCGGCCTCACCGATCTGCCAGGTGTCCCCGAGCCACACGTCCGACTCGGTCAACCCGTCGACCGTCAGGTTCTCGAAGAACCCACCCTCCGGCACCTCGAAGCCGTCCGCCGCCCACTCGGCATAGTGCGCCGCCGCGTACAGCAGCACCGCTTTCTCCGGTCCGCCGTGGACGGCACGGTTGCCCTGCTGGTCACCATCCAAGCCGAGCCGGTGCGCCCAGACCGGACCCTGAACGGCGTCCTTGGCCGCGCCCGTGACGAAGGTGCGTCCCTGCCAAGTGCGGGTGACCGCGGGCCCCACCCGCACGGCCCGGATTCGGCCCTGCGGCGTCCATCGAAGCGGCGCCTGGGTCATGCTTCGAGACTAGTCCCCACCTCCGCGACGAAAACTGTCAGACCGGCCACCTAGCGTCTCTCGTCAAGGAGGAGAGACATGAAAATCCTGGTCGCAAGCACCACCAAGGGGCCGAAGCTGCCCACCGACTTCAACCTCTGCGTCGAGGGTGAGGTGGTCTATCTGCAGGCGCCCTGCGACACCGACCGGCTCAACCCCGACGGCGGCTGCGGGTGCGGGCGCGCGTTCGCGGGCACAAACTCGCACGGGGGCACCACGACCGCCCGCGTCGTGGAGTCATCGATGACGGCGGCCGAGCTGCGCGAGGCGCTCCGGGCGAGCCTTGAGGCGGGCGGCTGGCTCGATCCGCGCTGGACCACGGCGTCCCAGCGCCGCAACATGATCAACGGGTACCTCGAAACCCTGCACCGCATCACCCAGCATTTCCCGGTCGGGGCACTCGTTCGGCGCCGGGTCGACACCTTGTATGAGGACCGGGAGTGAACAGACGCGGAGACCCTGCACCCGAGCTCGTGGGCACCGCCCAGTCCAGAGGCGGGTTCCTCGGGGTTCAATCCAGCAACGGAAAGCCCTCGATCACGACCCGGTACCAGGCGCCGATGGCCGCCGCGAGGCTCACGACGAACGCGAAGGCCGTCAGCGTCCAGCGCAGGACGCGGCGTCCACCACTGCCTCGCGGAGGCGACGCGATCCACGCGGCGAACGCCCCACCAAGAACCATCAGCGCGCCGAACACCGCGTTCAGCCACCACCGATTGGGACCGAGCGTCATGCCGAACAGCGTCAGCACGACCGTCAGGCCGCACAGCACCGCGGTCGCGCCGCCGACGTACTTCACCCTGCCCTCCCAACGCTTCACCGACGCCCGCACCATCCGAGGCGGGCACCCGACCACCCTGCCACGCGCCACCCCGCGTGACACGATGGACGCAGCTCATCGCCGAGCCGAACTGGAGGACTCACCATGACCATCGCCGACCGCCAGCCCCGCATCCCGATGACCGACGGCTTCACTCCCGTCCGCCGCGCGGTGGTGATCGGCGCGGGCACCATGGGCTCCGGCATCGCGGCCCACCTCGCCAACTGCGGCATCGAGGTCACCCTCCTCGACCGCGTCGGCGAGGGTGACGAGCGCGACGCGCTCGCCCGCGCTGGCGTCCAACGGCAGCTCGCCACCGGCGGGTTCATGCTGGAAGAGTTCGCCGCCCGGGTCACGCCCGGCAACATCGACGACCATCTGGACGCCGTGGGCTCGGCCGACTGGGTGGTCGAGGCCGTCTTCGAAGACCCGGCCGTGAAGCACGACCTGTACGCCCGCATCGAGCCGCTGCGGCGTCCGGGCACGCTGATCAGCTCGAACACGTCGGGCATCCCCGTCGCCGAGCTGGTCCGCACCCACTCCGACGAGTTCGCCCGCGACTTCACCATCACTCACTTCTTCAATCCGCCCCGCCAGATGGCGCTGCTCGAGGTCGTCGCCGGCGACGCCACCGCGTCCGAGATTCACGAGCGCATCACCCAGGTCGCCGACCGCCAGCTCGGCAAGACCGTGCTCGACTGCCGCGACACCCCCGGGTTCATCGCGAACCGCCTCGGCAGCCACTGGATGGCCGTCGCCGCCCTCGAAGCGTTCCGCGCCGGGCTCGACATCGAGACGACCGACGCGATCATGTCGAAACCGTTCGGCATCCCCCGCACCGGGGTGTTCGGGCTGTTCGACCTCGTCGGCATCAACCTGGTGCCGCTGCTGTGGCCGGTGCTGACCCGCGCCCTCCCCTCCGACGACGCCGCGCAGCGCTACGACCTGATGGCCGACCCGGTCTTCACCCACCTGCTCGACCACGGCCTCGTCGGACGCCGCGGCCCCGGCGGCTTCACCCGCCGCAAGGCGCCCGACGGCACCAAGGTCGACGAAGTCCTCGACCTCGACACCCTCACCTACCGGGCGCGCACCACCCCGACCGACGCGGCGGCGTCCGCCCGCGACCTGCCCACACTGCTCGCCACCGACTCGCCCGGGGCTCGCTGGGCCTGGACCGTCTTCGCCCAGGTCCTCGACTACGCCTGCCACATCGCGCCCGAGGTCGCCGACGACGTCGAGGCCGTCGACGACGCCATGGTGCTCGGCTACGCCTGGACGCGGGGGCCGTTCGCGCTCGCGGACGCCGTGGGCGCCGCCCCGCTGGCCGCCCGGTTCGAAGCCGAGGGACGCCCCGTGCCCGCCCTGCTGCGGGCGGCGTCCGAAGCGGGCGGCTTCTACCCATACGCCGACAGCGTCCTCGGCACCGACGGCGCCGTGCGGCCGCGGCGCCGCGTCGAGGGCGTCCTGACGGTGGCCGACGCCGAGCGCACCCACGGCGTCCTCGCCGAAAGCCCGGACGCCGCGATCGTCGACCTCGGCGACGGCGTCGCCTGCCTGGTCCTGCGCACCAAGATGAACACCTGCAACGCGGGCGTCATCGCCATGGTCGAGCGGGCGCTTGAACTGGGCAACGACAAGGCCTTCCGGGCGCTGGTCATCGGATCCGACCACCCCCGGGCATTCTCCGCCGGCGCCGACCTCGGCACGTTCGTGCGGCTGCTCGACGCGGGCGACCTCGACGGCATCCGCAGCTTCGCGCGCCGCGGGCAGCAAGCCTTCCACGCGCTGCGCAACGCGCCGTTCCCGGTCGTCGCGGCCGCCCGCGGGCTCGCGCTGGGCGGCGGAAACGAGCTGATGCTCACCGCCAACCGCATCGTCGCCCACGCCGAGCTGTACGCCGGATTCCCCGAGCGCTCCGTCGGGCTCATCCCGGCCTGGGGCGGCGTCGCCCAGAGCCTGGCGCGGGCGAACGCCGCCGGAGCGTCCGAGCCGGCGGCGTCGGCGTTCGCCGTGACGTCGAGCTGCGAGGTGAGCACGTCGGCCTGGCAGGCTGCGGGCTGGCACCTGCTCGGCGCCGACGACGAGGTCGTCGCGTCCGGACGCCGCGTCCTCGCCGAAGCCAAGGCCGTCGCGCTCGCGCTGCTCGCCGAGGGTTGGACGCCGCCGGCACGGGCCCCGCTCCCCCTGCACGACCCGTCGGACGCCCCTCTCGACGCCGGGTGGGCAGAGGCGTCCGAGACCGACCGAGCCATCGTCGGACGCCTCGCCGCCATCCTGACCGGCGACAGGGCGGGCGCGACGGCGTCCGAGGAGAAGATCCTCGACGGCGAGATCGACGCCGCCGTCGACCTGCTGGCGCGGCCGGCGAACGCCGACCGCGTCCGGCACCTGCTAGCCACCAACCGCCCGCTGCGCAACTGAGGAGGCGACGCCGCTAGCCTGACCCCATGCCCGACGACTTCCTCGTCGCCCACAACCCCGAGCCGGGATCGACGCTGCCGTACCTGATCCGCCTGCCGGTACCGGGGCGTCCGATCGTGCTCAAGGTCAAGGACACCTGGCCGCGCACCAACAAGGTGTACTGCCACCGGGCCGACTGGCCCGACGACGCCGAGGTGATCGAACGCGTCCCCACCCGGTCGTGCACCCAGCGCGGCGCGGCGATCGACCTCGTGCTCGACCGCGGACGCGAGTTCCGCTCCCAGATCGTCTTCACCAGGGCGCGCGGTCGCGAGATGATCTTCTGGCAGACGGCCCGCACGTCGAAGCAGGCCCGCCCCAACGTCCGGACGCCAACCGCGCGAGCCTCCGGGCAGGACCCGTTCGAGATCATCGTCGACGTGCACGAGCGCTACCCGTGGAAGTTCACCGACGCCCAGGTCACCACCCGCCGGGCACCGGTCGTCGCCGGCGACTATGCCGTCGAACGCGACGGGGTCGTGATCGCCGCAGTCGAACGCAAGTCGCTCACCGACCTCGTCACCACCATGACCACCGGCAAGCTGCGCTACGTGCTCGCCGACCTCTCCAACGTGCCCCGGGCCGCGCTCGTCGTCGAAGACCGCTATTCAGCCGTGTATTCGCTACAGCACCTCCGTCCCGCGGTCGTGGCCGACGGCATCGCCGAGGCCCAGGCCCGCTTCCCGTCGGTGCCGATCATCTTCGCCGAAACCCGCCCCCTCGCCCAGCAGTGGGTCTACCGGTTCTTCGGCGCCTGCCTCACCGAACTCTCGGACGCCGACGGCGTCCGAGAGCGCCTCGACGACCTGGTCGAGGCACCCCCGGTGCCGCCGCGGGAGCCGACCACGACCGAGATCCGGGCGTGGGCGATCGCGAACGGGTACGCGGTGTCCGCGAAAGGTGGACGCCTCCCCGCCAAGGTGCGTGAGGCGTACGCCAACCGCTCCTCCGGCCCGTAGCTGAGGGCACGGGGTGATGTAACTTTAAGGTGCTAAAGTTACGCGGTGGGCTAGGCGGTGTAACGAAAGGTGGCAGCCATGGCGTCGTGGCAACGGGCCACATGGCAGACGTCCCTAGAGTCGGGCGTTCCTCGGCGCGACCGCCGATCGGGGACCTTCAGCACCTACGTCCCCGACAACCTGAATGGCGCCCCGCTCGCGCTGAACGTCGACTTGGACGCCGCCATCGCCGATGCGGAACGACGGGTCCGCGACCTCTCGCACGATGCCCACGACCTGGAAGGGATAGCCCGTTTCCTCCTGCGATCTGAAGCCATCGCCTCGTCTCGCATCGAGGGCATCGCGCCCAGCGTCAATCAGGTGGCCTTGGCCGAGCTAGGGGCTGCCGAACCAGTGCCTGCCGTGACCCAGCAGGCTCAGTGGGTTGCCAACAACATGACCGTGGTTCACCAGGCACGTACGTCGCTCGTTGAAGCCCCCGCCATCACGGTCGACCACATCGAGCAGCTCCATGCCTCGCTCCTGCCCGAGGAACCCCAGCACCACGGACTTCGGAGCGTCCAGAACTGGATCGGCGGCTCTGACCATCATCCGCTCGACGCCGACTTCGTCCCGCCCGACCCGAGCCACGTTCACGCGTTGATGGCGGATCTGGTCACCTACATGAACGGCGGTGGCCACTCGCCCGTCATCCAGGCCGGCTTGGCGCATGCCCAGTTTGAGACCATCCACCCTTTCACTGACGGCAACGGACGCGTGGGGCGCGCGCTCATCCATACGATTCTGACTCGGCGTGGCTTGACGCCCGCAGCAGTGCTGCCGGTCAGCATGGTGCTCTCCACCCTGCGCCACGACTACGTGGCTGGCTTGACTGCTTACCGACATTCGGACGCCGTCGGCGGCGACACCTTCCATGTCGCGCGGACCCAGTGGCTGACCACGTTCGTGAGCGCGGTCATCACGGCCAGCCAGCAGGCCGAGAACCTCGCGGGTGAACTGAGGGACCTGCGCGCCGAGTGGGACGACCGACTTCTCAGAGCGCGCGCTGAGGGCGGCAAGCGCCGCGGCCTCCGCAGTGACTCGGCAGCAGCGTTCATCCTGAAGGATCTGCCCGCCACGCCCGTTCTCACCAGCGCCACGGTGCAGCGCATTCACGATGTCTCCCACGTGGCTGCTGATCGCGCCCTGGATGACCTCACGGCCGCGGGGATCCTTGAGGTCAGCCGCCGCCAGGGCCAGCGCTTCTATCGCGCACAGGACGTGCTCGATCTGATCACCTTCGCCGAACGGCGATTGGCCAGCACCAAGTTCGACACCCGCACCAGCCCGCCACACCGTACCGCCCCGGCACGTCCCACTTCCTGAGCGGGCTTCAGACCACGGGCACCGGATACACGTCGACGGGGGGGCGATCACGTAGGTGACGTTTCGAGAAGGCGTAGCCGCCGGATGCCCGCCCTCGCAACCGCACGAAAACTGTCCTTGCCGCACGGCATGATGTGCCAGTGACACGTCCACCCCACAGTGGGGGCGGCGCACAGCACTGAAGGGCCAAGGATGCGACCAGAACTTCACATCGAGGTTGAGGCCTATCCGGTTGTGAGCCACGCCATGGCCCACAACCGCATCTCGCCCGTTCAGCGAGTCACCCTCCACAACGACGATGTTCTGCGGACGGGCGTCGAGGTGCATGTGTCCCTGCGCGACGGTCAGGGTGTGCTCTCGGAGCCCTTCGTCGCTCACGCCGACCTCGAAGCGGGGGGCTCGACGACGCTCCGTGACCTGGCGTTCCACCTCGACCCTGCCGCCATGAATCAGGTGGAGGAGGCCAGGCCTGGCACCATGGAGTTTCGGGCGGTGCATGACGGCGAGGTGATCGGCACCTCCGCCAGCCCCGTCGCTGTTCTCGCGGCGCGGCAGTGGCTGTGGCGGCCACAGGGCCTGGCGCTCGAACTGCTCGCCGCCCACGTCATGCCCAACGCGCCCGAGATCACCCTCCTGCTGGGCGCTGCCTCCGAGTACGCCCGCTCGATCACCTCGCAGAGCCAGATCGACGGCTACCAGTCGGGCCCCGACCGGGTCGATGAGCTGGCGTCCGCCATCTACGCGGCAGTCGTCGACTGGGGCGTCCGCTACAGCGAACCGCCTGCCAGTTGGACGGATCAGGGGCAGAAGATCCGAACACCACGTGATCTGCACGAAACGAAGCTCGGCACCTGCCTCGACACCACGCTGCTGTTCGCTGCGGCGCTCGAGCAGGCCGGCATCCGACCGCTCGTGTGGATGCTCAGAGGCCACGCCTTCGTCGGTTGGTGGCGCTACGAGATCGACAGCTGGACGTCGGTGAACTCCGATGTGGCCGAGGTGATCAACCGGCTCGAACTGGGCCACATCGGGCTGGTCGAGACGACGCTGGCCACTAAGCGCGACGACAAGGTCGCATTCGCGGACGCGCGGGCGGCCGCGGAGCTTCGGGTGCGGCAGGAACCGGGGTCGATCGTCGGCGTCCTCGACATCTGGGCCGCGCGGCGCAGCCAGATCTTCCCCCTTCCCGCCGTGGCCCGTCTCGAGTCGGGCGCCTGGCAGACCGTCGTCTATCAGCCGGCTCACCACAGCGTGGCACCCGCCGAGGCTGCCGCTACGGAGCGGGAGACCGCCCGGGCCGTGACTGCCGAGGGGAAGCCCATTCCCGCGCGTGTGCAGCGCTGGAAGAACTCGCTGCTGGATCTGAGTCTGCGGAACCGTCTGATCAACTTCTCGGATCGTGGCGCCGTCCGCCTTCACGTACCTCCCGCACGCCTGGGCGATCTGGAAGACCTGGTGAACAGCGGCCGACAGGTGCAGTTGGCGTCCAGTGACGCCTACGACAACGTCTATCGGCACCGCGACGGCATCCAACGGGCCGCCGACCTGCCCGAGGCTGTGTTGGGCGAAGCGCTGACCGCGAAGGCATCGGTGTTCACCGACCTGTCCGACGAGGTGTTCGTCCAGCGCTTGAGAAGCTTGGCCTACAAGGCCCGCACCGTTGAAGAGGAGACCGGGGCGAACAACCTCTACGTCACGCTCGGCACATTGGTGTGGAATCTTGAGGGCAGGGAGCTGCGCTCGCCGCTCGTTCTCGTGCCCGTCCATCTCAAGGCGGGCAGCCGACGCGCGGGCAGCTACCACCTGATTCTTGACGAGACGGGCGCCAGCGAACCCAACTACTGCCTCCTGGAGAAGCTCCGGTTGTCTTTCGGACTGTCGCTCCCCACTCTGGCCAACCCGCCCCGCGACGACAAGGGCATCGCGCTCGACGAGGTCATCCGTGGAGTCCGCGAATCCCTCGTCAGCAGCGGGCACCCGTTTCGGGTGGAGGCCACTGCGGGTCTGGGACTGCTGCAGTTCGCGAAGTTCCGGCTGTGGAAGGACCTGGCGGAGAACTGGGAGACGCTGCTCGCCGCGCCGCTGGCCCACCATCTGGCCCACACACCTACCGAGGAATTCCGTGACCCGGTGACGTCCGACGTGGGGGACGACCTCGAAGCACTCGCGGCGACGTGCCCCATCCCCGCTGACGGTTCCCAGGTGTCCGCGGTCGCCGACGCCATGAGCGGGCGGACCTTCGTGCTCGAAGGTCCGCCCGGAACAGGAAAGTCGCAGACCATCGCCAATCTTCTGGGTCGGGCGATCGCAGAGGGACGCCGGGTGCTGTTCGTCGCTGAGAAGCGTGCCGCGCTCGACGTCGTCGCCCGACGGGTCCAGGCCATCGGACTGGGTGACTTCACGCTCGATCTGCACAACCGCGACAGCCGGCCCACGGGAGTTCGACAACAGATCCAGAAATCCCTCGATCTCTTCGTCCACACCGACGACGAAGGCCTTCGGGCAAGCCGCGAGAACGTGCGCGCGGCCACGGCGACGCTCAGTTCCTACGCCCGAAGGCTCCACGAGGCCAATGGTGCAGGACTGTCCATGTACGGTGCCGAAACCGCCCGCCAAGCGCTCGAATCGGGGCCGACCCTCAGCATTCCACCCCACGCCGTGGCTCCCGGCACCGCTGACCAGATGGACGAACTCCGCAAGCTCGTCATCCACCTTCCGAACGTGGCCGATGCTGCCGCGCCTGGTACATCAGGCCCGTGGTCCTTCTGCCAGGTCGACACCGGCATCGTCGACGTCGTCGCTGTCGGCCACGCGAGCCGGGACATCAGCGAGCTCGACCAGCAACTGCGGGCGATGGGCCCGGTGGCAGGCGTCGCGGATGGTGCCCGTACTGTGGCCGACCTCACTCTCCTGGCCGACCTGCTGGAAGGCGGTCGACCCCCCATCGCCTTGCTGGACGAGGTGCGTCAGCCGAGGTGGGAGCAGGCTGTGGCCGATGCGCTGCGCGCCGTGCGCGCGCTGCGGTCCCGCGCCGAGCAGTCCCTCGCCCCGGCACTGCCCGAGTCGCTCGAGGCGCCCCTCTTCGAGATCGCGCAGCGCGCGCAAGCGGCACTGCGTTCGTCGTGGTTCGGACGCCGCAAGCGCGTCCTCGCTGTCCTGGACGAGCTCCGAGCTGCGCTCCAGCCGGAGGCGACCATCCCCTACAAGCAGGTCCCGGCCTTCCTGACCGCGCTGTTGGAACTCCAGACACACATTCGCGCCACCGCCGACGCGCTCCGGGTCATCCCCGGACTCAGCATTGCTGGCGGCTGGAACGCTCTGCGCAACGGCGAGCTCGACCGCGTCGAGAAGGAGATCGCGTGGCTCCGGTGGGCGGCTGCGACCACCGCGCCAGGGCAGGGCACTTTCGTGGACGGCGTCCGCACATTCCTGGGTCAGCAGGCACAGCCACCAGTCGGGACGAGTCGGACGCTGCGCAATCTGGCGGACGCCTTCGGCTTCGTCCAAGGCGCACTGTTGGCGTCCGACGACGACGTGAGGGCATGGGCGAGCGACACGGGGCTGCTGCCCCGATGGCGCGAAACCGCTACCGCCCGCGATGTCACCGACCCTGCCCTGGGCAGCCTCATGCGGTGGCTGGCCTTCCGCCGACACATCGCCCCGCTGCGCTCCTGGGGCTTGGACGCCGCGCACCGCGAGATCCTCACCGGCGAGATCCCCAGCTTCGAGGCGGCGCTCGCCGTCGAGCGCGGCGTCGCCGAGGCGTCCCTGACCGAGCGTCGGCGAGCACAGAGCCTCACCGCTTTCCAGGACGAGGTTCACAACCTCGCTGTCCAACGCTTCACCGAGCACTCGGCCAAGGTGCGCTCCGCGCTGGTGGCGACCCTCGCGTCCGAGGCCCTCGATCGCCGTTCCTTCTCGAGCCAGGCGACGTCCGGTCAGATCGGCGAACTGCGACGGGAACTGAACCGACAGAGGCGCGGCCTGAGTGTCCGGGAGCTGATGGCCACGTACGGACGGCTCGTCACCGAGATCATGCCATGTGTCCTTGTCAGCCCCGATTCGCTGTCACGATTCTTCCCCGTCGGAGCAGTCGACTTCGACCTCGTCGTCTTCGACGAGGCCTCCCAGATCCGGGTGGCCGACGCGATCGGCGCCATCGGCAGGGCGCGCAGCGTCGTCGTCGTCGGGGACAGCAAGCAGATGCCTCCCACCTCCGTCGCCGAGATCTCGGTGCCGGTGGACGACGACGACACCGAGGTGGAGGGTGCCGTTGAGGATGAGGAGTCGATCCTGTCCGAGTGCGTCCAGGCACGAGTCCACCGGCGGTGGTTGACCTGGCACTACCGAAGCCAGGACGAGTCGCTCATCGCGTTCAGCAACGCGCACTACTACGAGGGTCGCCTGTCCTCTTTCCCGGCACCCAACCGGGGAGTCGCGGACGCCGGCGTCCAAGGGCACGGAATCAACCGGGTGAAGGTCGACGGCACCTTCCACCGATCCGGCAAAGGCAAGACGCTGCGCACGAACCCGGAGGAGGCAGCCGCCATCCTGGCGGACATCCGACGGCGGTTCGACGCCGCACCCGCCGGCACCATGCCGTCAATCGGCGTGGTGACGTTCAACCTCCAACAGCGCGCCCTGATCGAGTCGCTGATCAGAGACAGCGGCGATGCGCGTCTCGTGGCAGCGTTGGAGGCCACGTCGGGCGACGGCATCTTCGTCAAGAACCTGGAGAACGTCCAGGGAGACGAGCGCGACGTCATCCTTTTCTCGACAGCGTTCAGCGTGAACGAACGCGGGGTGCTGCCGCTCAATTTCGGCCCCCTGAACCTGTCGGGAGGCGAACGGCGTCTGAATGTGGCGGTAACGCGGGCCCGACGACAGATCGTGCTGTACTCGTCGTTTGAGCCGGGCCAGCTCCGCGCCGACGAGACGAGCTCCGTGGGCATCAAGCACCTGCGCGAGTATCTCGACGTCGCGGCAGGTGCGGAGGACGAACTGGAGCGAACGTCGGCACGACGCCTGGTGAAGGACCGGCACCGCGATGACATCGCTGAGCAGCTGCGGGGTCGAGGACTGTCGGTGAGAACAGACGTGGGCCTGTCCGACTTCAGGATCGACCTCCAACTCGCCAGGGCGACTGCACCCGACGATCCCGTGGTGGCCGTGCTCCTCGACGGGCCGGCGTGGGCAGGTCGGCTGACCGTGAACGACCGGGACGGACTTCCCGGCCAGGTGCTCGACCAGCTGATGGGCTGGCCGGCTGTCGAGCGAGTCTGGCTTCCGACATGGCTCGACCATCCGGAGCAGGTTCTGGACCACCTCGTGGAGCGGGTGGAGAGCGCCACCCTGCGGCCTCTGCACCAGGAAGCCACGCCGATTCCCGTCGCGGATGAGCCCGAACCCCCGTCTCCTGCACCGACGCTCTCCCACCAGGTGGCAGCACCCGCCCCGGCAGCCTCCACCTCGGAGAAGTCACCCGCCGCCAGCCCGCTCCGCGCGGCACCGCCCGCCTCGGCGTCCGGCACGACGGCGGGGCGCTTTCGGGCGTGGCGGGCGCCAGCGAGCGGTGGCGTCACCGACCTCGACGGCCTGCCCCACAACCGGCACGCTCGTCGGCAGGTACGAGACCTGATGGAAGAGTGCATCGAGGCAGAGGGCCCCGTGCACAGGGACAGACTCGCCAAGGCAGTCGCCCACTCGTTCGGACTGAGCCGTGTCGTGCCGTCGAGAATGGAGTCGATCCTCGCCACCGCCCGGGCAAGGCCCGACCGGCACGGATTCTTCTGGCCCACCGACGTCACACCCGCGTCCTATCGTGAGTTCAGGCTCGACCCGGGGCAGCAGCGTCCGATCGAACACATCAGTCCGTACGAGCTGGGGAACGCGATGCGTGACGTAGCGCGTCGGTCGGGGGGCATCAACGAGGCGGAACTGATGAAGGAGACGAGCGAGCTGTTCGGGTTCCATCGCCTGACGCCCCGCACCGGGAACGTGCTTGATGCTGCGCTCTTGGTGGCACTGGAGACCGGGAGGCTCGTCCTGGATCGGCATCTGTTGCGCGCCCGCGGTTAGGCCGTACGGGCGGCGTCCCGCCTTCACAGGGAGCCCACAGAATCCCCACAAGGTCCCCCCACCCGCGGGTTCCAGGCTGGAGTCATCAGCGACACCGAACCCACGAAGGACCTCACCATGAACCGCTTCTCCCGCACGATCGCCACCGGACTCGCCGCCGCTGCCCTAGGGCTGGGCCTCACCGCTTGCGGCGTGGCCACGACCCAGTCCGCGCAGACCCCCACCACGACGTCGACGGCCTCGAGCACGGCTGCGAGCCTCTCCACCACGGTCGACACCCACTTCGACAGCGACGACCTCACCTGGTCGGCGTCCGACGAGGTGGCGATCAAGCTCGCCGACGGGGCGTCGACCGGCGGCGCGGGCGTCACGGTCAACGGCAACACGGTCACGATCACGGCCGGCGGGGTCTACCGGCTCTCGGGAATCCTCACCGACGGGCAGGTCATCGTGGATGCACCCGATGACGAGACGGTCACCCTGATCCTCGACGGCGTGACGATCACCAACGCGGACGGCACGGCCATCGGCGTCACGTCGGCCGACGAGGTCACTGTGTTTCTGGCCGAGGGGACGACCAACTCCCTGGCCGACGGGAGCGGCTACACCGTCGCCGGCGACTCGACCCCCGTCGCGGCCCTCGCGTCGGCGTCCGACCTCACGATTGCGGGCAGCGGCACGCTGACCGTGACCGGCAACACGAACGACGCCATCAACTCCTCCGACGGGCTCGTCATCGCGTCGGGCACGACCACCGTGACGGCCGTCGACGACGGCGTCCGGGGCAAGGACTACGTCTATCTGCTCGACGGCACCCTCACCGTGTCGGCAAGCGGCGACGGGGTGAAGTCCGACAATGTCGAGGACGCCGACCGCGGCTGGATCCGAATCGACGGCGGCACGCTGACCGTTTCCCAGTCCGACGAGGGCCTGGAGTCCCGGAACATCGGGATCAACGGAGGCACCGTCGCGGTCACCGCGTCCGACGACGGCATCAACGCGACGGCCGGCACCGAGGCCGGCGGCACCGAGCAGGATGACGGCTCGCTGCTCTCAATCACGGGCGGCAACGTGACCGTGAACGCCGGCTCCGACGGCATCGACTCCAACGGGTCGGCCCGCTTCACCGGCGGCACCATCACAGTGACCAGCGGCGCCGGCGGGGGCACGGGTGCTGTGGACGCCAACGGCACCGTCACCCTGCAGGGCGCCACCCTGGTCGCGAACGGCACGCAGATCACCTCGGCAGATCAGCTCGCGACCCGCGGGCCGGGCGGGGGTGGACGCCGCTGATCCGGGCTCGGCGAGGAGTCGCCGATCCGCTTGTCACCCAGGGGCTCAAGGGGCGGCGCGCGTCAGTACCTGCTGATGCGCGTCGCCCCTTCCCCATTGCTCCACATGGGCGCGTGGACTGGGAGTTCAGGCACCACCGGGAATCCGCCGCACGAATCCGCCCCGCGTCAGACGCCGATCGCCACACGAACGACGCGTCGACAGCTAGGTTGACAGTCAGGGCATGTCCTCCACCGTGCATAGCAAGACTCGCGCCATCGACAGCGCGGTGTCCCACTACCGGCACCCCGTCCTGTTCTACGCACTGGCGACGGCGATCCCGTGGGCCCTGTGGCTGACGGCCGGCGCCCTGTCGCGCCAGGCAGCCACGCCGGCGTCCGAGATCGCCGTCGCCACCCTCGGCCTTGTCGGTCTCGCCGCGCCCGTCGGCGTGGCCGCCGCGATGGTGGCCCGCGACCCGTGGTTGCGCCGCGACACCCTGCATCGGCTCGTGAACGTGCGCGATGCGCCGGCCTGGGTGTGGATCCTGACCGTGGTGCTGATGCCGGGCGCCCTGCTGGTCGCGACCACGCTCTCGATCGGGCTCGGCTATCCGATCGAGCAGTTCCTGCTACGCGGCGGCGCGTCGTTCACGACGGGACTGGTGCCGGCGGTCGTCACGCTGACGCTCGCTCCCCTGCTGGAGGAGCTCGCCTGGCACTCATACGGCACTGACGCGTTGGCGTCGCGTTGGAGCGTCTGGAAGACGTCGATCGTGTTCGCGTTCCTCTGGGCGATCTGGCACATTCCGCTGGCGCCGATCGAGGGCAACTACCAGTCGGAGGTCGTCGAGAACGGCGCGCTGGCAACGTTCACGTTCCTGGGGTCGGTGTTTCCGTTCGTGATCCTGATGAACTGGCTCTACTACCGCGGCGGGGCAACATCTGGGTGGCCGTGGTGTTCCACCTCGTCCACGGCGTGCGCGACGAGCGAGCGGGCGACGCCCGCGGGCACAGGCCCGACCCCGGGGATGAGCGCGGGCTCAGGATCACCCTGCAGCAGTGCCGCGTCGGTCATCACGAGGTGGACGCCCACCGCCACGTCAGCAGCCGACGCCTGCCCGGTGAGCCGCTCGACGAGGGTGTTGTCCATCACCTGCCCGCGCGACCGGGGCTCGCCCGCCGCTCGCGCGGTATAGGCGGCGGAGCCGAGCGCCGCGAGGCAGGCCACGCCTTGGGCGAGCGGCAGCAGCGCGGTGAGGTACGTCATCGAGTCGGGCGCCGGGCGCAGCGACACCCCGCGCTCGCCGACCGCCCGCTCATACACCGCAGACGAACAGGTCGAGGCGCTCTTCGCGGAAGGGTGGAACGCCGGGGACATCGCGCTGATCACGCTGGGCGCACGCCACCCGGTCCAGAGCGAGCGGCAGGAGTCGCTCGGGCAGCGGGGCTATTGGGACCTCTACTGGGACGGCGACCACATCTTCTACGGGCGCGTCCTCGGCTTCAAAGGCATGGAACGTCGTGCCGTTGTGCTGTGCGTCAATGAGGACGGAACCCGCGACCGCGCCTCCGAGCGCCTGTACGTCGGCCTGTCGCGGGCGACCGACCGGCTGATCGTCGTGGGGGACCCCGATGCGATCACGCGGATGGGAGGGGCGGAGGTGCGACGCCGCCTGGGGATCGCTCCGTGACAGCGCCGCCCCGATCACCCTGCACTCACGCACCCGCGATCAGCGACGCCGGCACGGCCCAGAGCCGCTCCCCCAGCGGATAGACATCAGCTCCGGTGTGGACCACGTAGCCACCGCGGAATCGCTCAGGCCATTGGTCGCGCAGCCAGGCGAGCTGCTTGGCTTCCTCGTGTTTCGGGCGTGCGACGTGCTTCACTTCGAAAGCGAAGAGGTGATCGCCCAACTCCACCACGGCGTCCACCTCACGTTCGCCCGCACCCGTCCGCAGATGAGAAGCATGGCCACCCAGGGCGTCCACCTGTGGCCTGAGCTGCTGCATGACGAACGACTCCAGGTAGCCACCGGCGGCTCGCGGATCGTTCCGGAGCCGCTCGGCGTCCAGATCGGCGAGGCTGCAGGCCAACGCAACGTCTGCGAGAAACCTCTTGGGGTACGAGGTGAGCCGCTTGAGCCTGTTGCTCTCGAAGGCCGCCAGCGGCACTGACAGGTGGGTGCGCTGCAAGAGGTCGTCGTAGGCCCTCCAGGTGATCTTGTTGATGTCCGCCGCGTTCCAGATCGTCTGGTCGGGAACCGCCTGACCTTCCAGCGTCGCGAGCACACGCATCGCCCGCAGCAGCCTGGTGGCGTCGCGCCCCTCATCACCGGCCCGTTGCGCAACGGTGACGGCGTAGGCGTCCAGCAGAAGCGAGGGATCCGTCATGCCACGGGTGGCGGGGAAGCCCGATTCGGTGAGCTGCTCCAGCCGGAATGGCTCGGCCTTCGGCCCTCCTGGTGGGCGTCCCGATTCGAGAATGTGGGCGAGAAAAGTCCGCTCTGTGCCGCGCCCCGCCAGCTCCGCCCGATTCATGGGACGCATCAGGATGCGGGCGGAGCGACCCGTCAGAGGATAGGTAGGCCCGTACGTCGCCGGCTCAACGCTCCCTGTCAACAGAAATCGACGGGGCAGGGGATCCTGGTCGACGATGCCCTTGATGGTCCACAGCAGGTCAACCCCGGCCAACTGCCACTCGTCGATCAGGACTGGCGGCTCCAGCCCCGCCAGGTAGTGTCCGGGGTCCGATTGCAGGAGGGGCAGGTCCCTTGGAAGCAACAGCTCGGACGCCGCGTGCCGTCTCGCGGTCGTCGTCTTCCCCGACGCACGCGCCCCGTCGAGAATCACGACCGGAACCGACGCCAACGCCGCCTCGAGCCGCGACTCAACGATGCGGGGCAGGTAGACCATGCAAAAAAGACTACTCCTTATCCGCATTTGCGGCTACTGAATGACGGTTTCTGCACCGCCGCACTGAGCCGGATCCGAGACTCATGGCGCGCCCCTTGGCGAGAACGCGTTCAAGTGATGGACTCTGCTCAGCGACAGCAGCGTAGATGGAGGCTCCGATGACGATTCCGAAGAACCGGGTCTGCTTGTGGTTCGACAAGGACGCCGAGGAGGCCGCCACCTTCTACACGTCCGTCTTCCCCGACTCGTCCGTGAGCGCCGTGCACCGCGCGCCCGGCGCCTACCCGGGGGGCGAGCAGGGCGCGGTGCTTCTCGTGGAGTTCACAGTCCTCGGGACGCCGTGCGTCGGGCTGAACGGCGGGAACGCGTTCCAGCAGACCGAGGCGTTCTCGTTCCTCGTCGCGACCGAGGATCAGGCCGAGACCGACCGCTACTGGGACGCCATCGTCGGCAACGGCGGCCAGGAGAGCGACTGCGGCTGGTGCAAGGACAAGTGGGGCGTCTCGTGGCAGATCACGCCTCGGGTGCTGCTCGAGGCGCTGAACTCACCCGACTTCGGCGTCACTGAGCGCGCCTTCGCCGCGATGATGACGATGCAGCGCATCGACGTCGCCACCATCGAGGCGGCCATCGCCGCCGGCTGAGTCCCGCTACGCCGGCGTCTCCCTCGACAGCGCTCGCCAACCCATCACGACCAGCATGACCACACCCGCCGCGACAGCGGCGACGGCCGCCGCGGCGTCCCCGATGCAAGGACGAACACCGTGGCGCCGATCGCTCCGATGATGCTGCCGATTCTGTAGGGGTGCATGGGGAGCCATGCTGTCAGGCGTCCGCGCTCTCTGGACGCACGCCACGGGCGCGGCGCACAATCGGGTAGTCGATCAAACTGCGGAGGAATGACCATGCTCGGCCTGAGGTCACCTTTCGGCTGGCCGCCGAGAACAACGGCGCCCTGCGCTCCATCCCCCCCGCGCCCGGCACCGCCCCGCCCCCCCCCC
>RRZT013046763.1_pt1 | contig 17721 bp, 17 predicted proteins | sample 2165551 | NCBI WGS metagenome assembly RRZT01 (sample SAMN10456910, study PRJNA506462) | wastewater metagenome | biome: wastewater; feature: sludge; material: wastewater sludge; isolation source: wastewater sludge with Escherichia coli K12::gfp cells carrying plasmid... | place: USA: Moscow, Idaho...
CGGCCAAGTCGATATACATACCACCATCGCGAACACGATCGCGGGAATAAACGGATGGAGAATCTGGTAACAACCAATGAGCAGGATAGCAATTACAGCTAATCGGGCAAATTGCAGGACATACTCTTTAGTGCTCATCCTAGACTCTCCTGGGCTTACGCCCATGTTACTATTTGCCACTGTAACCTCCGGTCCACAATAAAACCATAGCATCAAGAAGTACAAACGAATTCTTTATCACCTGCAATAATTCCTGATTTTAAAAACTCTCATCGCCTGTTGGTTCGATAGATTTGACGCCGTTCATGTCGTGCCTAAGATTAGCAATGGACGTATAAACGACTTTCCGGATTCGATTGATGCCACCAAGCGGGCGATGTTCAGGTACAGTATGCCAAGGTGTGTACGAAATATTTTCGCAGAATTTACGCTGCTCCGGCTTATCAAAAGCCTGCTGAGGAATCGTGATAGTTGCGACCTGAAAAAAAGGTGACACACTTTCCTCCCACTCACTTGTGGCCATCTCGACACTAAGCTTACCCTCCTCTACTGAACCGGTATCTCGCGTCTGAATCAAAAATTCGAAACAAGCATCATTGGTGCTGAGATGTTGTTTCATTGCCGTACGCAGGTAATTGGGGTCCTGAAACTGAGCTTCGTTGGGAACGTTATCCACTTGACTACAAGGTTTGGCTGAATATTTCATTGCACGGCGGTCCGATCCTGAGCCAAATTGATAAGGCACCGCCGACCAGTAACGCGTATAGAGTGGATTGGCAATCTTTTTACTGTTGATCTTTACTGCAATAATTGATCCCTCAATGCCAAGTGAGAGAGGTGCCGACAATTGACGCAAAAGATTTGAGCTGCTGAGCGACTGAATGAGGCCTAGATATTTTTGCGGATCATTGATGAAAAATACAGGATGAGTAATCATTAAGAAATCTTGTGTACTGCTCTCATCTGACAGAAGTTTTTCTCCGGGGATTCCCATCAATTTTATTGACATACCGCGCCCATCACCTTCTTTGTCTTCACGTGATGGATCGCTGTCGCTATTTGAAAAACGAATCCAGGCCTTATAATGTGCGCCGGCCTGGAAGACACCGTGCTGATGTTCGTCCTGAAGCGTTTCATTAACTCTAAAATCCGCCAGCACACAGCCGTGCGCTTTAGAATGAACATGACGAAGCGCGGGAAGATTATTTGAATAACGCGACCTGATCGTTTGCTCAATGCTCTCCTTAATAGCCAGCGTTGCAGCTTGTTCATCTGGCCAGGGCGACTCACCGAGCTCTGCGTCATATTCGATATCACTGCCTGGTGCCAATTGATTGCTGGTAAGCGTTGTCTCCGCCACCAAGCTTTCCGATGGAGCATTGCAAGCAGCGAAAAGCATTAGAGATGATAGAAATACCGCAAGATTTAGAAAGAATGAGTGGAAAGGCAATGAACGCATAACAGCCTCATATAAAAGTAGAAGGTTACTCGAACTAACTGAGCAATATTGATTGGCCTGCAATCACCTAGCATTATTCAGGCATGAAGCAAAATAATTTTTGACTGGCTAAAAGTATTACAGGAATCAGTTGTCCGGTATGTACGATGTCACACAAATAGCAACTAGCAGTGAATCACCGCGCTAATCTGTCTGCTATTCAGAAATCTTTTTATACAGCTTGATTGGCTCGGCTCGTTTTTTTCGCATGCGAAGATTGAGCATCTCTACTGTAACGGAAAAAGCCATCGCAAAATAAATGTAGCCCTTCGGCACATGTACGCCAAACCCTTCCACCATGAGTGTAACACCCACCAAAATAAGAAAAGAAAGCGCCAGTATTTTGATCGTAGGATGCTCATCCACAAAATCGCCAATCGTTTTCGCCGCCACTAGCATCACCATTACTGCCAAAATGATGGCAATCGCCATGAGAGAAACTTCATCAACCAATCCCACTGCCGTAATGACTGAATCCAGTGAAAATACAATATCCAAAATTGCAATTTGAAGCAAAACCATCCCTATGCTGGAAACCACCACATTAGGTCCCTGCTCCTCTACTCCTTCCAGGCTATTGTGAATCTCATGTGTCGCTTTGGCAATTAGAAACAAACCGCCCCCGACCAGAATCACGTCACGCCCTGAAATCGCATAAGCAAACACCGTAACCCATGGTTCGGTTAATCCCATGACCCAGGAAATTGAAAATAGCAATGCTAAGCGCGCTATCATGGCGAGACCGAGCCCCATTCTTCTGGCAAAAGCTCGCTGCTTCTCAGGAAGCCGTCCAACAAGAATGGAGATAAAGATAATATTGTCGATTCCCAGAACAATTTCTAACGCGGTTAGTGTACCTAACGCGATCCAGGCTTCAGGACTTGCCAGCCATTCAAACACAAGATCTCCTATCTCTTTCTTTTATTGATCATGGAGGCACAAAATCGATGAGAGTGGATTTTTCATATATGTCAGCTTCCTTCGACTGACAACCAAAGCCAGCGTATCAAAAGAAAACCTAACATACCGATAAAAACTACCCCGCTAAATACCACAAGCCCCATTATTGCAACAAAAAAACGACTATGCGTTACTGTTTTTTCTGGTTGCTCGAGATAATCATTAAGCAGCTCAACATTACGTTGATTAGCTTTCCACATGAAATCTGAAACATCTCCTAAAATAGGAATTATTCCCAAAATTGCATCTAATCCAATATTGAAAGCCATCTTCAGAAGAATTGACTTGGGGACACCCATTTGAGCGGCCTGTGTCAGAATGTGACTGGAAATTACCGCCCCAGCAGTATCCACGATTCCGGGAATCAATCCGATCAGGCCATGCAGACCGAATCGTATTTGCGTTCCTGGAATGCGGAAAGTGCTGTCTAATAGCCATGCTAATCGATTCAGCTTATCTTTTGATTGCTCAATTTCAATTTTATTCATTTTATCTTATGGTTAAAACATGAAAAATAGTAAGCGATAAAATTTCCTGTGATAAATTTGAATCAACATGGAGCTATTATTTATTGTTAATAACGATCAGTGGCATCTTCAATCTTATCACCAGCATCCTCAATAGCACCACTCACTGTATCTTTGGTATTTTCCACACCGCGGTCTATTTTTTCACCTGCTTGCTCGGCAGGACCCTGTTTTTCACAGCCTGCAAGCATTAAAGACGCCAAAATCAAGAAAACTGATAAAGTTATTTTGTTCATGTAATACACCTCATATAAAGTTAATTTACTTGTTGCTTTAAAAAAATTATTGTAAAAGTCTTTTCCAGAGACTTCTGCAAAAATATCACTTAAATCTGGAAGCAGCCGATTTCAGCGCACCACTCAGAGAATCCCACGCACTCTCAGCACCAGCCTTGAGGTCTTCCCAGGCATCCTCACTGGCTTCCTTAAGTTCAGAAAGTTTTCCGTCTAAGGTTGCTTGCTTGGATTTTAACTCCTCAATTTGTTTGTAATATTCAATTTGCGCATTAGCTTCTGCTTTATCTGCCTTTGCCTTGAGTTTATCGATCTCTGCAGCACATTCATCCAGCTGCGCCTGCAGTTTCTTTTCGTAGGCTTCTTTCATGCTCATGATTACCCCCTATTTTGTTTGTTTTATACTGAGCTTGTGTTGAGTTCAGCTCGAATCTAAATTGATAATTATCAATTTAGATTCGAGTTTAAGTCTGGGCCGGTTGCATTGCAACTATAGAATTAATAACCTTCCCTGACTTTATCTGCACGATCTTCTATTGCATCGGCTTGATCTTCTGCTGACTCTCTAAGCTGATCCGCGCGATCCTCAATTCTGTCGGCTTGATTTTCGCGCAACCCTTTCATTTCTTCTTTTGCATCTTCATCGGCTTCTCTTATCTGATCGGCTTTATCTTCCAGTCTGTCAGCCCGCGTTTCTGCATCATCCATTCTTTGAACTGCACTTTGCGAATAACCCTGGGGCGAAACAATAACCAATAGAAAAGCGCTTAAAGTCAAAATTGTTTTGATTAAATTATTCATCTCAAATCTCCATCTTATAAGAATGCTGTTTCAATTATTTTTGCAAAAATCATCAACTTGCTTTTCTGCTTCTTCTTTGGCAATGCCGTATCTTTCCTGGATTCTGCCAACCAGCTCTTCACGCTTTCCTTCGATAATATCCAAATCATCATTTGTTAACTCGCCCCATTGCTGCTGCGCTTTGCCTTTAACTTGTGCCCAGTTTCCTTTGATTTGATCCCAATTCATAATAAAACTCCTTTGATTAAAATTATGCTAAATGCATTTACAAAATTAGTACTTTTAATTGCTTATATAAAAAATTATATTTTCATCCACCGATTTATCACAATTTCACAGTCACACAGGCGGCGGACGTCGGCCTAGTACCCAGAATACAATCGCTAAAATAACGCCGATAACAAATAAAATCCAAGCCATTTCCATAGCCATGCCTGCGACACCGGTAATGCCTAGTAGGGCTGCAATTATTGCTATGACTAAGAAAGTAATCGCCAAATTTATCATAAGGTTTCTCCTTGTTTATGATTCCAGATTAGTACATTAACTCAGCACATCAACCTAGAAATGTATGTTCAGAAGTATTGGTGCTCCTGACCGATTGTGTCACGCACTTGAAGCGTTACATAGGCCATACTACAGTAGGAGTTTTCTCTGGTATGTGCGATCACACACAAAGCACTAAGTTATACAAAAATCTCTGATCGACTCAGAGATCAGCTTCGGCTCATTGTCATCCAGAGCAAACTACAAACAAAAACGATGATGAGAGAAATGATCACACTGAAGACAGCTCTGGAAAAACGAGGCGAAATATCGGAAATAAATATCCAATTAAGGAAAAGGTTTGCGAAGTTCTGGAAGAACTCTACGCTAGCAGATTTGCCAGTTTTGGTTGTGACAAGATATTGCTGTTATTATTAATGCAGTGCTCTGGTAGCTGAGGAGGTAACATTACCCAGAAATTTAATTTTCCCGATTACAGAGCAAATAAAACCTTATTAAACTCTGTAATCGGAGCGGTGTTTAACTAACTCAGTTAGTCACATTTTTTGCAAAAATCATCAACTTGTTTTTCAGCTTCCTCTTTTGCAATTCCATATCTTTCTTGAACTTTACCCACGAATTCCTCGCGCCTGCCTTCGATAACGTCCAGGTCATCATTAGTTAATTTACCCCATTGTTGTTGCGCTTTACCTTTAACTTGCGTCCAATTTCCTTTGATTTGATCCCAGTTCATAATTAATTCTCCTTAGTAAGTTTTGAATTTCATTAATGTGATGATCAGAACATTGAACTATTTTCCTCATCATCATTTTTTAAATTATCTGTTGAAAAAGAATCTGTATGTACGATAGCCAACATTTAATAATTTCATTATTCGAATCTAACAAAGCAATGTGACTTTTTTGAAAATACCAACGCATAAATTTTGCCTGTTTGTGAGGTGGCGCACAGACGGAGAGAAAAATTCAACGCACTATAAAAATCCTATCAATCAAAAAGGAGCAATATTATGATTCAAGGAAAAAAATCAACCCTGGCGCTTATTATTAGTGCAGCATTTTTATTAACAAGCATGCATGTATTTGCTGATTATTCTCAAACTCAAAATAAAATTGATGATAAAGAGAATTCACCTAAGCAAGTACAACCCCATTCTTCATCCAGCAAGAAAGATGATGGTAATAAAGAACCTCAAAGCTCTTCCGAAAAACGGGATGTTACCTCAGGGGGGCCACGTGAGGATGGCGCACGTGAGACTACCTTAGGAAAGCCGGGTGAAGAAGGTACTAAAAAAGGCGCTTATTAGTCAAAACTAAAACAAAATAAGTGACTTCTATATTATGAAGGTGCTCAACGTCCTCGCTGTCGTTGAGCACTTTTTATATTCATAAAATGATATCAGCACTCACGAACCCCAGCCCCCCATGAATCTAATTGAGGCGTGTCTTTAATTAGCATTTTCTTTCGATTCCTACCTAAATCAACAGATCTACGAGAAGACTTCATACACTGCCCGCATAAATCCCATTGCTTTACATCAAAAGACCCTTCCACACCAGCGCTAAAAGAATTACCCTATCCAGAAATGACCCGCTCCTTTTACTGACAACAAACGTTCTTATTGCTGATTTGAAATGCTAGCCAAATAAATTGGGGATTGCATGCGCAAATCACAGCTGACAAAATAGCTGATAGAGTTATAGCATGTCGTTCTAAAGTGTTCGGAAAGGATTAAATGAAAAAAAGCACATCAGGATTTCCAGATATAAATTTCCGAACAATTTTTAACACAAGCCTTGATGCTATTTTTATCGTTGATACGAAAGGCTGGATTCTCGTTGCGAATCGGACTGCAGTAAAACGTTACGGCTACAGTCTCAAAGAATTAAAGCAAATGAATATCTCGGACCTGACTTCCCGGGAGATGAAAAGCAATCTACCGATCAAACTCACTAAATTGATGCGGTCCAGAGAACTCTTTAACTGGAAACACTATTGCAAAGATGGCAGCGAATTACCAGTAGAGGTGTATACCCACCCAATTATTCACAATGGTAAGCATGTCATTTATTTCAGTATCCGCGACACCAGCTTGCGGAAAAATTTTGCGCCGGAGCAGCAAAATCACAACCATTTTCTTGAAAAGATTCTTAACACTGCACTTGGTTTGATCTACATCTTTGATTTTACCGAACCGAAGAACGTATATATCAATCCAAAGTGGCTCACTGCCTTGGGTTATACCATCGAAGAAATTCAAGCACTGGGGCAAGAATTGACTCAGATTCTGCATCCGGATGATCTGCCCGGCATTGTTGCAAATCACAATACATTGCGGGATGCCTTAGATGGAGAGATGCGTTCAATCGAATTTCGCATCCTGGACAAACAAGGTGACTGGCGGTGGTTGATCAGCCATGAAACTCCTTTTTCTCGTGACGAGAAAGGGTTGGCAAACCAAATACTGGGCATTGCCCATGACATCACTCAACGCAAGCGCGCTGAAATCCTGCTCAGTGGACAGAATCAAGTGCTGGACATGATTGCTTCCGGAATTTCGCTATCAACAACGTTAACCATGCTGATTCAGATTGCCGAAGATCAAGTGCCCGGAATGATGGGATCCATCCTCCTGCTCGACGAGGACGGCGTTCATATTCGTCACGGTGCTGCGCCGAACTTGCCAACGGAATTCATCGCGGCAATAGATGGCCTCCCGATCGGCCCTGTCGCTGGATCGTGTGGCACGGCAGCTTACCTCAAGAAAGCTGTATTTGTCGAAGATATTGCTACCGATCCATTTTGGGAGCCATACAAAGCTGCAGCACTTCCGCACGGATTACGTGCCTGCTGGTCTACCCCGATCTTTGACGTTAACGAACAGGTGCTCGGAACTTTTGCGATGTACTATCGACAGCCTGATCTACCCGGGCCGGAACATCTGCGACTCATCGATGCCGTCACGCATATCGCAGCCATTGCTATCAACCGCCACAAAGCTGAGAAAGCATTGCGCCAAAGTGAAGCGCGGTATCGCTCACTGTTCGAATATGCACCTGATGGCATCGTCATAACGGATAGCCAGGGCTTCTGTCTCGACGCCAATGCGAGCGCATGCCAGATGCTGGGTTATAGCCAAAATGAATTGATTGGACTGCATTCCTCTGACATCGTTGTGCAGATGGAAATGCAACGTATCGATCCTACCTTTCAAGCAATCGAAATTAAGACAAATAACCAGCAAGAGCACCAGTTCCGGCGTAAAGATGGATCGGTGTTTACGGTAGATGTAATGACAACCGCAATACCAGACAGTAACCTGTTGAATATGTTTCGCGACATCACCGAACGAAAAGCCAGCGAATCCCAATTGAAACAAGTAACACGACTTTATGCAGCATTAAGTCAATGCAACCAAGCCATCGTACGCTGCACCAGCGAAGCGGAATTATTGCCTCAGATCTGCCGCGATGCTGTAAATTTCGGAGGAATGAAAATGGCGTGGATCGGGATGATTGACGAAGCAAGCAAATTGATCAAACCGGTCGCTTCATTCGGTGCAGGCGCTGACTATCTAGAAGAAATCAGATTCTCGATAGATGCTGATTTTATTACTGAATATGGAATGCCTGAAGCCGCAATCCTTAAAAATACGCCCATATGGTGTCAAGATTTTAAGCGTGATCCAGCTACTGCTGGCTGGCGCGAAAATGCGGAAATATTCGGCTGGGGAGCCTCTGCTTCTCTTCCTTTATATTGCCAGGGAGTGCCTGCAGGGGCTTTCAATTTATATAGCAGTGACGCCTATGCATTCGATAAAGCGACACAGAAACTGGTGATCGAAATGGCAACAGATATCAGCTTCGCATTGAATAATTTTGCCCTTGAGCAGCAGCGCGCACAAGCAGCGGAAGCATTACGCACAAATGAACAGCGTTTGCGGACTATCATAGAAACAGAACCGGAATGTGTGAAAATTGTCGACAAAGATGGCAAACTTTTGGAGATGAATCCCGCAGGTCTTGCAATGCTCGAGGTGGATTCTTTGGAGGTAGCAAAGCAGCATAATCTCCTGCAGTTTATTCTTCCCCAATACCGCGATGCTTTTGCCGCCTTGCACGAGCGCGTTATGAACGGACACAACGATACCTTGGAGTTTGAAATTCTGGGGCTTAAGGGTACAAAGCGCTGGCTTGAAACGCATGCAGCACCCATGCATGATGAGCATGGTGAAGTTTCTACCCTGCTTGGCATTACTCGAGACATTACCGAGCGAAAACGCAATGAAGCGCGCATTAACTATCTAGCAAATTTTGATGCCCTCACCGGTCTGCCCAATCGAGCTCAATTAAACAATCATCTTAATTATGCCCTGAGTTTGACAAAACGCAGTAATGGATGTCTGGCTTTGATGTTCGTTGATATTGATCGTTTCAAGGATATCAACGATACGCTTGGACATAATGCCGGAGACGCATTTCTAATAGAAGTTTCCAAGCGTTTGAAACAGGCTTTGCGTGAAGAGGATACGGCGGTACGCCTGGGCGGGGATGAATTTATTTTACTGTTACCCGGTAACAATGCACGCGGCGCGGCACAAGTTGCGCAAAAAATACTGTGTGTCATCTCAGAGCCATACAAGAGCGAACACTATGATCTGATCGTGACCGCATCAATCGGCATTGCCCTCTACCCTGATGATGGTTCGGATATGGAAACACTCTCAAAGAATGCCGATATCGCGATGTATCAGGCAAAACATGAAGGTCGTAACGGCTATCGATTCTTTACTGCAAGAATGCAGGCACATGCAATGCGCAACTTACAATTAGTCAACGCCTTGCGTTATGCGCTAGAGGGTAATCAGTTTCAAGTATATTACCAGCCGCAGGTATCCATTAGGAATGGAGATATCATCGGAGCGGAAATCTTGCTACGATGGCACAACCCAATACTGGGCAATGTATCGCCGAACGAATTCATCCCCGTCGCGGAAGATTGCGGCGTTATCTTATCTATTGGAGAATGGGTGTTGCGCTCAGCTGTATGGCAGCTAAAACGCTGGATTGACAATGGCCACCCGCCTATCATCATCGCGGTCAATTTGTCAGCAGTACAATTTCGTCACCCCAATTTGCTCGATATGGTCACGCTCATTCTGAAAGAAGCGCAGTTGCCCCCTGAATATCTGGAGCTGGAATTAACCGAGGGTGCAGCAATGCATGAACCGCTGGAGGCGATTGCGGTAATGAATAATTTGCATGAACTCGGGGTCCAAATGTCGATTGATGATTTTGGTACAGGTTATTCATCACTCAACTACCTGAAGAAATTCAAAGCATATAAGCTCAAGATTGATCAGTCATTTGTACGCGATATTAATACTGATCTGGAAGATAAAGCTATCGTTGCAGCGATTATCAGCATGTCGAAAAGTCTTGGCCTGAGAACTATTGCTGAAGGCGTAGAGACAAGCGAACAACTCGCTTTTTTGCGCGAGCAAGGCTGTGATGAAGCGCAAGGCTATTACTACAGCAAACCAGTACCTGCTGATCAGTTTGAACGCTTGTTAACAAATACTAAAATGTAATCGGGCTACCGCGCCAAATCGACGGTAATCGTTTGCATCGTTATGCTTAGTTTCTTGCTGGATTGCGATGGCGCTTGTGCCGCTGGGTTATTTTCAGTCAGAGTTTCTCTATTTTTACTGAGGCCGTGTACTGTTTATCGTCACGAGCGATCTCATCGCCGATTTGAGATTACTCTGCGAGTAAATCTGATAATATTTTTTATTTCGGGATGAAAATATATGATTATTGTTATCTCACCGGCCAAAACGCTGGATTTTGAAACCCCACCCATCACCCAAGAATCTAAGCAACCAATCTTTCTCGCTGATTCTGCCAAGCTGATTGATGCGCTCCGGAAACTGGAGCCGGATCAAATCTGTCAGTTAATGTCAATCAGCCCCAAGCTGGGTACTTTGAATTCAAACCGTTATCACACTTGGCATCGCCCATTTACATTGAAGAATTCCAAACAAGCCATTCTCGCGTTCAAAGGAGATGTGTATACCGGCTTGAATGCCGAGACAATGACTGCTGCTGAATTGGCCTTTGCACAAGATCATTTGCGGATTTTGTCCGGATTATATGGTGTATTGCATCCACTGGATCTGATTCAACCGTATCGGCTGGAAATGGGTACTCAATTTAAAAACTCGCGCGGCAAAAATTTGTATGAATTCTGGGGCGATAAAATCACCCAAGCACTGAATCAAGATTTAAAAAAACAGAAAAATAGTATTCTAGTTAACCTGGCATCCAATGAATATTTTCAGTCCATCCAAACGAAAAGTCTGGAAGCGCGTATCATTACCCCTGTTTTAAAAGAAAAAAAAAATGGCGTTTATAAAATCATCAGTTTTTTTGCTAAAAAGGCCAGAGGCATGATGAGCCGCTATATCATCCAGAACAAACTCACAGACCCAGAAACCATTAAAGAATTTGATGTTGCAGGCTATCAATTTGATGAAAAAAACAGTAATCAAGATGAATGGATTTTCACTCGTGCAGAATCGAAGGCTGCGTGATTTACTATGCACAATCTTGTGAGTTTTTTAACAGAAGAACGCCATGACTAATCAACAGTTCATTGAGCTGGCTAGAAAATACGTGACATTATCTAACGATCACGATCTTGCGCGAATAAAATGCTTGTTTGCGAGTGATGCCACCTATCACTCCGCTTATTTCGGCACATACCAAGGTAGCGATGCCATTCAAACTATGATGACCAGCTTTTTCGCACGCTTTCCCGATGTGCATTGGGAAGTCCTGGAATATCGCAACAATGAAAAAAATAGTGTGGAATTCGCATTTACCATGACCGGCACGGATGCCTCTACCAGCGAATCAGTGACACGACATGGGCTGGAACACATTTACTTCACCTCGGGCGGGCTGATTCAGCATATCGCGGTTTACAAGCCAGAAAGTTAACTCGCGCGAGCTTTGTCTAGGTTTATTGCGTCTAGCTTAATAAGCTCTAGTGTTTGCTGCATGTTTTTCTGACCCAACAAAGCTTTCTATGATGAATTTTCAATCGACATGTCAAATTATTTTGGGAATCGAATAATAATCATGTTGTGATCAACTTGATTATCGCAGAAAGCGGCCTTTCCAAATTTGAGCACTTTTTCTTCGTCATTAATCGTTCGAGACCTTTGCAAAACATTAATTCAGGAAATTTTCATTAACTTAATACAATGCGTTGCAAACCACAAAGCACACCTTTGCAAAAGTCTCTAGGAACACCACTCTGGATTTGTGCCGCACGCAATTAAGCAATGCTATGAAAAGATACTGATGCATCAAGACACTTCAATTTTTTATCCACTGACACGAAAGCAAGCATTCTGAAGTCAATTATGCTAATGTAAAAATGGTAATGCAAAGATGAGTGTATTGTATGGCTTGAGCGTGGTGATGGAAACTCCAAAAAGTTGATCGTTTCTTAGTCCTAAGAAAGACTGTTACCTTCCTGACCATTTATCGTGAAAAATCGCAATGACGAATCAACCAAAAATAAAAGTGTATTACAACTCAGCCTGTCCGGTATGCAAAGCTGGAATTGAAGCTCAGATGGATAAAGAAAGTTGTTGTGAAATCCAATGGAACGATATTCACACGCATCGCGCGCTTGTTTCCGAGGTCAATTCAGATCTTGAGTTCGTTCGCGAACGCCTGCATGTTATTGATGAGGTGGGCAATCTTCATGTCGGTTTTGATGCTTTTTTGGCCATCTGGCGTGCGTCTGCGCATGAACGCTGGAAAGCGAAGGTGCTAGGGATTCCGGTTGTCAGGCAGCTGTGTACTTTCGGCTACAATCTATTTGCAGCGGCGCTTTATCGCTGGAATAAAGCCAAAAAGCATTGGTAGCTTTATTGACCTTGATTTGAACCTGAATTCGATGGCAAGATTTCAACAGCCTGTTAAGCTGATAGTCTTGATTGGCTGCTATCCTTCCAGCTTCTTCTTCAAAATAGTATTTACTTGTGCTGGATTGGCCTTTCCTTGGGTTGCTTTCATGATCTGACCGACCAGTGAATTGAAGGCTTTTTCTTTGCCATTGCGATAATCTGCAACTTGTTGTGCATTGGCAGTCAGTACTTGTTCAACCAGTTTTTCAATGGCGCTATCGTCGGAAATTTGCTTTAACCCTTTGGCGGCAATGATAGCATCGACATTTCTTTCCAACTCGCCATTCCACATGCTTTCAAATACCGTTTTGGCTGCCTTGCCGGAAATGGTCCCATCACTGATTCGTTTCAACAGTGTAGCAAGCTGGGAAGGTGTAATTGGGCATGCGGTGATTTCAAGTCCTTCTTTGTTCAATTGCCCACTGATCTCGCCCATGATCCAATTGGCGCACAATTTTGCCTGTGCAGGCAATTGCTTGATAGTTGATTCAAAATAATCTGCGGTTTCGCGCGAGCTTGTTAGTACGGAGGCATCGTAGGCAGATAGTGCGAACTCCGACATATAGCGATCGCGGCGCGCCTGAGGCAATTCCGGCAAGGCTAATTGCACCTGGTCAATCCAGTTTGCAGAAATTTCGAGCGGCAATAAATCCGGATCGGGGAAATAACGATAATCGTTGGCATCTTCCTTGGTACGCATAGTCCGCGTTTCGTCTTTGTTGGCATCGTACAGACGGGTTTCCTGGCGGATAGTACCGCCGTCTTCCAGGATTTCAATTTGTCGTCTGGCCTCATAATCAATCGCTTTCTCGAGAAAGCGGAATGAATTCAGATTCTTGATCTCGCAACGCGTGCCAAGTTTTTCTGTGCCACATGGACGCACCGAAACATTGGCATCGCAACGAAAAGAGCCTTCCTGCATATTACCATCGCAAATGCCGATCCAACGTACCAGCGCGTGCAGTGTTTTCGCATAGACTACGGCTTCCGCACTGCTGCGCATATCCGGCTCAGAAACGATCTCCAGCAAGGGTGTGCCAGCCCGGTTCAGATCAATCCCGCTCATACCATGAAAATCCTCATGCAGCGACTTGCCAGCATCTTCTTCCAAATGTGCACGAGTCAGGCGGATATTTTTTTCCTCACCATCGACCTGAATCTGAATGTTGCCACCTTGCACCACCGGCAATTCGAATTGACTGATTTGATAGCCTTTCGGCAAATCGGGATAAAAATAATTTTTGCGTGCAAAAATAGAGGGCGAATTAATTTTAGCGCCGACTGACAGACCAAATTTGATGGCCCGTTCAACCGCGCCCTTATTGAGTACTGGCAAAACACCAGGTAATGCCAAATCGATTACGCATGCTTGAGAATTCGGCGGTGCGCCGTAAGCGGTGGATGCACCTGAGAATATTTTAGATTGCGTTGAAAGTTGAGCGTGTACTTCAAGACCGATGACAATTTCCCACTGCATGATAAATTTCCAGCTAGATGATTGATTTCATGAATGAACGGCAGCTTTAAACAGGTGACTTCAAATGCCAGTCTGTCACCAATTGATATTGATGTGCAATATTCAGCATTTGCGCTTCCTTAAAATAATTACCCATAATGTGTAAGCCGATTGGTCGGTTTTTGTCACCAAAACCAATCGGTATCGACATCGCTGGCATTCCGGTCAGGTTTGCCGCGCTGGTATAGATATCCGATAAATACATTTGAATCGGATCGCCGCTTTTTTCTCCCAGATTAAATGCGACCGTAGGAGTGGTAGGCCCTATGATAATGTCGCATCGTTCATAAGCTTCAATAAAATCCTGCGCAATCAGGCGGCGCAATTTCTGTGCCTTGATGTAGTAGGCATCATAATAACCATGCGACAACACATACGTGCCGATCAGAATTCGTCGTTTCACTTCTGCGCCAAAACCTTGCGTGCGTGTTTTGCGATACATGTCAGCCAAATCGCTGTATGCTGGAGCACGATAACCGTAGCGTACCCCATCAAAACGAGATAAATTGCTCGATGCCTCGGCAGGCGCCAAAACATAATAAACCGGAATCGACAATGGTGCATTGGGTAATGAAACCTCGATCGTTTGCGCACCTAATTTACGGTACTCAACCAATGCTTGTTCGATCGCCCTTGCGACTTCCTGGCTCATGCCTTCAGCAAAATATTCTTTCGGCAGGCCAATGCGCAGACCGGCTAAAGGTTTCTGCAAATCCTGCGCGTAATCCTCAGCATCGCGTTGCAGACTGGTGGAATCACGCGGATCGAACCCGGTCATGACATTCAGCAGTAGCGCCAAATCTTCGGCCGATTTGGCCATTGGCCCGCCCTGATCCAAACTGGAGGCAAAGGCGATCATGCCGTAGCGCGACACCAATCCATAGGTCGGTTTAATTCCAGAGATGCCGCATAATGCTGCGGGTTGGCGGATGGAACCGCCGGTATCGGTACCGGTTGCTGCAGGGGTTAGTCTGGCTGCCACTGCACACGCCGCACCCCCTGAACTGCCACCAGGAACTGCCGCAACATCCCAGGGGTTTTTAACAATGCCGAAATAGGATGTTTCATTGCTTGACCCCATGGCAAATTCATCCATGTTGGTTTTGCCAATATTGATCGCACCCTCCTGATTGAATCGTTCAATAACGCCGGCATCATACGGCGCAACAAAATTTGACAGCATTTTTGAGCCGCACGTAGTCAGCCAGCCTTTAGCGCAAAAAATATCTTTCTGCGCAATCGGGATTCCGGTTAATGGGCCGGCCTGTCCCACGGCAATCATTTTGTCAGCTGCCTTTGCTTGCGCAAGGCTTATTTCTTCGTTGACCGTAATAAATGCGTTATATTCAGGGTTGAATTGTTTGATACGCCGCAAAAATTCGGTGGTGAGTTCAGTGCTGGAAATCTTTTTTTCGGCAAGCTGAACCGCGAGTTGTTTAAGGCTGGCATTAAACATGGATTTACTAATCAGAGAAAAATAAAATATTGCGTATAATGGCTGTTCTTTATGGTCTTAGGAATTCCGTGGGCTCATCGAGTGATTCTTATTCAATGACTTGCGGAACCAGATAGAGATCGGCTTCGACTTGTGGTGCGATCGATTGATATAATTCGTGCTGATCGGCTTCAGTGACCTCATCTTCGCGCAGACGTTGCACCACACTTTGCGCATGCGACATGGGTTCTACTGTTGAAGTATCGACTGCTTGCATTGTTTCTATCAGATCAAAAATACCGGATAACTGATCCAAGGTTTCTTTTGCCTCGACATCGTTAATCTCAATATAGGCAAGATCAGCAATTCGTTTTACATCATTAGCAGATAAAGTCATTTTTAAATAGGTAACCTTATATTCAAAGAAGTATTAGGGTATCATGCCGCAGTTTAACTGGCGTGTTATTTTTGATGGTTTTACTTGTTATTATTCGCTCTCATCATAATTACTAATATCGGATATTGCCACTATGTTTAATTTCTTGAGCAACAGTATTCTTGGAAGCTACTTCTCAACAGACATGGCGATTGATTTGGGCACAGCCAATACGCTGATATATGTCCACGGCCAAGGTATTGTGCTGGATGAACCCTCAGTAGTGGCTATTCGCACAGAAAGTGGAGCCAACGGCAAGAAAATGATCCAACAGGTGGGTCTTGCAGCCAAACAAATGTTAGGTCGTACCCCAGGCAACATTACCGCAATCCGCCCTATGAAAGATGGCGTGATTGCCGATTTTACCGTGACCGAACAGATGCTCAAGATGTTTATCCGCAAGGTGAATCCGCCACGCCTGTTTTCCGCCAATCCACGTATTGTAATTTGTGTACCCTATGGCTCCACGCAGGTGGAACGCCGTGCTATTCGTGAAGCAGCCTATGGCGCTGGCGCACGCAAGGTTGAGTTGATTGAGGAACCGATGGCAGCTGCATTAGGGGCTGACCTTCCAGTGGAATCCCCGACTGGCTCGATGGTGGTTGACATTGGTGGGGGCACGACAGAGGTTGGCGTTATTTCGTTAGGTGGCATCGTGTATTCCAATTCTGTACGCGTTGGAGGGGACAAATTTGATGAAGCGATTATCAACTATATTCGTCGCAACTATGGCATGTTGATTGGCGAAGTGACAGCAGAGATTATTAAAAAGGAAATCGGCTCCGCTTTTCCTGGCTCAGAAGTACGGGAAATTGAAGTGAAAGGTCGCAATCTTGCAGAAGGCATACCGCGCAGCTTCACGATTTCCAGCAATGAAATTCTGGAAGCACTGACCGAACCAATCAATAGTATTGTCAGTGCAGTTAAATCGGCCTTAGAACATACTCCGCCTGAATTGGGTGCGGATATTGCGGATAAAGGTATGGTTATGACAGGAGGCGGGGCTTTGTTGCGCGATGTTGATCGATTATTAATGGAAGAAACCGGCTTATCGGTCATTGTTGCCGATGATCCGCTGACCTGTGTCGTACGGGGAGCTGGGATCGCGCTGGAAAATATGGATCGATCCATTGGTATTTTTGCTCGTGACTAATTATTATTTAATGACTGATTACTTTTTTCTTTTCTCTTTTCTAGTACAAAATTAAGTCTTTCTCTTAAAGACGGAACTTAATGGAAACAGCCCCACAGTTTTTTAGGAATGGTCCGGGTCCGTTTGCACGACTGTTTATATTTGCAATCCTATCCTGCTTGCTGATTGCGGAAGATACGCGTTTCAAATATTTTCCTCAGTTGCGCCAAATAATTAGCGTGATCATCTTACCTTTACAGAGAATTGCTTATATCCCTTCGGATATATATGATCAAGTTGAAAAGTTTAGTGCCAGTTTCAACTTGCTCGAAGAAAATATAAAATTGCGACAACTTTATCTGGACCGTCGTGAACAATTACTGAGATTAGAGGCACTGGAAGCCGAGAATACGCACTTGCGCAGATTGTTAGGTGCAGTACAGCAAATCGAAACCACTGCCAAAACGAAAGTAGTTTTAGCAGAAATTCAGTATACTCCGCGTGATCCGTTTAATCACAAAATAACCTTGAATAAAGGTAGTTATCATGATATTGAATTGGGTCAGGCAGTAATTGATGATAAGGGTATCGTCGGACAAATTACGCAGCTATACCCCTGGTCATCCGAAGTAACGCTTTTGACAGATAAAGATCATGCTGTTCCCATCCAAGTTGTTCGCAATGGTTTGCTACCA
>RRZT011330750.1_pt1 | contig 17718 bp, 9 predicted proteins | sample 2165551 | NCBI WGS metagenome assembly RRZT01 (sample SAMN10456910, study PRJNA506462) | wastewater metagenome | biome: wastewater; feature: sludge; material: wastewater sludge; isolation source: wastewater sludge with Escherichia coli K12::gfp cells carrying plasmid... | place: USA: Moscow, Idaho ...
AAATGATGCTGTGTTGATGCTAAGTCAATACCAATGTTCAATCTATGAATAGCACTCGTATGCCTAAATGTATGTGGTGTTGTTTTCAGTAACTCTTGAGCAATAAAGTAATCTTCACAATCGGAAGCTGCTAATTTTAAGCTTTCCGTTATTACAAAATTTACCCCTCTCAAAGATATGCTATTCGTCATCTTTGATATTCCTGATTTATTTCTGTTCAGGGCTGGTATTAATGGAATATTTTCTTCATTTTCTGATGGCACTTCCTTTAGGCCAATCGCTTGTCTGTAGAACTTCAATTCATTCATCAATTCTTCGCTGGCAATAATTTCGTGATTTTTATTCCCTTTTGTATGAACTTCTATACACCAGACGCGGTGTTTCCCCTTGTCTGCCATCTTAAATGCGTTCATTGATAAGCCAATAACGGACGATCTACGAATAGCTGTATGGTATAAAAGATTCATTAACCAACGATCTCGAACAGCCTTACTTCTATTCTCTTGATTACTTCTAATCGATTCGTGTTTAAGCCAAGCACTTAGATAGTCCCATGCATCAAAAGAAAGTGACTTCCCCGATATATGATATTGTTCCTCTACTTTAATCTTTACAGATAGATTAACTGGATTAACACGGATGACTTCTGAATTTACTAAAAAATTATAAAAGTTTTTGAGAATGCCTTGAGCATACTCTACAGATTTGGTTGATAACGGCTTTAGAAGAATTTGAGTTTTAAGCTGTACTCCTGCTTCATCATTTTTCAACCATTCTGCAGGGGGATTTTTCAATATACCTAGATAGTTGTTTACATCTAGCGCTTTAACCTCTGTGTAGTGAATACCAATAGAGTCACAATACAGGCAAATTCTCTTTACCTCTTTTAGATAGTTATAAAAAGTATATTTTGAGTTACTTGCAGCGTGTTGAAGCCATGACTTGATGATATCAAGATCATTGTTTGCGCCAAGTGGATTGTCGGATGTGAGGTAACTGTCGAAATTAGCTGAAATCAACCCATTCTTTCTAACAGTCATATTATGCTCATTAACTAAAAAAATATTTAATTAATATTAGATCAAAATTAGACAATATAAAAGTGATAATGTTTGTTAATAAAACATAATAAAATAGAATAAATAAAATATGATTGAACGACATGAAAACGTTTAAATTGTTTATAATGTAAATAGATAATAAGTTACTGGTTGTTGGATGATCATATACCTAATTATATCAATAGCTTCACTGGTTTTATTGCTATATATAACGCTATCAGAAAAGCGAAAGCCTGAAAAAATAGTTGAGCCTATTGAGACATCTGATTCGGATGATTTTGAAGATGAAAGCATTCAAACTACCGACCTTCTTATGGAGTATGAGCAAGATTATTATTATAGAATTCAAAATATGTTACCCGACAATGTGTTAATGCATTGCCAAGTAAGTTTTAGTGCATTTTTAACGAGCAAGACTGTAAAAATAAGAAATTCTTTCAATCGCGCTCACTGTGATGTGCTGATAACAACGCTGGATTTTAAGGTCTTATTGATCATTGAAATTGATGGAAGTTCTCATCGAAGCCACCGTGTACAGGCTAGAGATAGAAAACGTGACAATATTACCCAGTCAGCAGGAATCCCCACTATAAGGATTGATGATAGTTTCTCTGATCGCACCATAAAGCGACTTATTGAAAAAGAGATCAATCAGAAATATAGTGAATTGAATAAGATAGCTTAAAAAATGTGCAGCATGAAAACGTGTGTAATTAGTTAACTTTGGAATATATTCATTCAAGAATATCGTGTGGAACATACCAATGAATTTTAGTGTACGTGTCATCCAAGATTTAGGTGGCTATGAAAAAGTCAAAAAAATCTTAAATAATCGTTTTTCATTCTTTTTTCACAATACAAAGGAATTAAAAAAGCATCTTAATGAGTACAAAAGAATATACAAAAAATATGAACCACACGACAAAGTGATTCTAGATATAGATGAAGACAAAAATATATATGAAATTGATTATGAATTTAAAAGGGCATGTGGTTTTATGATGAAATGTGGCAAAACTGCATCTTACAGTCTTATATTACGACATGCCAAAGAAGCTGAAATTCAGCTAGGTTATCAACTGGATGAATGAATTTTTTACACATGACATTTCGTAGAACCAAAAAATGGAGCCAATTAAAGGCTCCATTTTCAAATTATCAAAAACGCATCAGTAGTGAAACCCCATAGCTACTTAGGTCTTCAAACTTATTATATTTTGCTTCAATGTTTACACGCTCATTTATTCTATAACCAATACCAGCCCCAAAAACTGGCTTTATTTCAGTTTTATCTTGGCTTGTAGTGGTCTCAGAAGTTCCATCAAGATAAGTAACTGTTCTAAATGCGTCATATTGTGATTGCTGGACACCAATACTTCCTATGCCATATACATCACCAATTAGAACGTAACGAACATTTAATTTGGCGCCAAAATTCTTAAATTCATATTGATCTGACTCAGCATAGAAAGCTTCTATGCCAACATAGTCATTTAGCGCATAGCCTAATGTTAAGCCGTAAGTCTCTTGCGATGAGTCTTTTACACTATATCCCTTCTTACCCTCAACATCACCTTCTACATGATAAATATCAACACCGCCATAAAAGTTTGATGCATGTGCTGCAGTGCTCAAAAATAGTGTCGCGCTACAAATTGAGAGTGCTAGATTTGTAAACTTCATAGTTTTCCCTTAATAACTTGAATAAATAGCTGTGATTTTTTCAGCGTCAATAAAACGTGCAGTCTGAGCGACTTCATTTAAGATAGTTCTGGCAGTACTCTTATTTTCCAATAGTGAGTCTGGAATTTGATTAACATGCATTGGATAGGTCTTTAAAAACACTAAGGTTCGATCTAATGTTTTTTCCTCTTTAGGGAAAACCACATAGTTAGCTATGTTTAATTCAAATAATTCTGAAAATTCTGATTCAGCCTTACTTTCAACTAAAAGTAATTCATCAATAGAGAAATCCATATTCTTTAATATCGAAAAATTAAAAGATGTGCTTTCTACTTTAGCTATGCTGTATTGAGTTCGATATTCCATTAAATAGGTATGGGCATCAGGATTGTTAATAAGACTTCCTGTGAAGAAGAAAAATGGCAAAGCTTCAATCCATTTTTGCTCGATGGCCGTTAGGAAGATTTGTAATAGACGATCTCCTCCAATTGAATTAATTGTTTCAATCGGTGCTTGTGAGAATGCTTTTCGATTGACCTCATAAGCAATTGAGATTTTATTAAAATCCCATGCCAACGGTGTCAGCTTAGGATAAACATTTCTTTGAATAACTGTTTCATACATTTGGTTAGATATGCCTGCAGGCTCCATGTAATGAATCCATTTAGGACGTTGTTCAAGCATTCGTACAAGAGCTGTTGATTTATTAGGTGAAAACAAGATGCTTGGGTCCACGCTCTTAAAGGTTTCTTCCGGAGTAAATGTCTCTCCGCTATCTAGCAAGCCGATAAATGTATCAATATTTAAATCAGTAAGAAGTGTATCTACAACATAATTAATGCTTTCAATTGGGAATGCTCTAAATTGTTCAGAATACAATTCACTTTTGATGAAATTTGATGGAACAATATCAAGTAGAAACGCATCTTTATTCTTTTTAGCAATTTCCATTAACCCATCATCAAACAATTCGATTGGCACGTATCGTAATGCCCGCCAATTGCGAATTATTGCAGACTCACAAATGTAGTAATAGGCTAAATCCTGTTGCACGTACTCCAGCATTAATGGTTCACGGCCTAATACTTCTTTCACAATATCAATATTCTGAAATGAGTTATCTAAAAATGCAAAAAGCCGATAATCACGCGCTACGGCATAATGATACATTTCCTTCGTTATGCTGCCATTAGGGAATGTCAAAATACTATAAATATTCTCGTCTAATAGTCGCCAAAGCTCAGTTTCTGAAAAATAATCTATAGGTAGAGATGTGACGAAAAGCGGTAATTTCTGGATTGTCTTTAGAAATTCTTGAGAGCGCAAGAAATGGATTGAAATACTACTATCTAGCTGATTGTAATACTTATTTTTTGTGTAATTTTCGTCTAAATTTGTCAGAAAAGGAACAGGGATACTATTTATTTTACATAGTCCTTCATCCATTAAAGATTTATAAAATTCTTTTTTTAAAGTACCTGACATGACTTACTCAAATGATAGATAAATGATTAATATCATTATAGTATCAAATAAATAAAAACAATAAACAAATATTATAAATATTTAATAATAAAAAACCCTAATGATTAGGGTCTTTTATTAATAAATTGAAACTATTTTCTACCTATTATCTCATTCATTTCTTTTCGTACAGCCATATTTGCTAATCGAACTTGCTCTCCATTGTTGTTAGCTATAGCTTGAGGTGGTGTAACTGGAACACTATTTTTTGGTTGCTCCATAGGTGGTGAGATTTTAACACTTTGAGGTGCTAATTTCGGTGCGGGTTGAACAGCTTGATGTGTCATAGGTTGTGGTGACAGTTTTGCACTTTGACTGATTTTACTCTGAACGTCATTGTTCATTTGATCAATACTTGCTGTGTTAGGCGCCTCTACATGATGACCTTTAAAACTATCATCACTCTTTTGAAATTGTTGAGCAGCTGCTGGATTTAATAATGCAATAGGAACATTACGTTCTTTTGCTTCATCAGAATCGCTTAGTGCTCTATACATACTCATTGTTTTATCTGCTTCTGGATTGTTCTTCAAACTCGGAGTTGAGTAATCTCCATTGTTGATTTTTTCCCACTTGTTTGCAGCATCTGGACTTGCGTTAATGGCATCAGTCATTTTTTGGACACCACCATTTCTGTTAAGCGTACCAACAATTTCAGCTTCATTACCGCTAACAGCAAGGTCCATGCTTGCTGTATTTTTAGCTACCTGATCGTAAGCAGATAAAGAGCTTTTGAGTTTTTGTTGAAGGAAGCTAATGTCGTTGCTTTGTGATGCGGCCTCATTAACTTCTTTACTATCAGCTGTCGCTCTGGCATTACTGATCATCTGTCCAGTTGAAGAATCATTGCTCTTAGCGACTACATTTGAATCAGTTTTTGCATGTTGATTGCCTATTGATGTGTTTGTGTTTGCGCTTTCTAAGTCGGACGTCCCAATATTTGAGCTTGCACTCTTATTGTCGGCATAGACACCAGTTCCTCCAGCTTTTACACCGGCATTAACATCTAATATTGGATTTTTAGCTTTATCTCCACCAGCCTTATTATTGGCATTGTTTTTTGTATCTGGTGACTTTGATGGACTAATTGAGCCTTCTGCCCCAAGAGTTCCTATCTTACCTTTACTTTCTGTTTGGCTAGTATTTTTGTCAGCTTTAACTGTATATGCTTCGCCAGTTCCAGCGGTTGTTGAGTTTATCGAACCATCATTAACACTTGAGTTAGTAGATTGTGTATTCGCCTGCGTTGATGATGCAGAATTAGATACTGTACCTGTACTTGTTACTGCATGGCCAGAGGTTGCAGTCATAGCGCGTTGTAAGGCATGAGTATCTGCAGCAACTTGATTGGCTGCATTAGACATTGCTTGAGATCGGCTCTGTGCAGCGCTATATGCGGATGAACTTGACCCTGTTAATTTAACTAGCCCTGTTTCCGAAGCAACACCTTGCCCAGAAATATTAATAGCTGAACTTGTTGTCGATAATGGTGCTGATTTATGAATATCTGGTGTATTTACTTTAGCATCATAATTATTACCATCTGCAGGATTCATTCTTGATGTTAGTTGATTCATACCAACCATCATGCCACTGAATAACATCATACATAGAACAGGAATTGCTGCTAAAAAGCCATTTGCCAATGCTAGTTTTTGGGATACAGCTGCATAAAATTGAGGTGCAGTGAAAAGGGTCAAATTGTTTATGCCATTAGTTACAATAATTTTATAATATTCATCTGCTAGAGTATGTTGAATATAAAAATTAATTAAACATGCCATTGGAATCCACATATAAGCGGAAACCGTAAATGCCATATAATTTCCTAACATTTTCAACGAACCCGCACCTTGAACCATCACAATAATGACAATAATCGGGAAGAATAAAAAAGAAATCATGATCAATAAATTTTGACCATTTTGCATTACTTTTAAGAAACCAGTCGCGCTTGCTGCATTCTTTTCTTCCCATTGATTTTGGGAAGATACCCATGCAGTACATTTTGACATTGCGTTCATATCTGAGCTTGATGACGAACAGTAGCTTGCTGTCTGCATGTAGGGATTTAGTAGAGTTGCGGCAATGAAATTACGTGAGCTAGATTCCCCCATGCCTACAACCGAACTTAATGCCCCTACCACATCCTGATATTGATATCCATTTAAACCACCACGACCATTTGGTGATGAGCCTGATGCACTACCATTGCTAATCATTTGGCCGTTAATAGCAGACTGTAGGTTGTATTTTCCGACATCCCCAATAATACTGTATTCGATTGCCTGTGGACCATTAGAGCCATCCATGTAGGCATCCATCGCTTTTGCGAGTACTTCACCAGCTTTAGCGCACGAAACCAAGTTGTTTACGTTTGGATTAGCTGTTGCAGGGTCTTGGACGATATATACAAGCCCATTTCCTTGAGCAGCTGCTTGAGCTAGGTATTGAATAGGATTTTCAGATTTAGAATAAGCTTCCGAATTAAAAGCTGTGTTATTGATGATACATGCGTTATATACGTTTTTGGTGGTCTCTAAAAGGCTTGAAGAACCTACATAGGTTGAAGCCGATCTTAATGCATTAATCAATTTGAGTGGCGTTACATAGCCATCTTCTGTGATTTTTGGCGTATTGTAACTGTTATTTGTCACAACGCTGTAAGCTGTCTCAAAAACGCGGGTTAAAACTACGCTGATTCCACTTGCTACAGTTGCAGGAATTGCTAGGCCAATTGGTATGTTGTCTACTCGCTTTACTGAGTCACGACCATAAATATCCTGTAAGGCAATATCAACTTTTGGCCCTGTTAGAATCATGTATAGGATTAATGGCAATAATAATATTTTAAGCTCCATTTGTTTTTTAAATGCAGCGTTATATATCATAATCAATAACAGTACAGAAGCACCAAAAAATGCTCCAAATCCCAGACCTAAGTACCCATTCCCGCTAAACAGGTCAGAGTTGTTAAAGATCATGGCTATACCATTTAATGCAGCCATAAAGAGTGATGTATCACCCATGGTATATATTACAAAAGGGTCTGCCATTCCGATTAATCCTATTATCGTTTTTCTAACAATATAATTTCTATTATAAATGTTAAAAAAACAAAATTACATTGATAAATACAAACATTAAGTAAACATTATAAAACATGAATATTATTTATGTCCTATAACCTATTTTGCTCCACCGCCGTTTACACTTGGCAAATTGTCTTCTGCCCGCTTTTTGGCAGCTTCAATAATCCTGTCTGCAGTCTCAATAGTTGTGCGCCCAGTTAATGCGTTATTTTGTTTAGTTAGTAATTCTGCAACTTTCTTCTCATCGCCAGCATCACTTGCTTCCGTGATCTGTTTATCAATAGGTGCTTCAAAGGCTAATCCATTTTGCGGAGTTACTTTATGGAAAATGAGATTTCCATTTTCATCTGTTAATTTTGGTGCTCTGCTAGTTGTATCCACCTTGGCCGAAGCATAAAAATCTGTAACTTCTTTTGCATTTTTGCCATGATCTAATACCACCATCCCATCAGTATTGACATGCTTAATCCCATCAAGTTTTTGATGCATTAAGCCTTTTGCTCTCGCCGTATCTGCTTGGCTTCCATTGATGAGTTCAGCTGTTTGGTTAGGGGCTAACAATCCTAATTTTTTCGATTCGTTTACAAGATGGTTATTATCTATTGAATCAAATTGACCCATATCATGCTTAAGTTTTTGCTGTGTTGCTTCTGCATTCGGTACTGCAAACATTTCACGGTTATTAGAGAAATTATTACCTACGGCTACACCTGAAACACTGGTAATTGCTTGAATTTTCGTATCAGTATCATTTCCAAGGGATGCTGCATAATAAATAGCAATACTGTTCATAGTCTCTTGATCGTGATGGCCACCTTTTCGTGCATTTTCCAGACCCATTTGTTTCAGGGTTTCCCAATTCTGTATTCGTTCTTGCCCCATCTTATCGGTTAAAGCAAGGCCTTCCCTTACAGCGTCACTTCTCCCCGATAACGGATTGAGCATACCGCTAATGTCACGGTCAGAAATAGCATTAGACATAACAGAAGATAGCGTTTCAGAACGTTCTTCATTAATTTTTTTAACTTGGGAGACTAAATTCGAAGCTTCCTGCTTTTCTGCAGTAGAAAGAGTACCTGTACGATCAGCTTGAATAATTTCATTCCATTGTTGTGCTTTGAAATCACTTGAACTATTCGATGATGTTTTATATTTCGCATTTGAACCTTGGTATGTTGATGAATCTGCATTTTTTAAATGCAAATTATCAATTTCAGAGGTTGAGCTTTTCTCTGTTGGATTTTTGCTATCAGGACCTACATTAGATTCACCTATTGATAATTGCTTATTATTATTTGTAGCTGCAGCAAGGGAGCCACCGATTGAAATACCAGCACCCTTTTCATTTTTAGAGCCTTTATTAACAGTATATCTACCCGCAGCATCTATACTTAAATCACCACTGTAGGTATCGCTAGTCGCTTTTTTCTCACCAACAGTTTCAGTCTTCTCTTTAGACACTTTATCAGTTTTAGTATCATGAGTATTGCTGGTAGCAATGGTTGTATCTTCCGAACTTCCAATTCTCGAAACTTCCTTAGTTCCAGTAGTACTTCCAGAAGTATGTCCTTTACGTTCACTTACAGTCATCTTCTCTACATTAGAAGCTTTGTCAGCAAGTGACTGCAATCGGGACATTGCAACTGATTCCTGATCATTTAACGATATTGTTTTGCTACTTGCGGCAGCCATTGCTTGTGAAACTTTAGAGTTTACATTACCAACACCCATCGTTTCAGTCGGTGAGAATCCTGTCTTGCTAATCACCGCAGAACTACTACCAATTGATGCGCTACTTTCTGCACTCTTACTGTTGATCTTCGCATCATAGCCTTGAGACGCTGGATTGATAGCATTTGATATTGCTGTCATGCCGTACATCATCCCACCAAAGAACATGGTAGTAAGAACAGGAACAAGACCAAGGGCATTATTGGCAATAGTTAATTTTTCAGTTAGTGCATCATATAGTTGGGGTGCTTGAGTTAAAGTTAGACTCGCGCTTGGGTCCATGCTTTTAATTGCGAAAAGAGCTTCTTGAAATTCATACTGTGCATAGAAATTAATTATCGTGGCAATTGGAATCCATAGGTAATTTGAAACCATGAATCCGATATAGCCACCAATTAGCTTCATACTTCCCATGCCTTGAATCATAAGTAAAAAAACCATGACCGGAAAAAGCATAAACCCAACAAGAACTAAAATATTTTGTCCATTTTTTATGTTTTTTAAGAAGCTTGTACCACTCATTGCTCCTTGTTGCTTCCATTGTTCGTTTGCTGTGACCCAGCCTGTACATTGAGACAATGCGAATGCACTGTATTCTTCAACACACTTGCCTGCCGTTTTAACCATTGGGTTGAGTAAGATAGAACTCATGAAATTGCGACTTTCATCTGATGACAGACCTGTTGCATGGCCAACCATAGCCACTATCTGATCAGGCGTGTATGCATTAACACCATTTACACTATTCAATTTGCCATAAGTATTTGTTGCAGAGATTCTTTTAGCTAAGCGTTCGCTAAATGAATTTTTTCTAAAAGGTTGGTAGATTAATCCATTAATATCTACTGTTCCATTCATGTAGCTTTCTAATGAATTTTTTAATACATCTGCAGTAGCTGAACATGTCTCAGTTTTAGGTACGCTTTCACCAGCCTGATTCACATAAAAAGTAACCATACCATTTGCTTGTCTAGCAGCATCTAAAAGATATGTTGTCGCATCTGGTGAACGTTCATAAGCTTGAGGGCTAAATGCTGAATTATTGATTAAACAACTGGAGTAAAGCTCAGTTAATGCTTGTTGAAAAGAAGGATAAGCGCTACTTACATTGTCGTATCGAATTTGATTTAAAACTTGTAATGGAGTTAAGAAACCTTGTTCTGTCATCTTAGGAAGATCGTACTGCCCACTACTCACAGGAATGACAGTTAAGGAAAGCTCCAAAACTTTGGTTAAAATTAAAGAGAACCCACTTACAGCACTCGCAGGAAGCGCTAATCCAATTGGAATGTTGTCTACAACTTTTGGGGCATCTACATTATAAATATCAATAATGACGATATCTGCTTTAGGCACTGTCAAAATCATGTAGATAAAGAGTGGCATTAACATACTTCGTATATCAATTTCACGATTCATGACAGACTTATACAGCATTACACACAATAAAATCATCGCACCAAAGAATGCACCAAAACTTAAGTTCATTCCATTAGTGCCACTTACAAGGTCACTACTGCTAAACAGCATTGCAATGCCGTTTAGAATGTCCCAGTACATTTGAGTGTCGCCTAGAGCATATATTTCAAAATCCATTACTGATTCCCTCCGGCATCATTCCACTTTTCTGTATTAACTTCTCTGCTACCTGTTGGCTTAGTTGCTGAGTTGTTTAGCTTCTCAAATGCTTCTTTATGTGCTTCGGTCGCTGTTTGATGAATTGTTGGATAAATTCGCTCTTGAGTACTCGGACGCTCATAGTCTTTACCCTTTTGTGCTGCAGCAATAATTGAATTAACGACAGCAATATTGTCATTTTGAAATTTCTCATTCTTTTCAAACTGAGACTGTTCTAGCTTGCGCCATTCCTCATTACTAATTTCACCTCGAATACCAAAATGATGGCTTGTATCATTCGGGTCTCTTGGTTTCATATTTGACTTAACATTGGATAAATCAATGTAGTCTGGGTCTGCTTCTTTAACGTAGAGACGATCAATATTATTAGCACTGTTAATATCTCCACGAACCATAGTGCTGTGATCTGGTCCAACTTGTAAAAGCATAGGAACTGTTTTAGCTACATGTTCATCAATTCTAGAGCGATCAGGTCTGTCATTAACTTTATCTAGTAGTTTCTGGCCATCGACAATTTTATAGTCAATTTTGCCATCCTCATCATGTATGACATCCACACCAAATTGCTCTCTGATTTTATCTTTGGCGTCATCTCCGTACTTCGCCTTATTTTTTTCATAAATATTTTGAATTTCTTCTTTGGATAAAGTCTCAGGCTTTAATAAGTTTTCAGGCACCAAATTTTTAACTTTTTGTACTGGCTGAATAACAGTACTGCCAAGGTCTTTTGTATTTACATTTTTCATTGCGGCAACAATGTTTTTTGGAACACTAGCTCCTTGCTGTCCAGCCATTTTTCCTTGGTTCTTCAATGCTGAATCAATTTTATTCGTAAAAACCTCAATATTTTTTTGACCATTTATAGCGATATCGCCGTATCTTGCGACACTTCTAGCCCAGACGATATATTTATCGCCTACAATGTCGTGAATTTTCTGGTCGCTTAAACTGTTGTCATTTAAAGCCGCCCAAGCCAATTTGTAATTTTTTGCCCCATGTTCTAGCTCATGTTTAATAAACTGTGCCATAGCAATAAGAGACTGTTGGTTTTCTTGATAACTTGCTTTGCCATTCGCACTACCGGACTTAATAAGACCACGTTCATCCATCCACTTATCTAGCTGTAGTTTACGAGTATCATTGAAACTAATAATACCGCCATTTGTGAGGTGTGTTTTTAGAGGGTCCTTGTGCAAACCAAACATGCCTGCAACTTGCCAAGAGTTTTCACGACCAACTTGTACGGTCATAATTTTAGCCTGTCTAGGTGTAAACCCAGCGGATAAAAAGGCATTGTAAATACGGATACCATTTTGGGTTTGAGAATCACCTAAAAGTTTTAATTCCCCTGCGGAGTATCGATATTGATTTTCTAGTGCAGAAGGTTGGTTACTGTTGAATGTCGTATCTGTAACAGGCTGTTTAGTATACGGGTCCAATGTATAGATACTGCTTCCATCTGGCGCGGTTACACCTTTACCAAAAGCTTTTTCAATAATGGCTTTTTGGTTTTGATATTCTTTTTCAATATCCTTCCAATTCTGCCAATCATAATCTTCTGCTTTTAATCGTGTTTCACTTACTTTTATAAGATCAGTACCGGTTAATATTTTAAATGCTTCATTCGCATTGTTTGCACCCATGTAATAAGCGGCAATATATGTAACCATGTGATCGTATTCAACAGGGTTAGACTGTTTTGCAATTCCCGTTCCAGAATTCACCAGAACAGACTCTGCTAATGCTCTAGCTTGAGTCCATTCCTCACCATACTTTTCTTGATTCGATTTATTTAATGCACCTAAATCATTCCTAATATCTTGATGTGCTGCAATACGATGCATGGTGTCATCTGCAGTCATGTTGTATGACATAGCAAATGAAACCGTTTCAGAAATTTGTCGGTTTAAACTATCAATTTCTTTGTTATTCTGTGCAATTTGATATGACAACGCCTCGGTATTACTCTGAGATAATCTCTCAGTATTTGAAATTGAATTTTGAACGGAATTCTCTACCGTATTCCTTGTCCCATTAGTCAATTCACTATGCTTATCATCTTTTTCTATGACATATACAAATTTAGAGGCTGATTTTTGATCAGAACTTGAACCTTGGTACAGAACATTTGAAACTGATGCACTTCCTGTATGTCCATGTTGTGAGCTAATAGTTAGTAATTCACTGTGTTTTGTTGAAGCTCCTAACTCAATTTTGACTCTTTTTAAATCTAGTTTTAAATCACCACCTTTGATGGTTTCACCTTCTGGGGCTGTTACTACTTGAGCATTTGCCCCATCTAGGCCAGAACTGCCATCAGCGTTTATTAAATCTTTCCCTGCTGGAATAAAACCGATTCCCATCCCGATTCTAGCTGAAACAGCTGCTGCATCACGGCCAGTTAAGTTGATGATTTTCCCTGATGAATCTACTTCACCATAGGCCGTCAAAACTCCATTTCGTCCAAATGTTGCAGAATCAACAGTACCTTTAGAAATTGTAAATCCATTTCCTTGCCCGATAAGAGTTTTATCTTTAACTTCACTTAGGTTCGTTTCGATCTTGTGGTTGTAAGAGCCTGTCTGCCCTTGTGAGTGGGTTTGCTGTAATTGCATACCCAATGCTTTGTTTTTTGCTTGGAGTAAGGCCCGTTGAGCACTTAACTCAGTCGTTTGGCTCATTGTAGATGCCATTTGCCTCGTCATGCTTGAATCAAAAGCTTTACCACCACCGACATCTGTCATCCCCCCCAAACCATGAGATGTTAATGAGTTTTGTCGAGTTGCTAAGGCTGATGGACTAACAATTGCTGGTGCTGCTAATGTAGAGTCAGCATACTGACTTTTTCCTTGGTTCCATCGGTTTTGTAAAGCTATGACCCCCATGGTCATTCCACCAAAGAACATCATGCAGAAAACAGGGACAGATGCCATTAAACCATTAGCAAGTGCTAATGAATTTGATATAGCTTCGTAGAAAGCGGGATAGTCTGTAATAGTAAATAGATCACCAGTTTCTGAACCAGTGAATGTATAAATCGCATTTTTTAATTTATTGTGGGCAACAAAGTTTACAATTGATGCCATTGGAACCCAAAGATATACAGATGCAATATAGGTCAAATAACCTGTCACAATCTTCATGGATTTCGTACCCATAAACATAATGAGCATTACAACCATTGGAAACATGAGTAAAGCAATAATGATCAATAAGTTTTGACCATTTTGCATTACTTTTAAGAACCCTGTCGCTCCTGCAGCATTATCTTCTGCCATTTGTTCATTTGCTTGCACCCACTCAGTACAACGAGAAGAAATTTCATTTTGCCCCTCTAATCCATCTTTTGATGCACAGTAAGCCGCCGTTTGTAATGGTTGATTAAAGAGAGCGTTCATTATGAACATACGACCATCTTCAACAGACAGGTTCGTCAATTTTGAGAAATCAGCAATAAAGGTTTCTGCAGTTACACCGTAAGGTTTCCCGCCTGATGAATCTGTTTGTAAAAATGACTCATTAATGACGGATGCAAAATTGTGATTTAGTGTGTCAATACCACCTGAGCCATCACCATATAAAAAGCTTTCAAATGCTGTGCTAATTCGTGTAGCAGAGTCTTTACAGCTCATAAGATTGCTTGTGCCATCTACACCGATAATATTGACAACACCTGATGATTGTGTGGTTAGAAAATTAATAAAATAACGATAACTGTCTGGAGAGTTTAAATATTCTTCACTGTTAAATTGCTTATTGCCTTTAACACATGAGCTGTAAACATCTCGAACCATGCCTGAAAGATAAGGTGTTTGTGTATTGATGTTAATGTATCGAATTGCATTTAATGTTTTTAGTGGTGTAACAAATCCATCTGTAAGCATTCTTGGGCTATTTGGTGAGCTGTAGCTCTGTTCAAATGCAGATGTGAAAACATAAGCTGCACCACTAGCAATTGTTAAAGGAAAGGCTAAACCAATAGGAATCCCTGAGACACGTTGTGGATTATCTACATTGTAAACATCGGCTATCTCTATCGTAACTTTCGGTCCAGTCAGAACTAAATACGCAAATAGTGGAGCTATAAGCGTCTTGATTTCCATACGTTGATTAAAGGCTGCCTGATAGATCATGATACACATGAGTACCAAGGCCCCAAAAAAAGCGCCGTACCCTAGACCTAATGCTGCATTAGAGCTAAAAAACGGGTCTTGGAAAACTAAAGCAACACCTTCAATCATTGTCCTGAAAGTTGTTGTTTCTCCAAGTGTATAGACTGTAAATGCCGAATTAGCCATGCCTTTTTTCTTATCGATACTTAAACGTTTATATAATATATAGATGCAATCAATTTATAAACATTTAAATACATATAACTTAAATGATTGGGTAATGTTTATTTAATATTTTTGAATTTAATTTTTATTAATAGTTTTTTTAAATCCTGTGGAGATAAAAAAACCTTGATAAAATCAAGGTCTTATTTGTTTGTTAGAAAAACTAAGTGTTCTGATTAAAAGAATCAAAATGCTCAAATTGATTTGAACCAAAATTAGCAAAATTATCCTGAGAGTTATTATCAAACATGGAGTAGTCACCATTAAAAAATGCAAATGGGTCGCCAGTTGTAAGTAGGCTTAATTCCATGATCTTTTCTTCACCTGTAGGAGACCCCATGAAGCTTAATGGAGAAAACATCATTAGCTTGTAATCTGCAGGCTGTTGCATATTAGATATTTGTTGAGTGTTATTACGTGACTTGTACTTCTTCTTAGAATTTGCAGCTAAACGATTAGACATTGTAGCGATACGTTTATTACGTTTTTCTTTAGTGCGCTGCATTAAGCGGTTTTGTAGATGTTCTTGATCAACGCCGTGTGTCAGGCGGAAATAATCATCTTCGCTGTAACCAAGTTCAGTAAACTGTTCTACAGTCGGGATAGAGCCATCTTTATTGCGGAATAGACCATTTTTAGATACAAAAAGACCTTTCAATTTTGAAGCATCTTTGCTCAATTGATTGTCTTGGCCCGAAAAAAGGTTCGATAAAAAGCCCATAGTTTATACCTCGTCAGTATCTATTCATTTTTAAAATTACTCCGTTGTTGATATGCTTTTTCATAATATCATTATAAAAAACATTATAGTTGCTATTAATGTTAAATATTATTAACGATATGGGAATAAATAATAAAAAAGGACCCTTGCGGGGTCCTTTTTTATATCGGCTCTATGGTCAATTCACAAAAGAACCTTAAATATCAAGTAATCAAGACAAAACCTATGAACTTTTATTCAATTTCAATAAGAATGTAGTTATGGGATTTATCAATATATTCCATAATTGATTCTCTGATACTTTTAGAATCCGTAGCCGTGAAAATAAATCTTAGTTTATTCTTGGTTATATAATCCAAAAACTCTTTAATGCGACCATCCGAAAAACTAAAGGTATCATCCAAAGCAACAAAACCATTTTCTTTCTGCTGGGAACTAACATTGAACTCAAAAGGCTTGTCAGGAAGCTCAGGTTTATGTTCGAAATGTTGATCTGTTATAGTCTTGCAAATTAACGTCTTACCAGTTTGAATTTTTCCAATTATTAAGATATTGGCATCCAAGCTTTCAGCATACTGAACAATTTTTTCAGCTGCTTCATTTGTGCTCGTAAGTGCAAAATCTTTGGGAACGTTTCCAGTTGCCAATCTCATCTTTAATACTCCAAAATTAAATATCTTTGATTTCTGATTTTTTGAGAATTCCAGATGCTTTGTCGATATACCAGTTCATCGGTTTGGTCTCGGCTTTAATCGCTTCACCATCAACAACCGGTGTAAATGGATGCACGATGGTTTCACCTTTTAGGAGTTTCTTAAGTTGAGCATCCGAAAATGCCACTTGTTTCTTAAGACCTTTCACAATATACATCTGACATGTTTTACAAGAATACTTAAAATCACTTTTTACATAAGTGCCAGTACAGTTTTGCTTAATGCATTTGATTTTAGTCTGTTCTTCATTATTGGCCTTCTCTACGCCTTCATAATCTAAAACAACTTTTTTCTCTGCATGGAGGATTTTAAGTTTTGCATTGAAAGTTGTTTTCTTATCCATGCTTACAAAACCATTGATTTGATCTGTATGGCCTGTTTCGATCAATTGCGCTATCGTTTCATCACTTAAGCGCTTTCCATTCCGATTTGCCCAAACCATAAGCTTACAGTCGTTATTTTGACATTCAACGCCGTTCAATGATTTTGTCATTTCAGAATTACAAATTGGGCAGTTATGTTGATATTTCTCTTTAGGGATGAAGAATCTGATGGCATTTTCACCCTTCTCATTTTTGAAAAGTTCAAGGTGAGCTGTAAAGTGCTTCACCTTCCCTTTGTCATTTGCCGACCCTTTAACAAACCCATCAATTGCACCTGTTTTCCCATGGGTGATCAAAGAAACCAAATCGCTATTATCGAGAGTCTTTTGTGCCACTACCCGCTGTAAGCTAAATGTGCATGATTCGCAGCGTACAAACCGTGGCTCAATAGTGATTTCTGATTGGCAAGATGGGCAAACTGCACCAGTCAATTTTCGCACGGGAATATCATTATGAGCTTTCTGCAATTTTCTAATGAAATTCGTGACTAATGAATGTGTTTCACGCATAAAATCTACAGATTTCTGTGGATTCTTCGTGATCTCAGTTAATCCCATCTCAAGGTCTGCAGTGAATTCTGGAGTAATTAGCTGATTGATACCATTTTCTTCCAAGAACTCAATTACGCTCATCCCATATTCAGTTGGGAAGATTTCTTTCGATTTACCACGTTCCTCCAATACTGCTTTTTTCTGCTTACCAGCTGCATTTGACGTTGCATGAAGTTCATCAATAATTGTTGCGCGTGTTGCTGGCGTACCAATACCACAAGATTTGAGAGCTTCTTTTTGATCACCTTTCATTGTTCTTGAAATGGTTTTCATTGCATTAAGTA
>RRZT010959282.1_pt1 | contig 17711 bp, 11 predicted proteins | sample 2165551 | NCBI WGS metagenome assembly RRZT01 (sample SAMN10456910, study PRJNA506462) | wastewater metagenome | biome: wastewater; feature: sludge; material: wastewater sludge; isolation source: wastewater sludge with Escherichia coli K12::gfp cells carrying plasmid... | place: USA: Moscow, Idaho...
AGGGTCTGCCAGGGCGAGGGCTCGGTGGGCCATTGGGCCAGGCGTGCGTTGAGGTGTTGCCGGGTGGTGGGGTGGATGTCCTGGCGGGCGAGAAGCGTTTCGGCCAGTCGGCGGGCCGCGGCCACGTCGCCAAGCTTGGCCAGCGCGTCGGCGTAGTCAGCGCTGGCGCTTGGGTGCTGCGGGTCGAGAAGCAGGGCGCGCTCGAGGCTTTCGGCGGCTTCGGCGGTCTGCCCGTCGAGGAGCAGGAGGGCGCCTCGCAGGCTGTACCAGTCGGCGTTTTGGGTGCAGGCGTGGGCGTGGGCTTGCAGCGCTGCCAGCAGGGTGGCCCGGGCGGCTGGGCTCGACGGGATGCTCGAGGGCGTGGGGGGGCAGGTGTCGGTTGGGCTTTCGGCTGCGGCGATCAGGGGCTGCTGCATCAACAGGCACGCGGCCAGTGCCTGCAGGCCATGCCGAAGCCGCAACGTGCGCTGCCCGCCTCGTGGGCGGGCAGGGGGGTGAAAGAGTCGAGACTTCATACCACCAGGCGGATGCGGGAAGCAGGCGTCTCTTCTGCCAAGGAGGGGATGGAGCCGGGTTCGGGTAGATACAGGGTGCGGGGGCGCTGCAAGCCTTCGAGCAGAAAACTGCCCACACTGATGAGGCGGGCGTCGGGCAGTTGGGCGGCAGCACCGGGGCCGATGACGATTGGCGAGGCGAGATCTGCGGTCATGGCCTGGAGGCGGGAGGCAACGGTGATGGTTTCTCCGAGGGCGGTATGGGTGCGCCGGTCGACAGGGCCGAAGGAGCCCACCAGGGCGTTGCCGGTTTCGAGCCCGATACCCAGCGCCAGGGGTTCGAGGCCCGGCGGTGGTTCGGCTGGCAGGAGGCGGCTGACTTCTTCGACCAGATCAAGGGCTGCCTGCATGGCTCGCTCGGCATGGTTGGGGCAGGCCTTGGGCGCGTTCCAGATGGCCATGATGGCATCGCCGACAAACTCTTCAACGATGCCGCCATGCGATTGTACAAGCCGATGGGCAATCCCGAAAAACGCATGCAGCAGGCCTGCGGCTTCTTCGGGGGAGCGGGCTTCGCAGTAGGCGGAGAAGTTGCGCAGGTCGGCAAACAGAACGGTGATCTCGCGACGCTCGGCTTCGATGCTGCCTACCGGTTCGCGCAGTGCGATGTCGGCGGCGACTTGTTCTGGCAGGTAGCTGCACAGGTTGCGGTAGACCCGCTCGCGCTCCAGGCGGGCGACGGCGAATTCGGCGGTGGCCAGGCTCAGCCCGGCGAGCAGGGCGAAGAGGGCCGGGGCCAGCCAGCCCAGCCAGTAACCGGCCTGGAGAAGCAGGGTGGCGTGCAGACCGTAAGCCAGAATTGCAAAACCCAGGCCACAGAGCGGCACCACATAGGCAGGCAGCACCCGCTGGCGTTGGGAAAGCGCCAGCAGCGCGAGGCCTGCCACCACGGCGAAGCCCAGCTGGAAAGCCAGGCTGGCCCTGGGCGTGTAGGGCAGGGTGTTGTCCAGCAGGCCCGCGATGAACTGGGCGTGGACCTCGACGCCCGGCACGTTGGCGTTGAGGGGCGTGGAGACCGTGTCGCCGATGCCAAAGGCGGTTGCGCCCACTAGGACAATGGCGCCCCGTAGCAGGCCGGCGGGTACCTTGTCGTCGAGCACGTCGGCGGCAGAGATGGCCGTGAGGGCGCGGCGAGGCAGCCTGTAGCCCAGGCGGGTTGTGCCGTCGGAATCGACCGGGATGCGGATGCCCAGGTCGGGGAGGCTGAGCCAGGCGTGGGCGGACAGCAGACCCTGGCCTTTTTCGTGGACGATGTGCAGGGGGTTGTGACTCAGGCTTTCGAGGCCGAGCAGGGCCAGCGCCGGGTAGGCGCGTTGCTGGTGGCAGATGAGGGGGGCGATGCGCCGCACGCTGCCGTCGGGGTCGAAGACCGGTGTGAGGTGGCCTGCCCGGCTGGCCAGTTGGGCGGTGTTGGCCACGTAGCCGCCAGCGACGGGGAGGCCTGGCAGGCAGCCCGGCAGGTCTGCCACGCCGGAGAGCTGGCCTACGCGGCTGCCGTCGGGAGAGAGATCAAAGATCTGCCCCACATGAAGGGGGTGTCTGGATTGAGCGTCGGCCAGCCGGGCGTCGCCTTCGCGAGCTTCCGGGAACACGATGTCCATGAGTTGAACCTGGGCACCATGCCGATCGAGCGCGTCGGAGAGGGCCGCGACCTTCTCCCGAGGCCAGGGCCAGGGGCCGACTCGAGACAGACTGCCCTCGTCGATGTCGATGATGACAACGCGGCGTTCGTCGCTTTCGACACGTTGGGATGTCAGGCGCCAGATCGGGTCGCCGCTTCCCTCTTCGAGGCTGCGGTGGAAGTTGGGTGCGAGTTCGTGGAGTGCGATGACCGTAAGGCTGGCGACGGCAAGGGCAAGGGCGCGTAGTGAGCGGGCACGCAGCAGGGACTGGGGAAGCCTGAAGGTCATGATGTCACCGTTTCCAGAGGGTGGTGCCCGTCAGGGTGCCAAGGGGAACGGTCTTGTCGAACAGGTAGCCAGCTTCCTTGCCGTTGAATGACACTGCGCCGGCAACCCGGGTGCTATCCGTTGTGCTGAAAAACACGCCATCGTCGCGCATCTTGCCCGTGGCCCCGAGGAGCACGGCGCCTGTTTGCGGGTGGGCCAGGGAGAGTTCGGTGGCGAAGTTGCGCTGCGCGAAGTCGATGCGCAGCCAGCCGCCATTGACGGTGCCGCCGGTGATGACGCCAGTGGGCTGGATAAGGCTTGCTCCGCCACCACTCAGGGCGAAGTTGCCTTGCCCCAGTTGGGTGGACAGGACGGGGGAGGCGCCTGCTTCCCGGAAGAGCCCGACGTACTTGTTGGCGATGATCAGGCTGCGGCCATTGCTGGCCTCCTCATGGGTGGTGCTGAGGGTCTCCCCGGCCAGGGCCGGCCCGGCACGGCGCCCCCATTGCAGGGCGGGTGGCTCGATGGGCTGAGGGGGGGGCGTGATGACTACGGGTGGCAGGGGCACCGGCACCGGCTCCGGCAAGGGTTGGGTCGTGGTCTGTTCGGGCAGACGCCGTTTGGTTTCGATGGTGGTGACTTCGGCAACAACGCCAAGCTGGTTGCGCCCACCCGGCTCTTGAGCTGTGCCAGTGGGTAAGTCCTGTGCCGGCTGACCGGCCGATGGCATGCGTGAGGTGATCCGCGGGGTTTGGGCGGTACTCATTTCAAGGAGCACCCGGCCCATGGCATCGGAAAGCTCGAATGCGTTCGTGCCGCTGCATGGCCCCAGGCTTTGGGCAACACAGCTGCCTCCCAGGCTGGCCACGACGATGGCGCCTTCATTTACCATGGCCTGAAGGCTGCCGGCATCGGTTTTGACGACGAAGTCCGTGCCGCGAACCCCGATGGCGGCAAGAGGGGTATTGAGGCGGAAGCGGTCTTTGTGAACCTTTGCGGCGTCGCCGGTAATGGAGCGAACGACGCCGTTTTCGAGGCGGAAGCGAATGGAGACGTCGTCACCGCTGGTTGTGTATTGTTCGACGACGAGAATGGAGCCAGGGCGGACGCTGACCAGCCCCTGGTCGATGAACCGGATGTGGGCATGGGCACCTGCAGGGGTTTCGATACGGTCGCCCACCGTGATTTCAGAACCCGCCTCGGCCGTACGAACACGCCCGTTGCTGTCTGTAACCGTGACTGCGCCAATCGCAAAGCTGATCTTGCCCACGCTGGGGCTGCCGGCCGCCGCGGGCACAGCAGGCAGCGCGACCCCGAGACTCAGCACGACGATCGAGGCAATCGAGCGAATCCTGTATGAGGCGCTTGCAGGTTTGTAAGGGCGCATTTCGTTTACATCAAAAAACTTCATCTTTTCAAGGATAGAAGGTTTTCAAGTGCCGTGATGTGCCCACGATCACATGACTCCAGGTGGTGGAGGGCATAATCTCGCCCCTTCGAGGTTTGGAGTGGTGTGATGCAATCACGGTTCAGGGCCATGGCGCGGCGGGTTTATCACGGTCTTCCCCTCTCGCAGCAGGCAAAATGGCGTTTGCGAGAGCGCTTGCACCCTTTGGTTCATGCTGTCCAGCACAGGCCAACGCCATTGGGTTTGGCGACAGGGCTGGTGCGCTCCCTGCGCGGAGCTCCGGTTGGGGCTTCCCTGGGGCGGGAGAGCGTCCTGGAGTGGGCGCTGGCGGAAATCCTGGAGCGGCTGGGGCAGCACGCAGCCGACCAGGGGCCGATCGACTACTGGATCACGTTACCGTTTCTGGCAACGGGAGGCGCAGAACGGGTTGCGCTGAATCTGTGCGAGGCTGTACTTGCCCTGCGGCCCGGGCAGTCGGTGGCGCTGCTGGTGACGGACAAGGGCGTGCTTGCCGACGGGCTGAGCTTGCCCGAGGGCGTGATACTTCTGGTCTTTGACGATTATCTTGGTGCAGGCGCCACGCTGCTGCAGCGTCAGTCGTTATTGAAATATCTTCTACTGGCCTTGCGGCCGGCCACGTTACACAACATCAACAGCGAGGCGGCCTGGCATTTGATCCTGGCGGAAGGGGCACGTCTGCGCCGCCTGGTGCGATTGCACGCCAGCATCTTTGCCTTTCAGTTTGGCCCCGATGGGCGTTCAAAGATCGGCTATGCGGCTTATTTCCTGCGGTCCGGGCTGCCGCATCTGCATACCTTGACATCGGACAACCGGCGCTTCATCGACGATGCTGTCGCCGAGTACGAGCTCGATGACTTGGCTCGGCAGCGCTTGCATGTCTTGTATCAACCCTGTCGCCTGCGGGGTGAGCAGCCTCTGGAGCCGATGGTTTCCGGTGGGCGCTTGAAGGTGTTGTGGGCCGGCCGGCTCGATGCCGAAAAGCGGATGGATCTTTTGCTGGACGTTGTACGTGATTGCACGTGGGCTGATTTCCATGTGTTCGGGCAGGTGGTGCTTGATGACGGTGGTGCTTTGCCGGCGCTGCCGAACTTGTATTACGAGGGGAGCTTCGTATCGCCGCTGGAGTGGCTGGAGAAAGGCCCTTTTGATGTCTTTTTGTTCACGTCCAAGTGGGAAGGTTTGCCGAACATTCTCCTTGAGGCCGGTGCGCTGGGCTTGCCGGTAATCGCTCCGACCGTGGGAGGCGTGGGGGAGTTGATTACGGCACAGACTGGGTTTCCGTTGCCGGAGAGGCCCGCTGTGAGTGATTACGCGGATGCCCTTCGCCGGGTGGAGGCTGATCGGGCCGGTGCCATGGAAAAAGGGGCGCGCCTGCGGTCATGCGTGGCCTCGCGTCATGGCTGGGAGGGCTTTGTAGCCGCCGTTGCCGCCTTGCCCGATTATCTGCCGCCCATCGTGGCGGCTCCCCAACCGAGCCCGCAGCCACCGTACCAAGTGTCCGTGATTGTGCCGTGTTACAACCAAGGGGCTTATCTCGTTGAATGTGTTTCTTCGGTGTTGCTGGCCTGTCGTGATGGGGTGGAGGTCATCATTGTGGACGATGGCAGCACGGACCCGAAAATGTCCGCTTATCTGGCCCAGGCGGCAGATATGGCGCCGGAGCGTGTGCGCATACTCAGGCAGAGAAATCAGGGGCTTTCTGCGGCGCGTAATGCCGGCTTGGCGCTGGCGCATGGGGAGTTTGTACATTTTCTCGATGCGGATGATTTGCTCGTGCCTGGCAAAATAGATGCACAGCTAGAGCAGTTGCGAGCGAACCCCGCTCTGGACGTTTCGGTCAGTAATTTCCTGCTGTGCGATGAGAGCCGCAGCACGTTTTCGAAGCCGGATGAGGCGATCGCGCCTTTTGACTTTGAGTTGGCAGATTTTTTGTACAGTTGGGAGCGGGGGTTTGTCATTCCCATTCACTGTGGCTTGTTCCGCCGGCGAGTTCTTGACCAGGGGTTTGATCGTGCCGCGTCGGCCAAGGAGGATTGGCTCTTCTGGGTTGGCTTGAGTCTGCGCTCTGTCCGGTTCGGCTATGTTCATGGTCACTGGGCGATCTATCGACAGCATGGGGCGAGCATGCGTCGCTCTTATGTGAACATGGGACGTGCCTGGCTGCAGGCTGGCCTCAAGATTCATGAGCAGCTGGCCGGCCGCGAGCCGCTCTTCTTCGAGTCGATGGTCAGCTGGTTCGAGCAGTGTTATCGGGGCAATCCCGCCTATCGGGAAGAGTTGGTTCGATTGCGGGCCGGCTCCCCTGAACCCGCAGCGCTCGGCGAGGCCTCGCAACCCGCGACGACGCAGGTCCAGGCCGTGGTTGAGAGCCTGGTCGAGCGTTTGGAGCCATTCTGTGGAAAAGAGGGCGGGGCCCTCATTTCCGTGGTGGTGCCGGTTTATAACCATTACCAATATCTGCAGGCGTGTCTGTGTTCCCTTGCCGAGCAGGGGGGGCAGGCGCTGGAGGTCATCTGTATCGATGATGCCTCGCCGGACCCGCGGGTTGGGATGCTCCTTGATGGATTGACGGGCCGTTTGCCGGCTCTCAAGATCGTTCGGTGCCCTGTCAATCAGGGGGTCAGTGCGGTGCAGAACCGCGCAGTAGCCCTCGCGAGTGGTCGTTTCATCGCTTTCCTGGACTGCGACGACATGCTGGAGCCGGGCGCTTTGCAGGTGATGCGAGCTTGCATTGAGGCGCGCCCAGAGGTGGACTACTTCTTTAGCGATCGGGTGGATGTGGATGGGGAGGGGCGGGTCGTTCGTACTGCACGCTATGGAGGCTATGATGCGTTGCACTTCCGAACTCAGGAAGCGATTCCGGATGATCTTTTTGACTATATGGTTGCCTCCCACCTGAAAGTGATACGCCGGAGTATCTATCTGGAAGTGGGGGGGTGTGACGAGCGTTTTTCAGGTGTTCAAGACTGGGATCTCGCCCTGAAGATCGCAGCCAGGGGATGTCTGCATTATGTGGACAGAGCCCTCTATCGCCATCGGGTCCATGGTGCGTCGGTGACCTCCAGCGATCGGGTGGCCCAGTTTCGCAAATCGAACATCGTTTGCCGGCGGCACGCGGAGCGCATGCTGCGCCAGGGTGCGGCCTCTGCGGTGAAAGCTGGGATACAGAGGGTGGGTGGGGCCGATTTTCCAGTGACGCCTGCCCAGCTGCGGGCTTACTGGCGAGAAGGTAAGGTGTGTGTGGCCGATGCACGCGGGCCCATCAACCCGGTATTGATCAATTTTCTGCGCGCCTTCAATGGCTACTTCGATAGCATCGAGTGGAACGACCCGGCGGTAGCTGCGGCGTTGATCGGGTACGTTTGGGATCCACGGGTGTTGCGCCCGTGAATGTGCCCGTGAATGTGCCCCGTGCTGTGCCGGGCGAGCCCGCCTGCAAGCCTCGGCTCAGCCTGTACGCGCGACCCGGCGTGCCGGGCTGCCGATAGCAAAGCCCGCAGCAGGAACGTCCGCCAGACATGCAGCGCCGGCCGAGATCACGGCGTCGTCGCCTACGGTGACGCCGGGGGCTGTGACGGCATTGCCGCCTATGAAGCAGTTGCGACCGATGCTGCTGCCGCCACCCAGTGTGACGCCAGGGCAGACGACCGAGAGTTCGCCGACCCGAGAATCATGCCCGATGGTGGATTGGTGCATTATCAGCGTGTCTTCGGCGATTTCGGCCTGATCGCCCAGGACGACGAAACAGGTAACGACCGAGCCACGTCCCATGCGTGCCGTTGGGGCTCGAAAGGACGCGGGGTAGATCAGGGGTTCGCAGGGAACCAGCCCGTGGGCTCGGGCACGCTCCTGCATGAAGACACGGGCTTTTTGATCGGCAACGGCCAGCATGTAATGGCTGGCTTTGGCAAGCATGCTGGGCCAGTCGCTGTCGATCTCGACGCCGTTTACATGGGTTTCCTCTCCCTTGTAGGCGGGGTCGACATAGACCACCGAGAAGCGTTCGTGGCCGTAGATGGAAATCAGGTCGCGGGCGAGGGCGCCCGCGCCGAGCAATACGATTTTTTCAGTCATCGTGCGTCCTCGGTAGAGTTTGGGGTGATCAATCGAGGTAGCCGGGTATGGCGCGGAGGCTGTCCAGAAAGTGTTCCGGACTGTGCTGGGTACTCAGCAGTTCGCGTGCTCGTTGCCATTTTTGTTCCCTTTGAGCGGGATCTGCCAGGGCACTCCGAATTTCAGCTACGTACGCGTCCACATTGTCGATGGCGAACACGGGATAGCCGGTCTGGTCGTTGATAAATTCGGGGACTCCGCAGATGGCGGAGGCGATGACCGGTAGCCCGGCTGCAGTGGCTTCAAGCAGGACATTGGGTAGCCCGTCCCAGGCTGAGGTGTAAAGAAACGCCGAGTAAGATCCTTCTGCAGCAAGTGCTGAAAGGGATTCGTATTTTCCCCGCAATGCAATGTTGGGGAGCGCCTTGAGCTCGGATTCATAATGCCGCTCAGCGTCCTCGGTGTAGCCGAATACATCGAACCCGATGTCAGGCAAGGCTCTGGCGATCTTGATCAGCAAATCAGGGCGTTTGGAGAGCGTGATGCGACTTGCCCAGAGGATACACCCGGTAGTTTGAGATCGATACTCCAGCGCTTGGTCGGAAATCAACGGAAAATAGGCTGTGTATAGCTTTTCCCGGGAGACTCCGTACTGACGAACCAGGTCATCGGGGTACCAGCTGGAGTCGCAGATGACGCCACTCAGGTAACGCCAGCAATCAACAAAATAAAAGCGTGGATAGCTCCACATTACGCCGTTTTCGTCGCGGCCGTCGCTGAACGCGCTGGCATATATCTTCTTTCCCAGCCCGGTCAGGGATTTGCCGTATCGCTTGATGATCTCCCAGCCAAGCTGGGCGTTTATTACATGAATGGTCTTTGCTGAAGAGTCCAGCAGGAGTCGGATCAGTACCTCCTGACGATGCTGCTCTGTCAGCTTGTTCGAGAGCTTTCCGTACTCGATGAAACCAGCCCCGCTCGGAATACGATTTTTCCATGGAGATTCTGCGTCCAGCGTTGCGACCAGAACCACCTTCTTTCCCGCACTGATCGCCGCCTGGGCATGCAGCAGCGCGCCCAGGTCCGCGCCTCCGCGAACGAGCCAAGGCACCAGAATGACAATGTCGGGTTGAATCTTCGACATGCTGGCGCTGCATTCTGCATAAACCCTGGCGGGCTCAAGAGCCGTGGGCGTTACATAGGTATGGAAGCGGCTTATGAATTCCGGGGTGGGCGCCAGATCTGCTTCTATTCTCTCCAGCTCCTTGAGCTCGGCCACTGCGTAGTCGGGCAGAACGCTGGGCTGCTTTTTTTTACGAGCGCGTGCCTTGAGATAGACAGGCTTGCTTTCGACTTGTGGTGCCCCGTTGTCCTGGTGATGGACTGTAGGCCTCACGGCAGGTGGCAAGTGGGGCGGTTGTGGCTCATTGAAATGGAGTACATGACCATGGAGCAGCGTCATCTTGGTGTAATGGGCCAGAGTATGGATTCTGGCTCCCCAGCCACGTGGCAGGCGATACACCAATGGGGCAAGGGACCGCCGCCAAACAAAGCGGGCGGCTGCAATGCTCTTTTTTTTCATGTGCTGAACCAGTATCGATTAGGTGGCCTGCCATTCAGGCTGGAAAAAGTCACTTGCGGTCATTCGTGTTCGCGATTGTTCGCTTGCATGTCGGGAGCGCGAATATGACTCCACCAGGGTTGATCGTGGAGAAAGAAGGCCCCCGGTTTGATCACTGCGCCTCCGGCCATCTGACTTGTCAGGGCAGAAACGGGTTTGCGGCGATAAAAGTGGCACGTTCCAAGGGCCGTCACGTGGCGCATCCCTTGGGACAGGACTTCCAGATTCCAGTGCCAGTCTTCGAATCCAAAGCCTTTTTCCTTGAATTCAAGCGAGTGATAAGGACACTGCAGATAGAGTTCCCTGCGTCCAAAGGAGCACACCCCCCAAGGGTTGACGGTCAGGCAGTTGGCCAGTGGATAGTCCGGTGTCTCGTCCATGTCGATGGAGCGAGCGATACAGTGAATCGTGCCAAAAGAGATTTGATATTCAGGATGAACGATGACATTCCCGCTTCGACTGCATGACGTGGCGAGTGCTTCGGTTAGCCAATTGGCCGAGTAGTAGTCGTCGCCATCAAAAATGCCAACATAATCTGATCGGGATGCGCGGATGCCGTCGTTGCGCGAGAGTCCGGCTTCACCGTTGCTCACCTCGATGATTTGATCCCCGCTTCCGAGCAGTGGGCTGTTGATTACGATCTCCCGGGTATCGCCATCGGCGCTGTCCAGGACAGCAATGATTCCAACCCGGATACCTGCCTTGGCGGCATGATCGCGCAAGCGGTTCAGACCGAGAAGAGTGCGGTGGGCGACAATTCCCTCCGAGTGGAAGGTGACAATCGCGTCAATCGTGGGAGTGACCTTGACTTGCGTATCAGTCATTCTTGATTACTTTCAGTTTTTTGAGTGCTCGATGACCTTTTTGAGCAAAGCGATAGATCTTGGTCTGAGTAATATTTTTCAGGCGTTGGTTAAGTTCATCTCGTTCGGTCTGGAGGCGTTTTCCATCCGCGCGAGTGTCCTGCAATTCCTGCCAGAGCCGCCCCGCCTCGGTCTGGCTGCCTTGAAGGGCTTCCCAGAGCTTGTTGACCTCTTGCTGTTCACGGTTGATCTCCCCCCAGAGCCTGCTGACCTCTTGTTGCTCCCTGTGTATTTCCCCCCAGAGTCTTTGTATCTCTTTCTGGTTCTCGGCGACGGTCGCTTCAAGAGCCGAGCGCTTTATCCGGTCCGCGTGACCATGAACGTCGAACGCTCCTGTCAGGGCCATCAGCTGAGGATAGGTGAAATTGTAAACCCGGGCCAGTTCAGCCTGGGTGACGGAGTCGTCCAGGAGTTCAAATAGCCATTCGAGGCCCAGGCTCCAGGCGCTTGGGCTTCGGGTGCAATGAAGGCAGGCCATCGCGAGAAGAAACTTGACGTTTGCGTCATCGCTGGGCGCAAAGCTGTCTGCCAGTTCAGGGAAAATCTGATAAACCTCGGTGGCGTTCTTGAGGCGCAAGAAATGCCGTCGTACGTGGTTCAGCTCATTGGCTGTACGGATGTGCACCTCAGGTCGAGCGCTGCTGCTGGTATTGCTCTTGTTGGTGAAGATGCGGTGGAGGGTGAGCTTTTCAGGAATCACGCGGATGGGCCAGTCGATCAGAAGGCGGCACCACATGTCCATGTCAGGGGTTTGCATCAGGCCTGGATGGTAAAGGCCAGACGTCTCATAGCAGATCTTACGAATGAGCAGGCTGGGATGCGCAAGATGATTTTGCTCATTGAACAGCTCGTTCAGCCATTCCCAGCGGGTCTTGTCCCGGCTGGAAAACCAGTCGTTTTCGAGGCGAGTTCCGTGTTCGTCGATGATCTGGACCCAGGAAAACACTGCGCCAAGCGAAGCATCGGCGTCGAGCAGGGCACATTGTTTTGCCAGTTTATCCGGCTCCCAGGCATCATCCGAATGATTGATGGCGATGTATTCGCCCCGGGCCAGTTGGGTGATGGCATGGCGGGCGGAAAGCACTGGCCCAGTCTGGACTTCATTGCGCACGGCCCGCATGCGTGGATCGTCGTAGCTTTGGATGATGTCCCAGGACTCATCCTTTGAGGCGTCATCCAGGATGATCAGTTCGAAGTCTGTGAAGGTCTGGTTCAGAACGCTGTCGATCGCTTCTCGCAGGTAGGGCGCGTGATTGAACGATGAGAGCAGGACGCTGACTTTTGGGGTGGTCATGGTGAGTTCCGGCCAGATGTTTATCTCAGTCCGGTCCCGATCAGATTAACGATACGCTTTATATCGTCAGGGGTTAAGACCGTGCTGAGGGGCAGGGCCAGCACCCGGTTTGCAATGCTTTCAGAGATGGGGCAGGGTCGGCGGAGATCTTGCCTGAGAAACGGCAAGGTATTGAGCGACGGGTAGAAGTAGCGTCGCGGCACGATGTCCTGGCCCAGTAACGCCTGGCGTACCCGCAGCATGCTGTCGTGATCCTGAAAGACTACAGGGTAATAAGCGTAATTGTAGTCGAGCCCCGGGAGCGCAGCCGGCCGCTGCAAGGGCATGTCTGCAATAAGTTCATCGTAGAGTTCCGCGAGTCCGCGGCGTACTGCAATATAGTCTGCCACGCTGGGCAGTACGGCAAGGCCCATGGCTGCGTGAAGCTCAGACATCTTGGCGTTGATGCCTACATCAAGGTAGTTGTCCTCGCCCCGGTGGCCAAAGGTGGCCTGCAGGAATAGCCGGTTCGAAATTTCGGCGGTTCTGCTGACGACGGCTCCGCCTTCGCCGGTGTGGAACAGCTTGGTGGCGTGAAAGCTCAAGGTGCTGCAGTCGCCATGTTCGAGCAGGGAGTGGCCGAGGTAATTGACGCCAAAAGCATGGGCCGCGTCGTAGATCACCTTGAGGCCGTGCCGATCGGCAATGGCCTGAATGCGATCCACGTCACAGGGATAGCCGTAGACGTGGGTCGCCAGAATCCCTGTGGTGCGCTCGGTAATCGCTGCTTCGATGAGATCGGGGTCGATGCAGAAACTCCGGGCGTCGATATCCACGAAGACCGGGTCACACCCTTCCCAAAGGATGGCATTGGTAGTAGCCACATAGCTGTAGGGCGTGGTGATGATCTCGCCCCGCAGCCCGAGCGATTTGATGGCGAGCTGGAGGGCCAATGTGCCGTTGGCCATCAGCTCCAGATTTGCCACCCCCAGGTGGCTTTTCAGACGACTCGCGAGTTCGCAGCACAAGGGGCCGTTATTGGTCAAATGGGCGCTCTGCCATAGCCCTTCAAGGTAGGAAACATATTCTTCCAGCGGTGGAAGGCTGGTGCGGGTTACCGTTATCACGTTTCAAACACCTCAAGCGCGTTGGGAATGTACATCTGTGCCCAGATGCGGCCGTTGGGGCGGCGAGCCATCCGAAACACGACGGCATTGTCGATGACGTCGAGGAATTCGGCCGACTGGTCAAAAATCAGCGGTTTGGTAAGTTCGAGCTGGAGCGCGTAGTTACCTTCGCACAGAGGCATACGGGTGGAGTACACCACCACATATTCGCCCCCCTTGCGGATTTGCAGCATGCCATGACCGGGCAGGTCCATTGACGAGCCGATGACATAATTTTTTTTTGCGTCGGCAATGTAGTAATTGCAGGAAATTCCTTCGTCAATTTCACTTGTGAAGTGAACGGCTACATGCACCTGTTGGTCGAACTCTATCTCAGTAAGGGCGCTCCCGCGTTCGTCGAGAATCTCGGCATAAGTTATGCGCGCTCCTCCCGAGCCATATCGGAGCGCGGCGACTCTTTCGTCGAACTCCTGCGACCGCTTGAAGCTTGGGGCGCTTGAGTGTTGGCCAGATTGCCCGCGGCGTGCCTGTTTGCGTGCTTCGGTCAGCATTCCGTCAGGAGACAGGCCTTGTTGCTCGGCATTGAGTTCTTCGCGCATGTTGCGCATGTAGAGTTCCGCAACATCGGCTGCCTTGCCGGATGTCAGGATTTTGCCGTGATCCAGATAAATGGCGCGGTCACACAGGCTTTTTACTGCGCTGACATCATGGCTCACGAACAAGACGGTTGCGCCTCCTTCTTGCAGACGTGTCAGAGCGCTCATGCATTTTGCCTGAAAATTGATGTCGCCGACTGCCAGCGCTTCATCCACGATCATGATGTCAGGTTGGGCTACGATATTGACCGCGAACGCAAGTCGAACATACATGCCGCTGGAGTAGGTCTTCACCGGTTGTTCTATGAAGTCACCGATGTCGGCAAAAGAGGCGATCTCGTCGAAGCGGGCTGCAGTCTCATCGGGGCTGAGGCCCAGCAAGGCGCAACTCATCGCGATGTTCTCGCGACCCGTGAATTCCGGGTTGAAACCGGAGCCTAGCTCCAGCAAGGCTGCAATCCGGCCGTTAGCCCGAATCTGTCCCTCCGTGGGATTCAGGGTCCCGCAAATCAGCTGAAGCAGCGTTGATTTTCCACTGCCGTTGCGGCCAAGAATGCCGACGGTTTCCCCCTTGTGGATCTCGAAAGATATATCCCGCAGAGCCCAGAATTCGCGGTAGTACTTGCGCTTGCTGTTCAGCATCTGCAACAGGCGGTCACGAGGCTTGTCGTAGATGTGGTAGCACTTGCTGAGGCCGTTGACCTGGATGGCGATTTCAGAGGACATCGGCAAATCCCTTTCGGATTTTCTGGAAGCAGGCGAAACCAGTCCAGGCAACCAGCAGGCCTGCAAGCATGGATAGGCCGAAAGTGCTCATGTCTGGGATGCGTCCCCAGAACAGGATGTCCCGCGCCTGTTCGATGCTAGGAGTGAGGGGGTTTAGCTGCATCAGGGGGCGGTAGGTTTCAGGCAGCGCCGATACAGGGTAAAAGATGGGCGAGAGGAACATCAGCGCGGTGGTGAATATGCCTACCACCTGGGCTACGTCGCGCAAGTAAACCCCTAGGGCAGCCAGTGCCCAGGTCAGCCCTAGGGAAAACAGGGCTATGGGGAGCAGGATCAGGGGCAGCAGGAGCGTCGTGACGTGGGGCGTGCCAAAGAGTAAAACGTAGGCCAGCAGCCACACCATGATGCTGATCAGGGAGTGGAACAAGGCAGACCCGAGCGCGACGAAAGGCAGGGTTTCAAGGGGGAATAGAACTTTTTTGACATAGTTGGAATTGTTGAGGATGCACCCCGGCGCACGATTGACGCATTCGCTGAATACATTGAACACAATGATCCCGGCGAACAGGATGAGTGCAAACTCCGTACGGGATTCACTGCCACCGCTCCATCGTGCCTTGAACACGACGCTGAACATGAACGTGTAAACCGTCAGCATCAGCAGCGGATTGAAGAAAGACCACAGGATGCCCATGAATGAACCCCGGTAGCGGCCGACAACCTCGCGCTCTACAAGAGCATGGATCAGATTGCGATTGCGCCAGAGGGAACTGGCCATGGCTCTGGGGGATATGGAGAAGTTTTGCATGACTTGATGATGAGGGATTGCCTGGTTGGTGCTGTTGAGGCGCTAGTGCCCCTGAGTTCCGGCCCGAAGGCTCAAATTTTCTGGAGTGGCTCGCGCTCAGACTTGGAAGTCATGCCATGAGTTCTTGGATGCCTGGGGCGTATTTGCCGGGGCAAGGGGGCGGAGAGGCGTACTTCCGGAACCCATGCTTCTGAAACCTTCTGGTAGGCGCAAAAATTGCATATTTTCGAATTATATCAGAAGCTTGGCGTTTGGCGCTCGCAGGGGGCTTGCCGCTCGGTTGGCGGCGGCCACAGCCCTAGGATAAACTCCGGGTCATTAGTGGCTGTCCGGTCTCCGTTGATGGAGAGCCTGGTTCTCTGCCAACCACTCCATATCAGTGGTGGGCGCCTCGAAAAACCCCTGATTTCTGCAAAATTGGCTCCGTAAGTCTCTGATTTTTATAGGCCGGATTTTCGGGAAACGAGGTTTTTCGAGGTGCCCTGGTGTCAGCCAGGCCTGATTGCATGTCGACGTCGTGCGCAGTTACGTCATGTCGTGGTGTGGCTCGCTGACTTCGCCACGGCCAAACTCCATGAGGATCTACTTCGTTTGATTCCGGTCTGCGTAGCGTTTCCTGAGTGCTTTAGGGGCTGCAGGGATATTCTGTGTTCAATGGGCCGTCTGGACGGAATGCATGGCGATTAGTCCGGAAGCCTATGCGCAGATCGCCCGCTTGAAGGTTTTTTCCGAGTCTGCCTTGGCAGATCTGGCGGTGGGCGCCCTTGAGCGCAGTGTGGCCAGACGGGAAATGGTCCTCAACAAGGGTGATTCGCTCCCCTTTTTTCCGTTTTTGATCGAAGGCCGTCTGCAAGGCATTGATTTCACGCTCGATGGGCGGGAGGTCGGGCTGTATTTTGTTGGGCCTGGTGAGTTTTTCGGGGAGCTTGCGATGGTCGATCGTCTGCCTGTCCCGGAGACGGTCATTGCGATTGCCCCCTCCCGTTTGGTCCTGTTCCCCAAGGAACAGACCCGGGCGCTGATGTTTTCCTCTCCCGAGATGTCGGAGGCGGTAACCCAGCGCCTTGCTGCCCGTTTGCGAGCTGTGGCGGGGCAGAGGCTGTTGCTTGCCCTGCCAAGTCCTATGCAACGCCTTTGTGCGCAATTGTTGCAACTGGCCAGGGATGTGGGTGAGGGGCTGGATGGAGTGGTTGTCATCCCGTCCGCCCCCACGCACCAGGAAATCGCGATCATGGTCAACTCTAGTCGGGAGACGATAACCCGGGCTTTTTTGCAGTTGCAGAACCAGCAGGTGTTGCGTCGGGGAGAGCGTAACCAGTTGTTGATTTTGAATATGACGCAACTGGAAGAGCTTGCATGGGGTGCCGCTTGAGCGTTTATCGGCTTCATTGTGGATTGATCCCCCTGTAGCTGCCGGACAAGTCTGCTCCGACTGGGTGTGCCAGCGCAGGCGGCCCGATTTGCGAGCTAAAATCCGGCCCTTGTCGAAGAACCCTTCAAGGACGCCCCATGCACTCCCAACACGGTACTCCCATCCTTCGCTCGGCTTACCAGCCGCTGGCCTACACCGTCGAGACGGTGGATCTGGACTTCAGCCTGGCTCCCCAGGCGACCCGGGTGGCGAGCCGCCTGCGTTGCGTGCGCAACGAGGATGCGCCGGGCGGCCCGATCGTGCTTTTCGGCGATGGCCTCGAGCTGGTTTCGATCGCCATCGACGGGGCTGAGCCCGCCGAAGGCCAGCTGCGCCAGACCGACACCGGCCTCGAGATCGACGTCTCGGCCGACACCGTGACCCTCGAGATCGTCACCCGCATCGACCCCTCCGCCAACCTCACGCTGTCGGGCCTGTACCAGTCCCGCGGCGGCTTCTTCACCCAGTGCGAGGCCGAGGGCTTCCGGCGCATCACCTATTTCCCCGACCGGCCCGACGTGATGGCGCGCTTCACGGTGCGCCTCGAGGCCGACGTCGCTACCTGCCCGGTGCTGCTCTCCAACGGCAACCTGCTCGAAACCGGCACGCTGGCTAACGGCCGCCACTTCGCCCGCTGGGAAGACCCCTTCCCCAAGCCGTCCTACCTGTTCGCGCTGGTGGCGGCGGATCTCAAGGCCCTTGAGCGCAAGGTCGACACCATGTCGGGCCGCGAGGTGCTGCTGCAGGTGTGGGTCGAGGCGCGCGACCTCGACCGGGTCGCGCACGCGATGGATTCGCTGGTGCATTCCCTGCGCTGGGACGAGGAGGTCTTCGGCCTGGAGCTCGACCTCGACCGCTTCATGATCGTCGCGGTGTCGGATTTCAACATGGGGGCGATGGAGAACAAGGGCCTCAACATCTTCAACACCAAGTACGTGCTGGCCAACCCCGACACCGGCACCGACCTGGATTTTGAAAACGTCGAGAGCGTCGTCGCCCACGAATACTTCCACAACTGGACGGGCAACCGGGTCACCTGCCGCGACTGGTTCCAGCTGACGCTGAAGGAGGGCCTCACGGTCTTCCGCGACCAGCAGTCCACCGCCGACATGATGGCGCGGGCCTCCGATTCGCCGGCCGCGGCGGCCTCGGCCCGGGCGGTCACCCGCATCGCCAACGTGCGCGGGCTGCGCAGCGGGCAGTTCCCCGAAGATGCTGGACCGATGGCCCACCCGATCCGCCCGGACAGCTACCAGGAGATCAACAACTTCTACACCGCAACGGTGTACCAGAAGGGCGCCGAAGTCATCCGGATGCTCCTCACGCTGCTCGGGCGCGAGGGCTTTCGCAACGGGATGGAC
>RRZT011639160.1_pt1 | contig 17701 bp, 19 predicted proteins | sample 2165551 | NCBI WGS metagenome assembly RRZT01 (sample SAMN10456910, study PRJNA506462) | wastewater metagenome | biome: wastewater; feature: sludge; material: wastewater sludge; isolation source: wastewater sludge with Escherichia coli K12::gfp cells carrying plasmid... | place: USA: Moscow, Idaho...
AGCCGCAAGTAATATTACTTGCTAAGGCAAAAAGGCCAACTTTCGAGTTGGCCTTTTTTATTATCCTGGTACTTATCTTTTAGCATGTAAACGCTGTAATAACTCCGCTTCAGACTGGCTTAACCCGCACGACTGTTTTAAGTCTTCGGTAGTTGCCCCCAGCCCAACTAAACGCGCAGCCTGAGTAAAGGATAAAGTATTAGGATCCTTTTGCTCCATGCGTAAAATCTTTTCTGATAAGGGCGTCAGACTCTGTTGAATTTCATCCAACTCTTGCCCCATGCGCATACTGCCTGACAAGTATGTTTCTAAGCGCCGATTGAGGGTGTTGAGCGCCTTTTTCTGTGCACTGGCTTGCTCTGCATATTCAGCATATAAAGCAGTTAAGCGCTGCTTATCTCTCCACAACAAATACACGGCAACACCGTTACCCATGCACAGTAAAGATAAAAACAACACTGCCAACCACATTATAAGCTATCCAGCTCTGACCACTCTTCCTCGCTCATCATTTTTTCCAGCTCAACTAGAATCAATAACTCGCCGTTCTTGTTGCACACGCCTTGAATAAACTTGGCAGCATCTCTGTTGCCCACGTTGGGCGCGGTTTCTATTTCCGACTGGCGCAAATACACAACTTCAGCCACGCTATCCACTAAAATACCAACAACCTGCTTGTCCACCTCGATAATTACCACACGGGTATTATCACCCACTTCAGCGGGCGGTAGACCAAAACGCTGACGGGTATCAATCACCGTCACCACATTGCCGCGCAGGTTAATAATGCCCAACACATAGCTGGGCGCACCCGGCACAGGGGCAATTTCTGTATAGCGTAAGACCTCTTGCACCTGCATCACATTGACGCCATAGGTTTCTTCATTTAAGCGAAAGGTCACCCACTGTAAAATAGGGTCATCGGCGCTGTGAGCGGATAAGTTTTGCATGGTTATTTCCCTCATATAGAGCTTGTTGGCTCACACTATATAGTACATTTTTATATTCTATTTAAGCACCACTGGGGGCGCATCTTGGCCAGTAATTAATTCTGCCAAGATTTCTACATCGAGCAAAGCACACATATGCTCAATCACTGTACCAGCCAACCAAGCACGCTTACCACGCTGGGTGCGCCATTTGACTTCTTCTGGCTGTAAATGAATAGAGTGACGCACTTGATGCACTGCCAACCCCCAATCATAGCCATTGATCGAAATCACATACTTTAACCCATCACGCATATCGGCAGTATAGCGCTCTGGCATCACCCAGCGGGCAGTTTCTAAGACTTTTAAATTAGCGCCCGCTGTTGGCAAGATGCCCACAAACCAATCAGGCTGACCAAACAGTGGCGTGAGTTGATCGGCTTGATACGGATAGATAGTGCCCAAAGCGGCCAAAGGTACAGCTAACGTTAAACCAGCCACGTCAAACAGCAAACATTCAAACGGCCCTTCAGCCCAACGACTGATACTGGGCTGGGCGGCTTTAACAGTTGCCGCCGGCACCTCTACAGTCAGCTCTGACTGCTGCTCCGTGGCAACGACGGAGGTCGGTAGCTGACTAATTTGCTCAGTACTGATCAAGGGCTCAGCCAGCGCCACGGGTGGCAAAGTAAAAGTCACGGCCGGCGCAGGCGGCTCTAAAAAAGGGGCTGGCTGCGCCGGCTCTGGCGCTTCGACACGGCTGGGCTCAGGCGTACTATCAGTCAGTAAGGCATCTAAATAGCCTTGTAAAGCAGCATGCTGACTACCTTTACTCATAGCTCACTCCAAATTGCGTGTGCGCTTCCATCAGGCTCATGGCAGAGGCTCCTGCGGCTTGCTTGCATCCGCTACCGCCGCCGTGTTTTTCGGCTGCAAGCATTCATTCAGCACATGCTTTAATAAAGCACGGTAAGCAACAATTGCGCGACTGCTTTTATCAAAGCGCGAGGGCACTAAACCTGCCCGACTGGCATCACGTAAGCGTGTATCAATCGGAATATAGGCCTGCCATAAGGTTGCAGGGTATTGTTTTTTCAGCATACGCAAAGCACTGATGGAGGCTTGTGTACGCCGGTCAAATAAGGTTGGCACAATGCTGTAGGGCAAACTTTGCTGACGCGAACGGTTGATCATTTTTAACGTATTAACCATGCGTTCCAAGCCTTTTAAAGCTAAAAACTCTGTTTGTACCGGAATCAATAAATACTGGCTAGCGGCCAAGGCATTCACCATCAAGACGCCAAGCAGCGGCGGGCTATCAATCACGGCAAAATCAAACTCACCGTCGAGCTGAGCTAAAGTGCGGCTAATGACTAAGCCCAAGCCATCTTTACCCGGTGACTGACGCTCTAACACCGCTAACGCTGTGCTAGACGGCAAGAGCTTGATATTTTCATGACTGGTATCGCGCAGTAACTGTTGCGGCAAGTGAGCTGGAATCAGCCCAGCATGCTGAAATAAATCATAACAACTGTGCTCCAGCGTATCGGGATCATAGCCAAAATAACTGGTCATAGATCCGTGTGGATCAAGGTCAACCACCAGCACCCGCTTCCCCGCATCGGCCAACAGACCGGCAAGCGCAAGGGTTGTCGTGGTTTTACCGACCCCGCCCTTTTGGTTCGCTACGGCCCAGATTCTCATCGCATACCCCATACTCAATCGCACTGCATTGAACTGCTGTATTACTGCGTCAAGCCATTGACACAGCAAGCAATTTTATTGACTTGCAATATAGCAAGCAATCTATATGCCAGCTTACCGTTTGGCTAATTTTCTGCAGCTTGGGTTGCGGTTTGTCGACGCGCATCGGCATTTCTAGAAATCACTAGCACCACCCGACGATTACGCGCTCGGCCAGCAGCATCGGCATTATCAGCAATGGGTTGAAACTCACCGTAGCCCACTGCCGCCAAGCGCTCAGGTTGTACACCATCCATCACCAACATACGGACAATACTTGCCGCGCGAGCGGCAGACAGCTCCCAGTTGGTGGGGTATTGCGCTGTACTAATGGGTAAATTATCGGTGAAACCTTCCACCTGAATCGGATTATCAAAGGGCGCTAAAATACTGGATATTTTCTCGATAATATCAAAAGCATCTTGGTGCGGAATCGCATCACCACTGGGGAAGAGCAAACTGGAACTCAGCTCCAACTCTAGCCACATCTCATTGGCACGCACATGCAATTTGCCGTCGCCCAACAATCCATCAAATTGATCACGTATTTGCTCAGCAATACTGGCTAGCGGGTCTTGGGCAACACTGCCAGAACCACTCTCACCATCATCACTGTCAGACTGGCCTTTAAAGCGCTCATCGCCAACCGGTATGGGTTTAATTGCTCGCTCCGGCTGACTAAAGATGCCTTCCATGGAATCGGATAACACTTTGTACTTGCCTTCGTTGATCGAGGATATTGAATACATCACCACAAAAAAGGCAAACAGCAGAGTAATAAAGTCGGCATAGGAGACTAGCCAGCGATCATGATTAATCGGCTCTTCTTCTCTGCGTCGACGTGCCATGCTTACTCCATAAAGCCTTGCAGCTTTAACTCAATAGAACGCGGATTTTCGCCTTCAGCGATGGACAAAATACCTTCTAAGAGCATTTCTCGATAGCGTGACTGGCGCAACACTGTCACTTTTATTTTGCTGGCTACCGGCAAAAACAATAAGTTTGCCGAGCCAATCCCGTAGATAGTCGCGACGAATGCCACGGCAATCCCTGTGCCCAACTGCGACGGATCAGCAAGGTTACCCATAACATGGATCAAACCCATTACCGCACCGATAATACCAATGGTTGGCGCATAACCGCCCATACACTCATAAAACTTAGCAGCTTGTAAATCGCGGTCTTCTTGGGTGTATAAATCCACCTCTAAGATACTGCGAATGCCCTCAGACTCCATACCGTCCACCAGCAACTGCAAGCCTTTTTGCGCATAGGGGTCCAGTTCGGCTTCAGCCACAGCTTCCAAACCCAGTAAGCCATCTTTACGCGCAGTCATACTCCAGCCGATAACATTGTTAATGGCACTGGGCAGATCAGCATACGGAGGAAACAAAACCCAGCTGACAATTTGTATGGCGCGTTTAAAGTGACTGACTGGGGTTTGCAATAGAGCAGCACCAAAAGTACCGCCAAACACAATCAAAGCTGCAGGGCCGTTCATTAGCGCACTGATATGCCCGCCTTCAAGGTAATTACCGCCAATAATGGCGACAAACGCCATTACTAAACCAATCAGGCTGAGCATATCCATTAGTTACAGGCCTCAATTAAATAGCCACCAATATCATCCAGACTGTAAACAAGGTCAGCCAAGCCAGCTTTAACCACTGCCATTGGCATGCCATAAATCACACAGCTGGCTTCATCTTGCGCCCAAATTTCACTGCCTAATTGCTTGAGCATCCGCGCGCCTTCACGGCCATCAGCGCCCATGCCGGTCAGGATCACTCCCAATACTTTGTCACGGTAAACTTTAGCCGCTGAGCCAAATGTAATGTCAACGCTGGGCTTATAACTCAAACGTTCGTCACCGGGTAAAATACGCACACTGCCGCGGCCATCAATCATCATTTGCTTGCCACCTGGCGCCAGCAAGGCCAATCCTGGGCGTAAAATATCGCCCTCTTCCGCTTCTTTGACATCAATGTGACACAGCTTATTTAAACGCTCAGCAAAGGCATTGGTAAAAGCTGCAGGCATGTGCTGAATAATTACAATGGGGGCTGGAAAGTTGGCCGGCAGCTGGGTTAAAACCCGCTGTAAGGCAACTGGCCCGCCGGTTGAAGTGCCAATGGCCACCAATTTATAGGCTCTGCGCCGTGGACTGCTGGTTGAAGCTAATACGGGCTCTTCTGCTGGGCCGGTAATAGCACTGCGTACAGGCGCTGTACGCACTGGACGCGGCGTTGGAGCTGCAGTTCTTGCTGGGGGCACGCTACGGGTTGCTGGTCGCGGCGCTGCAGCAGGCGCTGCAGCTTTGCGTGTTTCTAAAGTGCTGCTGGGCGCACTGGGACGGGTCCAGGCCCGAGTATTGCTCATGGCTAACAAGTGCACTTTATCGCAGAGCATTTGTTTTACTTTTTGCGGATTGCGCGAGATGTCCTCAAAGTTTTTCGGCAGGTAATCCAACGCCCCTGCATCCAAGGCATCTAAGGTCACGCGCGCGCCTTCGTGGGTCAGCGAAGAGAACATCAGCACTGGCGTAGGACAGCGTTGCATAATGTTTTTAACCGCAGTAATGCCATCCATCACCGGCATTTCATAGTCCATGGTGATGACATCTGGGCGCAAAGCTAAAGTTTGCTCCACAGCTTCACGACCATTGGCAGCAGTCCCTACCACTTCAATATTGCCATCGGCAGAGAGTATTTCGGTCAGTCGGCGCCGAAAAAATCCTGAATCATCAACCACCAAAACCTTAACTGTCATACCCACTCCAAAAACTGCACTGATGCTTTACTTAGCGTTAGTAGCCCTGTCCATAATTTTTTAGCAAGCCTGGAATATCTAAAATCAGGGCGATCCGACCGTCACCGGTAATAGTCGCGCCTGACATGCCGGGCGTACCGTGCAACATTTTACCTAAGGGTTTAATGACCACTTCTTCCTGACCAATTAATTGATCAACAACACAACCAATGCGCTGATTGCCTACGGTTAAGATCACCACATGCCCTTCCACTTGTTCAGCATGGACTTCATTGGGCAACAGCCAGTGCTTTAAATAAAACAGCGGTAAGGCTTTATCGCGCACTATGACCACTTCTTGGCCATCAACAATATTGGTACGCGACAAGTCCAAATGGAAAATCTCATTAACGTTAACCAATGGAAAAGCAAAGTCTTGCGTACCTAGCCTAACCATTAAGGTTGGCATAATGGCTAAGGTCAGTGGCACTTTAATCACCACTTGCGAGCCCTTGCCAGGCGTGGAATGCACATACACTGTGCCATTGAGCTGGGCAATCTTGGTTTTCACCACATCCATGCCAACCCCGCGCCCTGACACATCAGAGACTTCGGTTTTGGTGGAAAAGCCTGCAGCAAAAATCAAGTTGTAACACTCAGCGTCGGTTAAGCGGTCTGCCGCTTCGCGCTCGAGCATGCCTTTTTCAACGGCCTTATCGCGCAGTACATTAGCATCCATACCTTTACCATCATCGGTAATGGTCAATTGAATGTGATCGCCCTCTTGCGAGGCCTCCAAAGTAACGCAGCCTTCGCGCTCTTTACCCGCCGCCTCACGGTCCGCTGGCATTTCAATCCCGTGGTCCACTGAGTTGCGCACCAAGTGCACCAAAGGATCAGCCAGTGCTTCTACGAGGTTTTTATCTAAATCGGTATCTTCACCAACCAACTCTAAACGAATCTGTTTTTTTAAATTACGCGCCATATCGCGAATCAGACGTGGGAAGCGGCCAAATACTTTACGGATGGGCTGCATTCGGGTTTTCATCACCGCAGCTTGCAAGTCGCCGGTGACCACATCCAAATGCCCCACCACTTTCGACATGGTTTCATCACCACTATCGAGGCCTAAGCGCACCAAACGGTTACGCACCAACACCAACTCACCCACCATATTCATGATGTCATCTAAGCGTGCGGTGTCTACCCGTACCGTGGTTTCGATCTCAACCGCAGGTGCACCGGTAGGTCTTGCTGGACGACTGGCCGCTGCGGGTTTCTTTGTCTCAGCAGCGCTGGGTTTGACGGTGGCAACCACTGCTTCAGCCGGCGCTTTAGCGCTAGCGCTGTGATCGGCAGTCGGCTTAGGGGTAACTTGAAACTTGCCTTTGCCATGCAACTGATCCAGCAATGCTTCAAACTCATCATCACTTATATTTTCGGAACTGGCTGCAGCGCTGTCTGTGCTATTGGCATTACTGGCGTTATTGGTTTCAGCTTCGTTGGTACTGGCTGCCACTGGCGTCACCGCCTCGGCTTTAAACTGTCCTTCACCATGCAACTGGTCCAGTAATGCTTCAAACTCATCGTCAGTTATTTCATCAGAACCAGACGCACTGCCAGCTGCAGTCGGCGTGGCGGCGGCAGGCTCAGCGCCACCAACCGGACCATGCAATTGGTCAAGTAGGGCTTCAAATTCATCATCGGTAATGATATCGCTGTCACCACTGCTGACGCTCGCTGGTTCAGATTCAGGAATAGCACCAAGCAGCTGCTCAAACTCTGCATCCGCCTGATCACCTAGGCTCTGTGCTGCTTGCGCAGCTTCTTCTGCAGCAGGCTCGGCATCGGCAGTTTCAGGTTGGGCTAAGCGGGCTAAATTACTCAACAGCTCATCAGTGGCTGGGGTTAATGCTTGACCGGCGCGCACTTCTTGGAACATGGCATTGACGCTATCTAAAGCTTCAAGCACCACATCCATTAAATCTGCGGTAACGCGGCGCTCACCTTTGCGCAGAATATCAAACACGTTTTCGGCAATATGGCAGCAATCCACCAACTCGTTGAGCTGTAAAAAACCAGCACCGCCTTTTACCGTATGGAAACCACGGAAAATCGCATTGAGCAGATTCATATCATCAGGGCTACCCTCCAGCTCAACCAGCTGTTCTGAGAGTAACTCCAGAATCTCTCCTGCCTCCACTAAGAAGTCCTGGAGGATTTCATCATCTGCATCAAAGCTCATCTGTGTGCCCCCTAAAACCCTAAACTAGACAGTAGGTCATCGACATCCACTTGGTCAGCTACCACATCATCCTGTTTATCGGCACGGATCTGCGGACCTTCACCAGCAGTGCTGTTTTTTTGCTTGTTATCTTTCTTGCGTAAATCATCGACAGGGCGCTCAATGCCCACCACTCGGTCAACTTGGCCAGCCATCACTACCAGCTTGAGAAGATTGCTTTCAATGTCAGCAATCAGGGTCATCACCCGCTTAATAACTTGCCCAGTAAGGTCTTGGAAGCCTTGCGCCATCATAATTTCATTTAAGTTGGCGGAGAGTTGGTCACTGTCATGCAGGCTGCGCGATAAAAAGCCCTCAATACGCTTCGCCAGTGCCCGAAACTCTTCAGCTTGCATTTCACGGCGCATAAAGCGCTGCCAGTCAGCCGTTAAACTTTGCGCCTCATAACTGATGTAGTTCACTAAGGGCGCACTTTTTTCAACTAAATCAAGGGCGCTATTGGCTGCTTGATCGGTCATATTAACCACATACTGCAAGCGTTCTGAAGCATCGGTAATCTGCGACATTTCTTTGGCGTGGGGGTTACGTGGGTCAATATCAAAATCAATGATGGCGTTATGTAACTCACCGGTTAACCGCCCAACCTCTTGGTACAGAGTACGCTCACGCACCGCGTGAATTTGCGTAATAATGCGCGCAGCCTCTTGTAAGTCACCTTGCTCAAGACTCTTCTGCAGCTGAGGGGCGTGCAGCTCAACCGCAGACGCAAAGTCAACCTCAGTGCTTTTAGTGTGTTCCATAGATTCCTCACAGCTTGTAATCAGCCGTTAACACGCTCAAAGATTTTCTGAATTTTATCTTCAAGTGCTTGTGCCGTGAACGGTTTGACCACATAACCGTTTACACCTGCTTGCGCCGCAGCAATGATTTGATCGCGCTTAGCTTCAGCGGTAACCATTAGCACTGGCAAATGCTTGAGTTTGTCGTCAGCACGTACTTTAAGCAGCAAATCAAGGCCACTCATGATCGGCATATTCCAATCAGTCACGAGGAAATCAAAATTACCACTTTGCAGCATGGGTAAAGCAGTGGCACCGTCATCAGCCTCTGCTGTGTTAGTGAAACCAAGGTCTCGCAAGAGGTTTTTTATGATCCGTCGCATCGTTGAAAAATCGTCAACAATGAGGATTTTCATATTTTTATCCAAGCCAACCTCCAAGCCATTTTAGTTCAGCCTTCACTTGATAAAGACCGTCTGCAATTAGTATTAAATCCAGCATTTGCTCGTACTTATTGTTGCCAGTCAGCTAAGCGCGCTCTTAAACGTGCGGCACACTGACTGTGTAACTGACTTACCCGTGATTCACTGACCCCTAAAACCTCACCAATTTCTTTTAGGTTCAGTTCTTCATCATAATACAATGACAAAATTAAACGCTCGCGCTCCGGTAATCCGGCAATGGCTTCAGCCAGAGCTTGCTGGAAGTGTATTTTTTCAATATCACGACCGGGCTCTTGCTGAGTGCTGTGGGTATCAAAGTGATCACTTTCATCCAGTAGATCATCAAAGCTAAATAAACGGCTGCCTTGGGTATCGCCTAAAATCGCATAATACTCATCTAGGCTTAAGTTAAGTTCGGCTGCCACCTCTAAATCTTTAGCATCCTGGCCAGTCCGCGCTTCAATGGTGCGCACTGCATCACTGACCATGCGTGTATTACGATGCACTGAACGCGGAGTCCAATCACCTTTACGCAATTCATCCAGCATAGCGCCACGAATGCGAATGCCCACAAAGGTGCTAAAACTCGCCCCTTTACTGGCATCAAACTTTTTCGCCGCCTCTAACAAACCAATCATGCCGGACTGAATTAAGTCTTCCACCTGCACGCTAGCCGGCAAGCGACCAAGCATATGATAAGCAATGCGTTTAACTAAGGGCGCATGCTCTTCAATCAGCAATGACTGCTCATCAGCCGCCTGCGCCTTACTATACATTTGCAGACCTTTAGATCTTGTCATGCACTTTATTCCGTTCCAGTGTGGCTAACTAACCGCTCCACAAAAAACTCTAAATGCCCACGCGGTGTGCTGGGTAAAGGCCAACTATCAATCTGTTGCGCCATATTCCTAAACGCTAACGAACACTTCGCATGTGGGTACACATCATACACTGCACGCTGCTTCTGTACTGCTTTACGTACCATTTCATCATAGGGCACAGCGCCTAAGTACTGCAGCGTGACATCATCTAGAAAGCGTTCCGTTACATTAACCAACTTATTAAATAAATGCCGCCCTTCTTGGGGGCTATGGGCCATATTTGCGAGGACTCGAAACCGCGCCATACCATGGCTTTTGTTCAGCAGTTTAATCAGCGCATAGGCATCAGTAATGGAAGTGGGCTCATCACAAACCACCATAATCACTTCTTGTGCAGCTTGGACAAAACTTGTGACAGAGTCGCCGATACCGGCCGCAGTATCTATTACCAATACATCTATATTATCGCCCAGCTCACTGAAGGCCTGAATCAAGCCTGCGTGCTGCATCGGAGTCATTTCTACCATGCTTTGCGTGCCAGAAGAGGCGGGGACAATTTTTATCCCGCCTGGACCATTCAACAGCACGTCGCGTAAATCACTTTTACCACTCATGACATCAGCTAAGGTATGGGTGGGCTGTAAACCAAGTAAAACGTCCACATTCGCCAGACCAAAGTCAGCATCGAGCAAAACCACTTTACGGCCCAAAGCTGCCAAGGCCACGGACAGGTTTACCGAGACATTCGTTTTACCGACGCCACCCTTACCACCGGTAACGGCAATCACTTGTACGGGCTGTTTCTGTTTACTTGTCATACTTTCAATACCTTGCTCGCTTAACTCTAACCGACAGACTGTACGGCCAGTGGAGATCCTACACACATTTGCGCCATCATTTCTTCTGTAGGCTCTTCTGAACTTTGCAGACGCACGGCACGGCTGATCAATTGATGGCTGCGCGGCACTTGCAAGTCGTCGGGAATCTTCGGACCGTCCGTAGTATAGGCTACTGGCATACTATGGCCAATCGCCATGCTTAACGCCTCACCCATGCTAATCGCTTCATCCAACTTGGTAATGATGCAACCGGCTAAACCACAACGCTTGTAGGCATGCCAAGCAGCTTTCAGCACTTGCCCTTGACTGGTTGCGGCCATCACTAAATAATTTTTCGCCTTAACCCCCGCAGCTGACAAGCTATCGAGCTGTAAACCTAAGGCCGGATCACTGGCTGGCAAGCCTGCGGTATCAATCAACACCACTTTTTTGTGCGCTAACGGCTGCAGGGTTTCCGCTAGGGTAACGCCATCGGCCACATAGCTAACCGGGATGTTTAAGATCCGCCCGAGGGTCTTCAGCTGTTCTTGAGCACCAATGCGGTAGCTGTCCATACTCACTAAAGCAATGTTGCTGGCTCCATGGGTCAATACATAGCGCGCAGCAAGTTTTGCCAGTGTGGTGGTTTTCCCCACGCCTGCAGGGCCAACTAAGGCTATCACACCGCCCTCAGCAATCGCTTCGTTATTGGGCGTACGCACTGCATGGGTGAGGTAGGCTAAGGCCATGCGCCAAGCTTGGTGCTGATCTTTTTCATGGGCAACACGCTCTAAGACTGGGCGGATAATCTCAGCGCTAAGGCCCATCTTCTGGAAACGCTTCCATAAGGCTGCATGCACAGGCTGCTGTGTGCGCATAGTGCTCCAAGCCATATTACCCAGCTGCATTTCTAGTAACTCACGCAAGCTGTTGAGCTCAGAGCGCATGGCCATCATTCCACCTTGACTGGCGCTTGCCTGTTGAGTCATTTGCGGCTGCGCGGCAACTGGCTCACTCACACGCTGCATCACTTGCTCCAGCAGCTGACGATCGCGCCCCGAAGCTCCGCCCTCGTCACGGGCTTGCAAGCTAACTTGCGCTTGCATGATCTGTGCTTGCGTCTTACGCAGCTCAGCTTCTAAGGCTGGATTAGGGCGTGACACCTTAGCCTGAACTTGATAATCAAGGGCAGCGGTCAATTCAACACCACCAGCAACCCGGCGCGTAGAAATAATTGACGCGTCAGCGCCTAACTCTTCCCGTACGCGGTTCATTGCTTGACGCATATCTGCTGCGAAATATCGTTTGACTTGCATAAGTCAGCCCTCGATCAATTTTGTCCCACCGTTGCCACGATAGTCACTTGCTTATTATCTGGGATCTCTTGGTAAGCCAACACATACATGTTTGGTACGGCTAACCGAGCAAAACGCGACATCATGGCTCGAATCTGTCCAGCGACCAGTAAAACCACTGGCTTGCCTAGCATTTCCTGACGTTGCGCCGCCTCAATAAGAGACCGCTGTAGTTTTTTCGCCATTCCAGGTTCAAGCAATACGCCATCATCTGAACCTTGTCCGGCCTTCTGCATACTACTAAGCAATATCTGTTCCAACCTTGGCTCTAAGGTGATCACAGGCAGCTCTGGCTCAAGCCCGACAATGCTTTGCACGATTGCACGAGATAACGCAACGCGCACCGCAGCAACAATAGTGTCAGGATCTTGACTACGGGTGACGGTTTCAGCAATTGCCTCAGCAATACTGCGGATATCACGCACAGGCACCTGTTCTTGCAATAAACTTTGCAATATTTTCAACAAGGCAGACAAGGACACCATACCCGGCACCAGCTCTTCAGCCAGCTTCGGCGAGCTTTTCGCCAACACTTGCATCAATTGCTGCACTTCTTCATGGCCTAGCAGCTCATGGGCGTGCTTACTGAGGATTTGATTGAGGTGGGTCGCCACCACAGTGCTGGTATCCACCACGGTGTAGCCTAGGGACTGCGCCTGATCACGCTGACTTGGCTCAATCCATACCGCTTCCAAGCCAAAGGCTGGATCATGGGTGGCGACACCGCTGAGCGTGCCAAAAACCTGACCCGGATTAATTGCCAACTCACGCTCTGGGTAAACCTCAGCTTCAGCCACAGTGACCCCCATCAGCGTCAGGCGATAGACATTGGGCAGCAGATCTAAATTATCGCGAATATGCACCGAGGGCATCAGAAAGCCCAAGTCTTGCGACAGCTTTTTGCGCACGCCTTTGATACGCGCTAACAATTGCCCACCTTGATTACGGTCCACCAAAGGGATTAACCGATACCCCACTTCTAATCCGACCATATCCACTGGGGTTACATCGTCCCAACCCAACTCACGGTTTTCCGCAGTCGTTGGTGCTGGCAATTGCTCAAGGTCGCGCTGCTCTTGCTCAACCACCGCCAATTCTTTTTTGTTTTCACGCTGCCAAATTAAATAAGCCCCGCCCGCAGCAACCAACCCCAAACCAATAAAGGACACATGCGGCATACCGGGCACCAAACCCATGGCAATTAAAATAGCCGCCGATACCCCTAAGGCTTTCGGTGAAGTGAACATCTGCCGACTGATCTGCTCACCCATATCTTCCGAGGTGGTGACGCGGGTTACCATAATCGCAGCGGCAGTAGAAAGCAGCAACGAAGGCACCTGCGCAACCAGACCGTCACCAATAGTGAGCAATGCGTAAACCTTACCGGCCTCAACAAAACTCATGGAGTGCTGAGCAATACCGATGGCTATCCCGCCAATCAGGTTGATAAATAAAATCAGTAAGCCAGCAATGGCATCACCCCGCACGAACTTACTGGCACCGTCCATAGAACCGTAGAAATCCGCCTCTTGCGACACTTCACTGCGGCGAATCTTTGCTTGCTCCTGATCCAACAAGCCTGCATTCAAATCCGCATCAATGGCCATTTGCTTGCCGGGCATGGCATCTAAGGTAAAACGCGCACTCACCTCAGAGATTCGGCCAGCACCCTTGGTTACGACAACAAAGTTAATGATCATCAAAATGGCGAACACCACTGCCCCGACCACATAGTTACCGCCAATCACCACCTCACCAAAGGCTTGAATCACTTTACCAGCAGCATCACCGCCATCATGCCCATGCAGCAAAACCACACGCGTAGAGGCAACGTTGAGCGCCAATCGCATTAAGGTCGCCGTCAGCAAAATAGTGGGGAACGCAGCAAAATCCAGGGGGCGCATGGCATACACACCCACCAACAGCACAACAATGGACAAGGCGATATTAAAGGTGAAAAACACATCCAGTAAAAATGGCGGCACCGGCAGGGTCATCATGCCTAAAATAACCAGCAACAGCAGAGGCACGCCTAAATGACTGTGCTTAAGCAAGTTCAGGCCCGTGTGCATATTATTTTTGAGTTGCGTGTTATTCACAGAATATTCTCTTGTAAATTCAGGTGCTTATGCACTAAATATTGACGCATAAGCTGCAGTTAACTCTAACAATGCAAGAAGCAGTCCACTTTCTACAAAAGGTTCACTCCCCAGAAACATAAAAGCTGCCTCATGGGCAGCTTTTATGTTGAACGGGCGACTTTAGAACAAAGTCTTAACTGACAAAGCTGAGCAAGACACCAGCCGCCACAGCCGAACCTATCACCCCAGCCACGTTTGGTCCCATGGCATGCATCAATAAGAAGTTCTGCGGGTTGGCTTCCAACCCCACTTTATTGGAGACACGTGCTGCCATTGGTACTGCTGAGACCCCAGCAGAGCCAATTAACGGGTTAATTTTAACTTTACTGAACTTGTTCATGATCTTCGCCATGATCACGCCCATTGCCGTTCCTGCACTAAAGGCAATCATCCCCAAAGACAAAATTCCCAGAGTTTTAATTTGCAAGAAAGACTCAGCAGACAGCTTCGAGCCCACAGTTAAACCCAAACCAATGGTCACGATATTGATTAACGCATTACGCGAGGTGTCGGCTAAACGCTCAACTACACCGCTTTCACGCATCAAGTTACCAAATGCGAACATGCCCACAAGTGGCGCCGCATCAGGCAGCAACATACCAATCAGTAAGCACAGTACCAGCGGGAAAATAATTTTTTCCACCTGGCTAACATGGCGCAATTGCGTCATCACAATTGAGCGCTCTGCTGGCGTGGTTAAGGCACGCATGATAGGCGGCTGAATCAACGGCACTAAGGCCATATAAGAGTAAGCTGCCACAGCAATAGGTCCAAGTAAATCCGGTGCTAAGCGCGAGGTCACATAGATTGATGTGGGCCCGTCAGCACCACCAATGATAGCAATTGACGCCGCTTCCTTGAGGGTGAACTCCAAACCTGGCACGCCCAACATGCCGATGGCCAGCGCACCCAGTAAGGTCCCAAAAATACCAAACTGTGCAGCGGCACCTAGCAACAAGGTTTTCGGGTTCGCCAGCATCGGACCAAAGTCGGTCATAGCGCCCACGCCCATAAAGATCAGCAACGGGAAGACACTGGTGGGTAAACCTACATCATAGAGTATCGCCAATAAACCACCGGCCTCGGCCATACCGGCCGCAGGAATATTGGCTAACACACCGCCAAAACCGATGGGAATAAGCAATAACGGCTCAAAGCCTTTACGAATTGCTAAAAAAACCAAGCCTAAACACACGACAATCATCAAAGCCTGCCCAGCTTCAAGCTGGTAGAGACCGGTGTTTTGCCATAAACCCAAGAGCTTATCCATCATTTAGCCCTCAAGAAATCGTCAGCAGGCTATCGCCAACCGACACTGCATCGCCAACTTTAACGTTGACGCTACCAATCACACCGCGGCGAAATGCACGTATTTCAGTTTCCATTTTCATGGCTTCTAAAATAATCAGCACTTCGCCTTCTTCAACTGCTTGTCCAGGCTTGACCAATACCTTAAAGATATTGCCAGCCAATGGTGCACCTTGCGGATCACCTGCACCTTCAGCCACAGCAACTGGCTCACACGCCGTAGCGCCACCTACAGGCTTCAAGCCTTCAATGTCCCCCCCCTCATTAACCTGCACCACGAAGGTTTTGCCATTCACTTCAACGGTATAGGCTTGTGGCTCGCCTGCGGCGGCAGCGGCAACTTCATTACCAGTTGGCACTGGTTCAAAGGCCTCGGGATTATCGCGATTTTCTAAAAACTTCAGACCAATTTGCGGGAATAGCGCGTAAGTCAACACATCATCAATGATGTTGTCGGCCAAGCGAATGTTATTTTCTTGGGCCAATTCTTTAAGCTCTGCGGTAAGTTTTTCGACTTCGTTGTCAATCAGGTCCGCAGGTCGGCAAACCACAGCCTCTTCGCCGTCGAGTACACGGGCTTGCAACTCAGCATTAAAAGGTGCTGGGGCTGCGCCGTATTCGCCTTTCAAGACGCCTGCGGTTTCTTTGGTGATAGATTTGTAACGCTCACCGGTCAAAACGTTAATCACCGCTTGCGTACCAACAATTTGTGAAGTTGGCGTCACTAGCGGGATAAAACCTAGATCTTCACGCACCCGTGGGATTTCCGCGAGCACTGCATCAAACTTATCTTCAGCGCCCTGCTCTTTAAGCTGGCCTTCCATATTAGTCAGCATGCCACCTGGCACTTGCGCGACTAAAATACGGGAATCAACACCTTTTAGCGTACCTTCAAACTTTGCATACTTTTTCCGCACTTCACGGAAGTAAGCAGCAATTTCCTCAAGCAGCAATAAATCCAAGCCAGTGTCGTGTTCGGTATTTTGGAACATAGCAACCACAGACTCAGTTGGCGAATGACCATAAGTCATCGACAGAGAAGAGATTGAGGTGTCGACGTTATCAATGCCCGCTTCTACAGCTTTCATAATCGCTACAGAAGATAAACCTGCAGTAGCATGGCACTGCATATGCACGGGAATCGACAGGCTTTCTTTTAGTTTGCTGACTAATTCGTAGGCCACATACGGGGTTAAAATACCGGCCATATCTTTAATGGCGATGGAGTCTGCGCCCAGATCTTCAATTTGCTTAGCCAAATCAACCCACATCTGCATATTGTGCACAGGGCTGGTGGTGTAAGAAATGGTGCCTTGCGCATGTTTGCCGTTGGCTTTAACTGCTTTCAGGGCACGATCCAGGTTGCGCGGATCGTTCATGGCGTCAAACACGCGGAACACATCCACACCATTAACGGCGGCACGCTCGACAAAAGTATCAACGACATCGTCAGCGTAATGGCGATACCCTAATAAGTTCTGACCACGCAGCAACATTTGCTGACGGGTATTGGGCATGGCTTTTTTCAGCGCACGAATACGCTCCCATGGATCCTCACCCAAATAACGAATACAGGAGTCAAAAGTTGCTCCACCCCAGGTTTCTACCGACCAGAAACCCACTTGGTCCAGCTTGCCAGCAATCGGCAGCATATCTTCCAAGCGTAAACGGGTGGCCAAAATAGATTGGTGAGCATCACGTAATACAACGTCAGTAATACCGAGTGGCTTTGTTGCAGTCATCAGGAAAAACTCCGTATGGGAACGTTCAGCCGCGACGCGCGCGGTGCTGTTTAATAGCAATTTGCATGGCTTGCAAAGTATCTGGATCTACAACCTGCGCACTCTCATGCTGAGTTGATGCAGCAACTGCTGTAGCCACATGACCTGCTTCTGGTGCCCAACGTTCTAAAACAAAGGACATCACGCGAATGCTAAAAATCAGTAGAATTAAAAATAAAAAAACGAGACCCATACCGAAAAACATGAGTTCAACGCCTTCAAGAAGGAGTTGCTGAGAAGTCATATACGCTCCATTTCCTGGCTTGCAGGGTGCAATATTATAATTTTAATTAATGCCTCAGCTGACCCTACGATCAGTAATTCGTGGCTAAAACGATCGAACATTAACGCGAACTTACCCTTGTTTGCAATCAAATGCGTACTTTTTGTCTGATTATCTGTGAGTTTATCCATTTTCATAATAAAAATATTGTGGCTAAACCAAGGAAGATAAAGAAACCGCCACTGTCAGTCATTGCAGTAATCAGCACACTGGACCCCAGCGCAGGATCGCGCCCGAGTCGCACCATAGTCATGGGAATTAACACTCCCATCAAAGCAGCTAGTAGCAAGTTTAAAGTCATCGCTGC
>RRZT010815619.1_pt1 | contig 17700 bp, 30 predicted proteins | sample 2165551 | NCBI WGS metagenome assembly RRZT01 (sample SAMN10456910, study PRJNA506462) | wastewater metagenome | biome: wastewater; feature: sludge; material: wastewater sludge; isolation source: wastewater sludge with Escherichia coli K12::gfp cells carrying plasmid... | place: USA: Moscow, Idaho...
ACTACACGTAAAAGTTGCTAATATTAGGCAAGACTATTTGCATAAGGAATCAACAAAGCTTGTTAAAAAATGCTCCCTAATTGTTGTAGGTGATGTTCCCTGTAAATTCATGAATCGCAATAAAAAGCTATCAGGAATATCGCTTGATTCGGGAATAGGAATGTTTAAAAATATGTTGAAGTACAAAGCCGTTAGAGCTGCTTCAATATACAAAGAAATTTCAGAAAGAGATTCAACTCGGACGTGCTCAAAGTGTAGCGAAATACTACCACGGATCGGGCTTGGAGTAAGAACATGGGCTTGTGAAAAGTGCAATACGATCCATGATCGTGATGTAAATGCGAGTATAAACATACTCAACGCATACAAGAACATGTTCCCTATCGGGCATGATAGGCCGACTCGTACGAAGAAAAATTCTAGCTAGTTTTTCTTTTGTATCTAGGGAATCCCCTTCCTCAAAAAATCGACGTTAGGAGGTTTTTAGGGAGGGGAGGATGTCAATTTATATATATAGTGTCGTTTGTATTGGTAAAACTATCTAAAATTGACATAGTTTTGTCTGTTATAAAAAACAACTATAATATAATTTAACTAATTGCATTCATTAAAAATTTTGCTATGATTGGACGTAGATAGATTTTATGGAGGAAAATAACATGGAAAAAATGTGCGAAATGTGTAGTGAGATTGCTACAAAAAGAGATTGTAACGGCAATTATTTTTGCAAAAATCATATCATCCATTCGAGAAAATCTGAGAAAAAACAAATTAAAAGAGTTTCTCTTGATGATGATATTTATTGGTCTGCTGTTAAGTTAGGCGCTGAAATAAACATGGATGTTCATAAATTTATCTCAGCTTTGGTGATCGAAAAATATTGGGAAAGATTAGAAGCTTGAAAGAATTTCTTTTAATTTTTCTAAGTTTTTCTCAGAATTATCAAAAAGTTTTTTGCTTAATTTGAGTTCTCCACATCTAAACATATAAGCTTGTTTTAGGTCTTCATTTAAAAAATGTGTTAACCATCCTATTTGCCCATATTCTGCGTGTGTTTCTGTCCCTGTAAGATAAAAATCTTTTTTGATCATTTGCGACAAAATATTGTTATTTGAAAGAACAAAACAGCATATAATCTGCACAAAGCCAGCCTCTTTACAATATTCTATCGCTTTGTTTAAACACTCTGATAAAATCCCTTGTTTTCTGTACTCTTTTTTTACTACTCCGTGCCTTAAATAATAAACATCTACGTCTTTTTGTTCACCTCTGAATAACCCAATTATTTTTTCACCATCTTTTAAAATTAAATAGTGCGAAATATTTGAGGTCTTATTTAGCAAATCTTTTCTTTTATCTGATTGGTGTTGTGTCAAAATTCCTTCTCGAATAAAAGTTAATTCGTCGGGATAGTCCTGCATAAAATCTTTGTAGTAAATGTTCCAATATTGATCGTGATTAACTTGCTCTACTTGGTAATTTAAAATTTGTTCCATTAAAATATTTTTCCTTAACGTTGTTTTTAGACCGTCTACTAGGGACACCCCTATTTAAAATTCGAGTCTGTGCGAGATCCCGATCTCGTAAAAATTATTGTTGTTAAAAATTTCGTGTTTGATTCTTGCAAAAGCCCACAAGTCGCCCGTTACCCTATAATTAAGTTTTGCTGAAACATTGGGCGAAAATTCGAATGTTTTTGGAAGGTCTGAAAAATTTGTGAAACTATTTTCAATACCTGCCTGCATTTCTAAAGCAAAATCATTTCTAGGCGTTTTAAGCTCTGTTTTTTCCATTGTCCTAGTCGTAGTATCTACCGAAACAAAATTTGCAGTACTTCCCGTTTCTTCTCTTTTACTTTCGGTTGCTATTGTTTCGTGCGTTTTAACCGTCCCGTCTGGCAATTTAATTTTGTCTATAGTTTTAACCTGTTTTTTTTGAGAAGAAATTTTTTTAAGTTCTTCTTTCACGAGGCGAGCTACCTCTTCAAAATCTGTTACTTTAACTGTTTTGGTTTCAATTATGGTTTTTTCCTTAACCGAAAATCTTCCAATTAAAAAAACTAAAACCAAAACAACTAAAAAGATAATGATTTTATATTTAAGGAGCATTAATTTTATCCAATCCTTAAAATATTATTTCTATTATTTTCGCCATTCCAAGACAAATGAACCCAATTTTTACCTTTAATATGTTCAATAATTAATTGGTCAAATTTAAAATTGTTTTTAATAAAATGAAATAGATCTTCTGTAGATAAATCTTTAACAATTATATCAGCGGCCTTGCCTTCAAGATGTTGAGAATTACTTACACCGCCAACAATTTTATTTAATTCATTACATCTATATCCTGATGATATAATTATGGGTTTGTTTAATTTATCTCTTAAAGGTTCTAATAAGTTATTACATAACTCTTTTAAATTATGTATAACTTCATTACTTGCTTTATTAATTATATTATTTTCAATTGCTGTATTTGAATATTCAAACTCTTCAAGTGTAAAATTTTGAGTCAAGTTCATTTGATTTTGTCCTCGATCTTCTCGACTCTGTCTTCTAAATTTAAATGTTGATGTTGAAGTCCTACAAGGCTCTCTCTTGTTTTTGATAACTCTGTATTAGTGTTATTAAGTGCTGTATTTATTCCAGCTAGTTGAGTTGTAACTTTTTCAATAAATTTTTCAGAAATATTCATAATAAATCGATATACGCCATATAAAACAATTAACGAATAAATTAAATACGCTGCTGGTGTGTTTAATCCTTTTAATATCGGGTCAACTTCATTCATATTTATTTACCTTAAAATAGATTTTAAAATGGTATATCGTCATCCATTGGCCTACTAGGCGTTTGTGCTTTTTGCTCTGTTTGTTCTTTTTTATCTTGGGATTTACCACTGCTATGTAATTTAAATTCGTTACAAATAATTTCAGTTGTATACCGCTTTTGACCTTGTTGATCTTCCCATGAGCGATTTTGTAGTTTCCCATGAACAGAAATTGAGTCGCCTTTTTTACATAATTTATGTATATTTTCTGCTGTTTTTCCCCAAGCGATTATTGTATGCCATTCTGTTTTTTCAATTTTTTCATTGTCTTTCATGTAAATATCGGAAGTGGCAAGACTTAATTTTGCAACTTGTTGGCCGCTTGTAGTACTTCTTATTTCTACATCTTGCCCTAGTCTTCCGTCTAAAATAACCAGATTATTTAGTGCCATTTTCTTTCAATTCTTCCTTTAATTTATTATTTAATTTAGTTGTATTTGTTTCTTCTTTTTCAAAATAATCTTCAACTTTATTATTGCCATCTCTTATAGCGGCAAAAATACCTCTTAAATTGTCGAGTTCCTTTGTGGAAAGATCTTCAATTTTATGTCCTAGATATTTGTCTAACAATGCTTTTGAAACGCCATAATTACTAAAGGAATTAACTAATTTATCTATTATTTCATTAAACTTTTCTTTGTTTTTTTCTGCATTAATTTTTCTTGTTTCTTCACACTGATTTAATGCAATTTCTAAAATATCCGAAGGGATAACTTCTAATAAACAACCTCTCAAACGTCTTGCAGCAATGCCATAAATCATTTCATAAATATCAGTTGAAGATGTTAATTTTTTGTTACCACCTTCTTTATAGTAACGATAATGTTTTACTGTAAATGTTCTTGCAGCTTTAAAATTCGTTTCTAAATCCCAAGCGAAAACTTCAACTTTTGTCCAATCCTCGCCTTGATCCAGTTCCCTAATTCCGTACTGAATATTGCCTAATTCCCTAACTATTAATTCAGCTAATCTTATACTTGCACCAGTTACATTTATTTCTTTGCCATTTTTATCTTTACCTCTTGGTAAAGAATAAATAGCACTTTCAGCAACACCAGAACGTTGACAATTCTTTTTAATTCTATCTTCTGCTAAATAAACATCTCTAGGGAATTGTTTTGCGAGAAAAATTGAGGCTTGCGCTTCCGCTGTAATTGTTTGTAGTTCTGCTTTACTGTTTTGATTTACTTGTAATCTATTTTCATTTATAACACTTGGTAACATTATTATACACTCCTATATTTTGCGTATTCTGGTATTTTCAATTTTTGAATCATTAAATTTTCTTCTTTATCAGGCCATTTATTATTTTGTTTACAAGTTAAATAAATATCAATTGCATCATCAATAATTCGATTGTAATCGGCTAAATCATCAGGCTCATACATGTAAAGTCTAACTTTGTAAGGGTATTTTAATTCACACGCAATAAATACAAAATATTCAAGATCAATTCCTGTTAATAGTTTGTAATATCTCAAATAAAATGCAGCTTCTAAAGGATAATTAAATTTTATTGCGTCAGTTTCATATTTATGTTTATTTACCGAAACAGTTTTTTTTATATCAGACATTGCCAATTGAGATAAACTATCTGGTCTAAATCTAAAGATTTCATTAATTGATTCGTCACGATAAAAAAATGAGCGTTCGTTAATTCCACCATCTAATAATTTTGAGGCAATAGGATGACTTAAAATTGAATCTCTTGCATTTGTGATTTCTTCATGCTCATTCTTTTTTAAGATTTCAACATTTTTTCCCGAAAATTGTTTTGCAAATTCTTTATATTCTGGTGACGATCTCGTTCCTTTTCCTTCAAATAATATATATTTTTCTTTAAATAATTCGGGTTCTAAAAGCGCCGCATGTAAGGCAGTTCCAAACCACATTGAGTCTGTTTCTTCTCGCTCTGGTCGCTTTGGATTTAAATTCATTTGCCAATAATATAATGGTGATTCAATAATATCTGCTATTTTAGATCGTGATAATCCCTCGCTAGCATGATATTCTTCATTAGAAATTTGAACTCCAAAATATCTTACTAAATCACTTTCAAGTTTTTTTAATTCTTTTTCTTGTTTATCCGTTAATTTAATTAGTGATTTGATTGTCTGAATCTGTGCTTCTAGTTTTCTCAATTTTTGTAACATCTATCTTTTTTATCCCTGCCTGTAGAACTAATTCGCGTATATATTCACGAATTGTTTTGTTTTCGTTTATTGAGTTTAATTTTATAATTTTATGAGTTTCTGGATCTAGCGTAACTGATTTCATGTTTTTACCTCCAACATTTTTTTATTTTATTTCTATTTGTATTTGCAAATACGTTTTGGCAATTGGGCGATTTATCCTATTTGTACATTTTGCCATTTTGCCACTTTCGCCATTCTGCCAAATCGTATTTGCAACAAAAAAAAAAAATATTGCATGATTACCGCGGAGGTAAAAATGCAATTAAGGCCATATCAAGACGAATTAATAGAAAATATATTTAATAAAATTAATAATAATGTACACAGAATTTGTGTTATGGCTCCAACGGGTGCGGGTAAATCTGTCATCATTGCTAAAATAGTTCAAATGTTTGTCAGTAATTTAAAACGAGTTTTTCTTGTTGCGCACAGAAAAGAACTTTTAGATCAATTATCTGATACACTAACAAATTTTAATATCAATCATGCAATGATATCTCCTGATTATCCAAGTCAAGATGATATTAATGTACAAGTTTGTTCTGTTGATTCTCTAATAAAACGCTTTAATAAATATAAAAAACCCGATTTAATTATAATCGACGAATGCCACCACGTCGCAGATAATAAATGGGGCAAGGTTTTAAATTATTATTCAGAGAGTGTTTCTTTAGGTTTTACAGCCACACCGATAAAATCAAGTGGCGAGGGTTTAGGTTGGTTTTATGATCTCTTGATTGAAGCTCCGTCGGTCGAGTGGCTCACGGACAATAATTTTCTTTGTCCCATTCGTTACTTTGTTCCTCCTCAAATTGTTGATCTTAGTGGTTTGCGCACGGTTGGCGGCGACTATGTAGCAAGTGAATTAGAAGAGCGCCTAGATAAATCGATCATTACGGGCGACGCGATTAAACACTATGCCCGCGTTTGTCCAAAAGCTCCTGCAATTGCGTTCTGTGCTTCAATCAAACACGCGATAAGCGTTGCCGCTGAATTTTCCGCTAATGGTTTCGCTTCTGAGGTTATTCACGGCGGGCTTAATAAGGTAACACGAAAAAAACTATTAAATGATTTGGCAACTGGAAAAATTCACGTCTTAACTTCTGTAGACGTAATATCAGAGGGCACAGATGTACCGCATGTTGTCGCTGCTATTGATCTCTGTCCCACACGTTCGCTTGTAAAACACAAGCAAAAAATGGGCAGAATAACACGCAATGCAAAAAATAAAATATTTGCTTTTTTCTTTGACCATGTAGGTAATGTTTTAAGAAATGGATTTGCTGATACTCCAATTAAATGGTCGTTGGAAGGCAACAAAAAATCAAGAAAAAAATCAGAACCTATACCACCAACAAAACAATGTCCAAACTGCTACTGTACTCATAAACCAGCCCCTAGTTGTCCAACGTGTGGAAATATATATAAGCCAGAAATTAGAAAATTAAAAACAGAACATGGCGAGTTAACGGAATTAACGAAACAAGAACGGGCATTAATTCAAATTAAATTAAAAAAAGAGGTTCAAAATGCAAACACTCTCGATAAATTATTACAAATACAACAACAACGGAAGTATTCAAATGGATGGGCTGAAAGAGTCTTTGCAGGTAAGAAAAAAGCGAGAGAAAAATACAAATACCAAAAAAGTTTTATATGAAAATTATAAACATAGCTCAAAAAAAATTATTAAAGAATTAAAAGAAATTGAAAAAATAAATAAAGCACGTTTAGCACTAGGTTTAAGTCTTCTAAAAATGAAAACAGTTAAGTGCTTAAGATGTGACAGAGAAATTACAACAATAGGAAGATATAGATGTTTAATGTGTGATGAACATATTGAAAAATTTAATTTATTTGAAGGTTACGGATGAAAAATGAAATGACTATCATGAAAGAAAACATGATAGAGCAATCGAAAGATAAAGAAAAATTTACGAATTTAGAAAATAGTAATGCAGTTTATACAAGACTTTTCAGAAACAACACAGCAATAGGGGTGGCGTATGATTTTAAAAACAAAAAATTAATTACACCTATTAGACCGATTAGAGCGGGTTTATTTAAAGGATCTAGTGACTGTATAGGTTGGGAATCAATAATTGTTACGCCTAATATGGTTGGAAAAAGGATCGCAATTTTTAAAGCAGTTGAGATGAAAACGTTAAAAGGTAAAGCAACAAAAGAACAAGAAAATTTTATTAAAATTGTTAATTTATTTGGTGGTATCGCTTATTTTCACACTGAGGAGAAGAAAAAATGACAGCAATAAATAAAATGGTTGAATCAAATTTTATTAAAGATGTAATTATTAAACAAGAAAAGAATATAAATAGCATGTATAACAGGCATTTTATGGATGTTAAAATATTATACTTGGCAACAATTACACAATTAAATTCTGAAAAAAATAAAAGAAAATGTTCATTGTCCTTAATTAATCCATTAGATCAAATTAAATTATTACGTGTAGAAATAGACGAACTAGAAAAAGAAATTCGTAACAAAGAAAATCGTAATGTTGAAAGAATTATTGAAGAAATAGGCGATTGTGGGGCTTATTTAGCTGGTATTAGTTCTTTTGTTAAAAAAGAATATGTGAAATAAAATTTTCATTAAAATATTATTGATGATTTATAAAAGGATTAAATAAAATGATTAATATAGAAGAAATTAGTTTAGTTAAAAATGTAAATAATGATTTTAATTTAAACCCAAAAGAAGCATTTAAACTTATGCTTGATGGTAAAGAAGTTATTGACGAACAAGGATATATTTATACTCTTTTATATTCAAATATTATATATTTAAAATATGAAAATAATATAATTATGCATCGTGGCGAAACAGATGCCAACACATTTTTAAAATCCAATAAAAGAAATAAAGTTTTTAAATTTAAAGAATACATTGAACCTAAGCCAAGAAAATTTGAGTTTGAAGCTTTTATTGGTGAAAAGCCAGATGATAAAAGACTTATTTTTCAAGAATTTTGTACAGATAAAGCCTTTGGTCATGGTACGACAGGATTATACAGCGATAGAAAATATGTAGAAGAATATAGAAGTTATTTCAATAAAATCTCAAAATTTAAAATAACTATGGAAGAAATATTGGAGTAAATTTTCATGCTTGATTTGAGTAACTATAAATTAAATACAAAAGACGCTTTTAAATTGATGTTAGACGGCAAGAAAATATTATCTAAATTTGGTTTTGTTTATTTTATTAAAGGAAACTCAATTCAAGTTAGTACTGATCGCATTTGTAGTTTTGTTGAGTTCTTAAGTTTAGATCATAACTATTCATTTAAAGAATTTATTAACGGAATAGATTTTATTCACATATATAACAAAGAAAAAAGAACATTTGAAAAAATAACACATTTTTAATGAGGTAATCATGTTTGATAAATTTGAAAATAACTGGAAGTGTAAAGAAGAAATTGATGCCTTTAAAGAAGATTTTGCGCAATTGGTAAATAAAAACCTTAAATTAATGAATGAAAGTCGATATAAATCAATCTTTTTTTCAAAAATAGAAGAAGCCGTTTTATATGGAGAGCTAGCTATTTCTAGCAATGTAGAAAATTTTGATACTGTTAAAATCTATGGATTAAGAGGAGAGTAAAATGGAATTTATAGCCGTCAATTATAATGGAACTATATAATGCTAAGAATTTTAAAAATAATTTTACTTTTATCTTTGAGTATATGTATATCGTTGTTTTACTTTGAAGTTACAATTTATAAAGCTATTTTTGTAGCAATTATTATTTTATTTATTACATCAATAATTTGTAATTATAAAGATTATAAGATTATTTATACATGCCTTGTCGAGTACTACAAAAGAAGAAAAATAAGACGTTTCTACAAAAATATATCTAAATTAAAAAACAGGAGATTTTAAATGATTAATAAGGAAAAATTAGAAGCATTCTTTTTTATTTTAAATAGAGACTATCTAACGTTTGGTGAAATTGAAGAAATTTTTAAAAATCACGTTGATAAAATTAGCGAAGAAAACAAGCCAGTGTTTGAAGACAAAAATTTAGAAGCTTATTGTAAAAATTTGGTCAAAAAATTTGAAAACTAAGAGGTTTTTAATCATGAATGTAATAAAAATAATACGTTCTTATTTATGGGTAAGAAGTTTAAAAAAAGAATTAAGTTCATTTCAAAGACCAGCAAATGACGACATTGTTGACGCTTCAAGATTATCTTTAAAGCATCTTAAACCAAGCTTTTGGAGTAGGTTTAAAAATTTATTTAAAAAAATTATTTCAATAGGATCTAAAAAATCATGACAGATGTTCGAGAATATAAACTTAAAAATCTATTGTTAGATAAAGAATTTTACATTGCAAATGCAAATAGAGAATTAGATTTAGGTGGTTGGTTAAGTGATTGGGGGTATCTTATTAAATGTATAAATATGGAGATTGATAAATTAATTAAAGAGATTGATAATTTGGCTCTTGAGGCCAATAAATGAGCGATAATAATCTTATTAATATTTTAAAAGAATCTCAAAAACAAAATATTAAAAAAAGACAAATAAACGCATTAAGAGATAATGATATTTTTCTTGAAATTATTGCGCTCTTAGAAAAAGAATATCTTTGCGATGGCGAACGATATTACAAAATTACAGACTACCGCAATAAGATTTGTAAACTTATTAAACATACAAACCTTAAAAACGCTTGTATTAACATTAGAAAGCCGCAAAAAGTAGACTCAAAAACTGCTAATGAAGCAATTATCGCTTGGAAATCCGAATGCAATTTTATTTCGGAACCTTCGCTACATCGGGAAGAATCCGACGATGATTCGTGGCAATTAGAAGCCAAGTCAGAAATAAACAACATCATTATCGAAAATGACCCTAGAAGATGGCTTGATATATGGTTTGCTTCAAAAAATATTAAAATTAACTCCAGTAATGAACTTTCTATAGATGGAGAAAAATTCCCAATTGACGAAGCTATAGCAGTTATGAATTGCGATTTTGTAGCAAATAAACCAGACAAGACAAGAATAACTCTTCAAGTGTTGCGTAATGCACTTGATTTAAAAATGGCAGCAGAATTAAAGAAAATTCGTAATAAAATAATTTCTACATTAAATTTTGAGGCTGACTTAAATCGAAATATGGAACGTTTTGTAACTGCATTACTTGGGAAATATGACCCTATTACAGATTTGGTTTTGAGGCATTTTATTTGGCAAGTGAAAAGAAAAATTTTCGGTAAAAAAGTTTATGACCATCTCATGCCAATTATTTATGGCTCACAAGGAATAGGAAAATCAGAAGCCATTAAGAAATTTATTAGCCCCCTAGATGGTCTTTGGATCGAGGGTAAGTTTACAGATTTAACGGATGACCGTAACTCAAAATTTTTCGAGTCAAACTATATTATGTTTTTTGATGAAATGAAAGGAGCAACAAAAGCCGACATTGAAGAGATAAAGGAACGAATAACAACGGAATTCATTAAGTTTCGTTTGCTATTTACTCACAATATGTTGCGCATAAATAACAACTGTACATTTATAGGAACGTCCAACAAACCCGTTTCGTTGCTCATACGAGATGAAACAGGAATGCGTCGATTTTATGAGGTAGAAGTGCTTAAGGAATGCAATTGGGATGAAATTAATAAAATTGATTATCTCGCAATTTGGAAAGATGTAGATGAATCTTTGGACAAACCTGTTATTGCTGCATGTAGGACAGAAATCAAAGCACAACAAGAAAGTAACAGAGACAAGGGAAGTGTTGAACAATGGGTTGAAGAGCGTTCTTTAAGTCAAGGAACCACGCATTGCAAACTCAATGATGCTTATGATGATTATTGTCATTTCTGCCGTCGTTCGGGGCTTCATAGTGATTCTAAGCGCAACTTTGGGATTAAGCTTAAGGCAAAATTAAAAGTCACCTCATTTGCCGTAAACAGCGTGAGGTACTACTCGCTCAATCAAGAGCTTGCACCTCATTTAATGCTTAATGGATAGGCAAAAACAGTACACAGTACGGAAGCCGTACAGAACGCTATGTACTAAAGTATTATTAGGGAGAGTTGGATAAGTATGATTTTGCACAGAAGTACGGAGAAAGTTCGCATCCTCTATACCAAATATATATATTTTCTTAAAGTAACATATATTTTTTCATTTTCTATAGCTCTTTATATATTCTATGTACTATCTGTACTAATTAAGAGTTATATATATAAGAGTAAGAAAACTATCGGCACAGAATTAGTACAAAACCAGTACAAACAGTACACATATAATCCAAAATCAGGGGGTGAGTTGTGTTTTTGATTAAAAATATAGCTAAAACGAACAAATTAAGGTAACAAAAAATAATTAAAGTAACGCATGGTTTTGTTAAATTAAACCATAATTCACAAAAGCAACAAAGAGGACGCAATGATGAGAAATTGGAATCAATGGCTGACAGACTATAAGAATGGATTTTGTAAAAATAAAAACGCAATTTATGATAGTGATGAATTTATTGAACTTGATAAAGATGAAGCTGTTTTCCTTAATATATTAGGATTAAGAGTCGCAACTGTAGAAAATTTAAACGAATATTCAACAGATTTGAGATGGAAAAACAATAATTTAACAACACATCCAATGAGTAATGACTCGCGATTCCAAGAAATTGTAAATCGTGTTTCTTTATTTGAAGAAAAAGTACCTGCTTATATAGCTAATGAACTTAAATATAAAATAATCAATCGATGTGAAACTAATGAGTCTATCGATTTTGCAGAAAAGTATCTTGAAAAACTACTAAATGCTATTAAAACTTATAAACAAAGCAAAGGAAACAAACAATGACCACTAATTATAAATCTGAATATTCCGATATCTTGATTAAAATACATATCTCGTTTGAATTTGATTGAATTTGATTAAAAAGAGGGCCGAAAATGACCGATTCAGCTAACCAAAGCAAGAATGATGAAAAGCCAAAAAATCTAAGCGAATTTATTTTTAAGTTCCTAGATGAGAGAGTTAGTGATCCTCTTTGGAGATCGTATATTTTCTTTTTTTTAATTTATAACTGGAGAGCTTTCGCTACTTTTGTGTTTGGTGATTTTAAAAATCCAAGTGGTAGAATAGATAGAATTTCAGATTTTTTTTATGATAATAAAATACCTGATTTCATATCAATTTTTTTCAAAAAATGTGACGGTATTAAAGAATGCAATTTTACAATTGATGGAAATGCTTTTTGGATTGTTCCTTTTATTTGTTCATTAATTTATATTTTTGGATACCTCAGATTTATTAAGCCTAAAATAGTTGAAATATATTCCAAAAATAATGGATTATCTTTGGAATCAGTAAAGAAAGAATTAAAAGATAAGCAAGATAAAATAAATAAATTAACAAAAGAAAAAGATGATATAATTAAAGAAAAGGATTATGAAAAAAACATATTAATTGAATATTGGAAAGAAAAAGACAATGCGAATACTATATATTTAAATTATATAGGAATGAAAAGAGATGATGATTATTATATAGTATCAAAAGGTAATCTACAATTAGCTGATCCTAAAATTGGAAATAATCTTCAATGGAATAATAAAAATTATGAAATTATACATATTTTTTATGATAAACTTAACTCAATAGAAATGGCATTTTTAGTTAAAAAATAACAAGGAAACAAACAATGATAACAAATTATAAACCAGAATATTCCGACATGTTAACAGAACATATGAGCAAAGGCTTATCATTAGAAAGCTTTGGTGAAGTAATAAATACAAACAAAAATGAGTTATTAAATTGGCTCAATACTTATCCTGACTTTAAAGAAGCTAAAGAAGTTGGTGATAAAAAAGCTATAGAATGGGCTGAAAAACAAGAGATATCTTTGCCATTATTCTTTTATATTAAGAATAGATTCCCTGACGGATGGCAGAATATATTAGCAAAAAAAGTAACAAATAAAGAAACAAATAAGGTAACAAAACATGAGTAACGATAACGAAACAACAAAACCAGCACCGAAAAGATCGGGAGGACATCCCACAAAGTACCAACCTGAATATTGCGAAACTCTCATTGAACACTTGGGGGCTGGCTATAGCTTTGAAAGCTTTGCAGGACTATTGAGAGTGAATAAGTCCACGATTTACAACTGGCTTGTTCTATATCCAGAGTTTAAGGAAGCGAAAGAAGTAGCAGACGGCTTATCTAGGCTTTGGGCTGAGACTCAACTAAAGTTACAAGTGCAAGGCGATGCTAAAGCGAATCCAATTCCGTTAATCTTCTTTTTGAAGAATAGGTTTCCAAATGAGTGGCGAGATCGTAAAGAAATCGATCTTAAAAAAGATGATGAAAATAAGAGCAATAATTTAACGCTTGATGAACAGTTAGCCCAAATCGAGGCTATGAGAGCGCACTTATTAGAGCTTAAATCGAGAGAGCAAGGGACTGAGACACTAACAATTTGTACTAGTTCAACGGTAGATAATGAGTGATTTTATTGCCATATTTTCGGGCGTAAAAACTCAGTTATGATAACTTTGATTATGTTGTGTGAGTTTTGTCAATGATTATGATTAGTTGTATAGCATTTCGAGAAGGTCTCAAGGATCGATTTAATACGCAAAGCTTACTATCTAGAGCTACCCCGTCATTTTCATAAGCGGGGGGTCCGACTTCGAAACAGCCCACCCCCGCCAGAATAAATGCAAATCATGATAGAATAAAGAGATAACTCATTTTCCTTCTTATTTATTAAAAATAGAGTTTCCTTTCAAATCACGCGAGCTCATCTTTTAGGAGTAAATAAAAAACGATGAAAAATAAAAGTCTGTCTTTTAAAATAATAACTTCGATATCTATCTTAATATCATTAATTTTATTTTCCTGTATTTACTGCATTACCATGATTAATAAAACTCAAGTATATGCACAAGATACGGCTACAAATTGGCTTCCAAGTATTGAAGTATTTAGTAAAATGAATATAGAATTTGCAAATATACAAAAAAGAATTGTTATGATATTAGCTCATGGACTAGCTAATAATAAAGATTTGATGGCAAAAGATATTGAATTTTTAGATAAATATAAGTTAAATTTAGATAAATTAATTAAAGATTATGCTCAACTCGTTGCAGTTGAACAAGGTGAACAGCCCTTATATGATGAAACTCTTACAACTTATAATTCTTTTATAAAAAATATCAATGAAGACGTGAGGTTAGCAAGAGAGGGTGATTCCTTAAAAGGGTTAAAGCATTTTGATGAAATTTCTAATGATTCAATATTTAAATTTAGAGATGCCATTGTAAAAGAAACTAAGTTTAATAGCGATGGAGCAGCTAACTCAACAAAACAAGGTGCGAATTTAACAAGTATTACAAACTGGACAATGGCAGGCGTCATTGTTTTTTCCATTATAATCGCGTTAGTGATTGCTAATATCATTTTAAAATTAACAATGACAATTCAAGTTTCTATAAAAAGTTTAAAGAAACAGGGTGAGACTACCATGCAAATTTCAAAAACATTGATGCATAGCTCTCAATCCTTGTCCGAATCGGTAACAGAACAAGCAGCTTCTGTTCATGAAACAACTGCTGCCATAAATGAAATTACTAGTATGATAAATAAAACTTCTGAAAATGCACAAGAATCGACAACAGTTGCAAAAAATTCTTCAAAAAAAGCAGAAAGCAGTCAAGAAACCATTAAAAAGCTTGTGAGTAGCATGGAAATCATTCAAGAATCCAATAGCCAACTTCAAAATATTGCTGAAATTATAAATCAAATTCATACAAAAACTTCTGTTATAAATGATATTGTTTCTAAAACAGAATTATTATCTTTAAATGCTTCTATAGAATCGGCTCGTGCAGGAGAATATGGAAAAGGATTTGCTGTTGTTGCTGAAGAGGTGGGGAATCTTGCAAAAATAAGTGGAAAATCGGCTCAAGAAATTCAAGAACTCATTGTAAAAAGCCAAGAGGAAGTGAATAAAATTTTAAATGTCACAAAGGAACGTATTACTGAAGGAAAAACGGTTACCACAGAAGTTCAAGAATCTTTTATTCAAATTGCGGAAGATATTGTAAATATGTCGACTATAATTGAACAAATTTCTTCTGCAACAAAAGAACAAGATATCGGTGTAAGACAAGTTACAGTTGCTATGTCCGAAATTGACCGTTCCACACAAAAAAACCAACAATCAGTTAACGAAACAGCACAATCTTCCAATGAACTTGTAGAACAGGGTCAAAACTTAATCAAAACGACTGCGGAAATTGAATTGCTTATTATGGGCTCAACTCAAAAAATAGCATAAATATTAATTCGGCTCACTTGTTTCCTTTTTTGTTTGAACGCATTTGCAAACACTTTTTCCTTTGTTCGGGTCATATTCACAAACGGAATGTTGCCCCTTTGGACAGGCATAACAAGCTATTACATATGAAAAACAGATAAAAGTCATTAAAATATAGACCATTTTTCTTTTCATAATTTCTCCAATTATTTCTTTTCGGAAAAACGAAACGAAATAATTAATACCAATTAAAACATATTGTTATGCAATAGGTTATTCCGACCGTCCAAAACGGCAAGCCGACCGACTATTTCGGATAACCGACCGTCGCAAATTTCTAATTAAAAACATGCAGTCTATGGACTGCCGAATTTTAAGCTTTCTCTCGTGGCCCATTTTTGGTGGAATCCTTACCTCGCCTAGTTTTTACCTCACCCGTATTCGTGTAAAAAACGCACTAGCTATAAAAAAAGGCTTTACTCTATACTATAGTATAATATATATTATAGTATAGTGTTGTGTCTGGAGGTTTGAAAATGCAGGTTGTATTTTGGGAGAATATAGATGGTGAAAATCCTTATGAGATATGGAAAAATCAAGTATCAGAGGATCAAGTTAAAACAGCAGATTCTTTAGTGGCATGTATTAAAACATTGGGAATGAAGTGTAAGTTTGTCAAAAATTTAGACTTGGAAGGCTTACACGAATTAAGATCTAAATCGCTTAATGTTAGGGTATATTTTTATGTAAAAAAGAGAGAACAAAAGATTTATATTGTTGGGGTTGGTGAAAAAAAGAACCAAAAAATAGATATAATACATGCGTATAATAGAATGAAAGGGGTCATTTTATGAGCAGTTTAGCAAAAAAAATGGAATATAAGGGAAGATTTGTTGAGGGAAATATAGACAAAGATGCTCTTAAATACTGGGAAGATATTAGAGATAATTTTACAGAATGCAAAGTGAAAGTAATTAATTTAATAGAGAAATGGCGAGAAGAAAACTCAATAAGTATACAAGAATTTTGCAAAAGAATTGATATGACACCAAGACAGTATTACAGAATAGTAAATCAAGAGACTAATATAACATTGTTAAGTTTGGCTGAAATTGCAAGATTTACAGGTTATAAAATGGAAATTAATTTTATAAAAGAAGATAAAAAATAAGCTCTAGGACTCCCTAGGGCTTATTGATATTATAATAAATCATGCCTTTTTCTGCGAAATATTATTTAATTCTTTTTTTAAGTAAATATTTTTATTGTTTTTAAATAATAACTCATTTATATTATCTTGGATTTTTAAATAATTAACCTTCAATAAAATTAATATGTGTTTTCTAATTAAACTATTATAGCTGTCGTTTTTTTCGAGGATATCTTGAAGGTATCCGATATTTTTGACACAAAATTTAATTTCATTTTTTAATTCTAAATTTCTATTATTCATTATGTAAGCCTTTCCAATTATAAATAGCAATAATATATTTGCGTTTAAGTTCATATCTGTAAGGAACTTGATGGGTGTTTAAAACTCCACGAATAGTTGATTTTGTTTTGCCAGTAATTTTTATTAGATTATTTATTGTATATTCTCCTGTTGGAAGCATTTTAAGCCAAGTCGGGGCTGGCCTACCAATCTTTTTTATTTTCATAGATTTTAAGCCTCCATGCCTCTAAATCAAGAATTTTTAAAATATTTAAAGCAAATAAAATAAGCAAAATTATATTTTCCCTTCATATACAATTGCAAATGCTAATAAAAATTGAAAAATTTTAATGACTAAGCCCCTTAAAATAAAAAACCAAACATTCATTAAATTAAATTTTTTGGTAATGTAATATTGATGTCATCGATTTTTATAATCTAATAATTACATAATATTATAAAAAAAAAATTTCATATTATATAAAAATTACGGTCGGTTAATGATTTTTAAGAAAATAAGTTATTATTTTGGGCTTTAAATAAGGTTTAAATATTTATTATATATTTATAATATCTTAAAATTAATGTACATTAATTATTATTATAAAAATATATATTAAAATATCATTAAAACATATGTTTAATTATTGTATATTTGGTGTTAAATCATGCAAAAATCATGTGATAAAAAAAAAATCCATCAGATATGATTAAGGTAGATTCATGAAAGTAAGGATCTAGGAGCATTCTAAAGCATAGATAAAGGCACTAAATATAAAACGTTAATTATATTATTATATTTTTATAATAATTATTAAGATTTTCTTTTTATTATATTTTCTGATTTTAAGAGAGAGTTTTCTAGCAAAACAGAAAACCATGATAATATCTCGCTCGGCTTTTCAATAG
>RRZT011259248.1_pt1 | contig 17698 bp, 13 predicted proteins | sample 2165551 | NCBI WGS metagenome assembly RRZT01 (sample SAMN10456910, study PRJNA506462) | wastewater metagenome | biome: wastewater; feature: sludge; material: wastewater sludge; isolation source: wastewater sludge with Escherichia coli K12::gfp cells carrying plasmid... | place: USA: Moscow, Idaho...
GGGTGTCGGTCGAGCGCATCGTCGACGACCTGCTCGCCGAGGTGGCCGCCCCCACGGAACGCGTCGGCTGAGCGAGGCGGCGGCACATGGCGCAGCAACACCCCGTGGTCAGTTCCCCGGCCTCACCCGTGGGCAGCTTCCCGAGCCGTCGCGGAGTCCGCGGCCCACGACGAGGGCGGATGGTCGCGCCGCTGGGCGAGCGAATTGCGCGGGTGGCCGCCTGGAGCCGCGACGTGCGATCGCTCATCGGGCCGAAGCTGGCCCCGATCACGTCGCGGGTCTGGCCGGTGTTGCGCTCGGTGACGTCGACCGGCTGGCTCCTGCTGGGCGTGAGTGCTGCTTCCTGGATCGTCGGGTGGTCATTGGGTTGGGTCGAGCCGCGATATCTCGCCGTGTTCGGGGTCGTGCTCGTCGCGTGTTCCGCGGTGCTGACCCTCGGAAGGATGAAGCTGCGAGTGGAACTGGACCTGCACCCGCAGCGGGTCGTCGCCGGCACTGGTGCCGCGTGTCGGATCGCCGTCGCCAACGACGGTCGGCGTCGGGTGCTCCCGTTGGACCTGGATCTGCCGGTCGGTCAGAACGTGGCCCGATTCCACCTGCCCACGCTCAGCCCGGGAGCCACGCACGAGGAACCCGTGGTGATCCCGACCAACCGACGCGGGGTGATCGTCGTCGGGCCGCTGTCAACGGGCCGGGGTGATCCCTTCGGCCTGGTCTCTCGGCGGGTGGTGTGGACCGACCCGGTCGAGTTGTTCGTCCACCCTCGCACGGTGCCGGTCGAGCCTGTGGGGTCCGGTCTGCTGCGTGACCTCGAGGGACACACGACGAACGACATCTCGATGACCGACCTGGCCTTTCACACCCTGCGCGAGTATGCGCCGGGTGATGACCGCCGTTACATCCACTGGCGGTCGTCGGCCAAACTCGCCGGGCGCCCTACTGCGGGTGCGCCATTCCTGGTACGCCAGTTCCTCGACACGCGCCGGTCGCACATCGCGGTGCTGGTCGACTGCAGCGCCACCGCGTATGCCGCGCCGGACGACTTCGAGTTGGCACTGTCCGCGGGTGCCTCGGTGGCCGTACGCGCCGTGCGCGACGAAATGGATCTCAGCGTCGCCTGTGGTCGCTTCGTCGCCGTGGATCCAGCAGCACCGGTGGCGCTGGACGTCTTCTCCCGCGCTGAGCTCGACGGGCTGACTCTGGCCGATTCTGCTCGGGAGATCGCCAAGCTCTCTCCCGACATCTCCGTGGTGTTCATGGTCACCGGCGCTCAGAGCGACGTCGGGACCATCCGGCTTGCCGCAAGCCACTTCGCGGGGCAGGTGAACGTGTTGACCCTTCGGGTGCGCGCAGGTGCTCGCGCGGGGCTCAGCAGCGTCGGGTCGATGGCGGTGTTGACCATCGGTCGGTTGGCCGAGTTGCCGACCGTGCTACGCGGAGGGGAGAACCGATGACCACGATCGCTGCGTCGCGTTCCCGGATGACGATGACCGCCGAGCGGGTCAAGGCGCTCGCCCCGACCCGCCACGACCTGGTCGACGCCGGCTTCCTGGGCGCACTGACGCTGCTGGCCATGCTGACCCTCGAGAACACCTTCGACAACTCGTTGTACCTCGCGGCAGGAGCGCTGGGCCTGTTGCTGGGGATGGGCGTTGCCCACGTGGCCAACGTGCTGCGCCAGCCGATACTCGTGCTGGCTGCGCTCGTCCTCGTCGTCTACTTCCTGATCGGGGGGGTCGTCGCCGTGCGTGACCGGACCCTGGTCGGCGTCGTCCCCACGTCCGCGTCGGTGACCGGACTGTCCAGCCTCGCGGTGACCGGGTGGAAGGACCTGCTCACCACCCTCCCACCGGTCGACGGCGCGGGGCAGCTCATCGTTCTGCCCTACTTGCTGGGATTGCTCGCCGGCACCGTCGGATTCACGGTGGCCCGTCGCACCCGGTCGATAGCGGCCTGCCTCGTCGTCCCCCTGACGGCCCTCGCCCTGATGATCCTGCTCGGCACCCGAGCGCCCTCGGCTGCTGCGGTCGTGGGTGTCGGAACGGCCGCGTTGTCGTGCACCTGGGTGGTGGCCAGGGCCAGACGCCGACTCACCGGCAGTTTCGGCGGCGGTGCGAAGGTCGGACAGCGCGCGCGGCGACTGACCGGCGCTGCGCTGCTGGTGCTCGCGGGCGCCGCGACGGTCGGGCTGGCACCGATCCTCACAGGTGCGCATGCTCGGGATCGGGTCGTGCTGCGCTCCTACGTCGAGCCTCCCTTCGACCCCACGACCTACCCGAGCCCGATGGCAGGTTTTCGTAAGTACACCGAAGGGGTGAAACTGCTGTGGGACCAGACTCTGCTGACTGTGCAAGGGCTGCCCGCGGACACCCGCCTGCGGTTCGCGACCCTCGATGCCTACTCGGGTACCGCCTGGGCGGCCGGCGCGACGGCGAATGACCCTGGCCGGCCGGACACCTATCAGCGTGTCGGCACCGCCATCGAGCAACCGGGGCTCGCCGGCACCGCGACCTACAGCGTCAGCATCGAGCCGGCGTATGCAGCCGTGACCGACCTCAACGTCTGGCTGCCCGCAGCCGGGGCCGCGACCCGCGTGGAGTTCACCGGCGGCACCGCGGCGAACCACACGACCTCGTTCCGGTACAACCTCGCGGCCAGCCAAGGCCTGGTGCCGGACCGACTCCGGGCAGGAGACGTGGTCCGCATCTCCGGTGGCGTACTGGCACCGGTCGACGCGAACTTCCTGGCCGGTTCGGGTGTGACCGCAGACCCGACGACCTTCGCATTCCTAGCGCCGCAAGCGGCCAAATGGGGTGGTGGCGAAGGCAGTTCGTGGAAGCAGCTGACGGGGGTCGCCGGCCATCTGCAATCGACTGGCGCCTACAGTGACGGTACGGCGAGTGGGGAGACGCAGTACCTGCCCGGGCACGGCGTCGGCCGACTCGTCAAGTTCGTCAACGGCAAGCAGGCCGTGGGTAACGACGAGCAGTACGCCGCGACGGTCGCGTTGCTGGCCAATCAGCTCGGCGTGCCGGCCCGCGTCGTGCTCGGCGCCCTCGTGCCGGTCGACGGGAAGGTCCGGGGCAAGGACGTGCATGCCTGGGTCGAGGTGTATGCCGCGGACGGCACCTGGCACGCGCTGCCACACACGGCCTTCATGCCGGATCGATCCAAGAAGCCCGACCAGCAGGAACCGGACCCGATCCAGGACCTCAACGCACAGGTCGTGCCACCGCCTGCGGCATCACGACCGCCCGGCTCCACGGACATCCTGGCCAATGCCGACGCCGGTGCTCAGGGGACGACCCCCGAGCCTCCGGTTTCTTCGTTCCGCCTGCCGCAGTGGGCACTGACCGCACTCAGGCTCGTCGGTTTCCCGGTCGGTATCCTCGTCGCCTTCGGCAGCGTCGTCATCCTCGCCAAGTGGGTCCGGCGTCGGCGCCGCCGACGTCGGGGATCGGCGACCACCCGGCTGGCCGCGGGTTGGCAGGAACTCGTCGACCGTGCAACCGATCTCGGCATGACGCTGCCAGTCGAGACCACCCGCCGTGAGCAGGGCCGTTTGCTCACCGGCGCTGGGCTGGCCGAGCTGGCCGACACCGCCGATGCCGGCGTCTTCGGCCCGGGAGAGCCGACCGAAAGCGACATCGCGGCGTACTGGCACCGGGTAGCGACGGCCCGCAAGCAGATGGGCGCGGCCCACCCGACCCGCACCCGGCTGCGCGCCGCGGTCAGCCTGCGTTCCTTCCTGGCTCGTGCGGCGACCCGCACGCCCCGGCCGAGGCCGTCGGCGCTCAAGCCCTCCCGGCGATTGCGAAAGGCCGCTCCGGCGCCCTCCTGACCGGTCGGGTGGGGAGTGCTCCCCATCGACAGGCGAGCGCGATCTCGTTACCGTCGATATCACCGAAACCCGCGAAACCCGACCTGATGAATGATCGACCAGAATCGAGAGGAGGCTGCGAGATGACATTCACGGAAGGCGCCGACACCGTTGCCCTCAAGAACTCGGCGAGAACACTCGGAGAGGCTGGACGTGGGCTCAACGACACTCGTCGGCGAATCGATTCGACGTTGTTGGAGCTGCTGTCCGCTTGGCACGGCCCCGACGCTCGTGACTTCCAGCGGGCCTGGCGGGCCGAGTGCGAGCCCGCACTTGCCCGGACGGTACAGTCCGTGGGTGCCATGGTCGACCTGCTCTTGGCGAACATCGGTGAACAGGATCAAGCCAGCGGGGGAGGGTCATCGGCGGCGGCAGGTGCGCCGTGGAACGGTGAGGGGACGACTCGCGATCGTCGCGTGGACGCCAGCAATGCGTCCGAATTGCTCAGGTTCGCCGATGACTCCTATCATAATGGCTCCGGAAAGAATCTTCCGACGGGGTGGCATCGCTTGGACCAGGCTGAGCTGGCGAAACTCGGTATCAGTCCTGGTGAGCTGAATCGCCGGGACGGCTTCCAGGCGGCGATCTACACGAACGAGGAAGGGAAATATGTCCTCGCGTTCGCAGGCACGCAGGACCTGCGTGACTGGGGGACGAACATCGCTCAGGGCGTCGGAGGTGCGCCGCCCGCGTATCTACAAGCTGCCCGGCTCAGCTCCAAGCTGGGTGCAGCCGTGGGTACCGACAATCTCGTGCTCACCGGCCATTCGCAGGGAGGCGGATTGGCGGCTACTGCGGCGATGACGACAGGCGCTTCGGCCTACACGTTCAATGCGGCCGGTGTGAACTCGCATATCTTGGATGCTCTGGCGTTGCGGAACCCGGACGCCAGGGCTCACTCCTCGAGCCTCGTGCACAATTACTATGTCAAGGGTGAGCCGCTCTCCGGCTTCGAACATCTGCACGTCGGCCCGCCAGCGGTTGGCACTCAGTACGAGATGCCCGCCGTCCTTGATGAGGCGGCCCGCGGACGAATACACGATGCTGCCGTCAAAGGTGCGGATGCGGGAGCGCGCATCGGCCGTTCATCGAACCCGCTGCATACCCCGTTCTTGCCCGATCTCGCCGAGATGGCTGGGTCGAAGGCCGGATATGAGATTGGCGAGACCGTGCAGACCGAAATAGAGCGTCATGTCCAGAGCGGGGTGCGCTCCTCGATGGACGCCTACCTCAAGAAACTGGACGGAAAGGGGTGACGTCATGACGACCTTCACCGAGGGTGCCGACCTCGAGCAGTTGCGTGCGTCGGGGTCTCGACTGCGGGAGTTCGCGAGCCAGGTCTCGACGGTCAAAGGTTCCATCGACTCGAGCATCGCGGCGCTCAAGAGCGACTGGGGTGGGGCCGACCTCAATCGTCTGGGCGGTCAGTACGAACAGACCGTGGCGCCCGCCCTCACCGCCGTCGCGAGCGCGCTCACCGCCATGGCCACGACGGTCGCCGACAACGTCCGCGAACAGGACGTCGCCTCAGGCGGGGGTGGCGGGTCGTCCGGGGGCACCGGCCCGGGCAGCTCGACTGGCGGTTCAGGCGGTGGTGGCAGCCCCGGAAGCTCGACCATCCCGAGCATCAACGAGCTGCGCAACATCCACCTCGCGGGTGGCAGCTTCGACGCTTCGAACGCGGCATACCAGGTGGGTGGTCCCGGCTACAGCGTTGCGGTCGGCAGTGTCCACGCGGACGGCAGCTACGACGTCGGCATCAAGGACGGCACGATCGTGGCCGCCGCCGGTGTCAGTGGGTCGGCGAACCTGATCGCCGCGCACGGCCAACAGGCCCTGGGGCCGATCGGTGTGCAGGAGAGCGCCACCGTCGGCGTGGAAGGAACGGCGAACGGCCAGGTCAAGGCCGGACTCGACGGGGTGTCCGCAAACGCGGAGCTCAATGCGTTCGCGGGTGCCAAGGCGGGGGTGGACGCGGGTGTGGAGGTCGGCGGGGTGAAGGGCGCCGCCGGCGTCGAGGCGTATGCCGGGATCGGCGCTCACGGAAAGGCCGACGTCGAACTCGACGCCAGTCACATCAAATTGAAGCTCGATATCGGTATTGCCGTGGGCGTGGGTGTCGGCGGGCACGCCGAGATCGACATCAATCCGGGGAAGATCGCCGCGGATATCGGTAATGCCCTGCATTTGCCCAAGTGGTTCTGACCAGCTGCACACGAGAGGACTGACCGATGACGCAGCTCAACTACCCCAGCCCGACGTTCCCCGGGGAACCCGCGGTGAGCATCGACGTGCCGGATGGCTGGGAGCCGGTGAGCACGGTGGCCACGCGCCTCGCGGCCCGGGCCACGGGAGAGGCCTCGTTCCACACGAATGTCGTTGTCCTGCTTGACCGACGAGCCTCGGGAACCGACCCTGGCGTCGCGGTCCAGGAGCTCACCGTGGAGGCTGCCCAACGACCCAACGGGGATGTCTCGGAGCCCTTCGAGGCCACCTTCGACGGCCGGACCTGGGTGGGCTGCGACCTGTCCTGGGACGACGCCACGGTAGGGCGGGTGTTGCAGGTGCACCTTTTCACGCTCGTTCCGGGACCGCAGGATTCGCCGGTCGCTTTCCTCGTGCAGGTCACGGGTTCGTGCCTGGCCAGTCGCGAGGACGCCGACTTCCCGGTCCTCAAAGAGGCGATGTCCAGCGTCCGGCTCGTTGCATCACCCGGACGCTGAGTGAGGCCGTGCTCGTGATGAATCTCGTGGGGGGATCGTGAGATTCGACGTCCCCTCGGCACGCGGTTGGACCCATCTGGTCGGCCCGTCGCTCCAGGCGCTCGTCCGGGTGCCGCGGCAGGATCCGTTGATTCGAGTGCTGAGCGATCTGGCCGATCGCGACGACATCGACGGCATGCGAGACCGACTCAACGAGTACGACGCAGAGGCGTCCTTCGTCGCTGTGGTCCATCGCCCGGTATGCCGCGTGCTCGTCGCCGGACCGGCCCGGGCGTTGCTCAGTGGGCCCGGGGGGACGGTGGAGTTCGGGCCTGTTGACGGTAAGCCGATCGACGTCACGCCTTCGGCGAACGTGACCATGGCGCGGTTGGAGCCGGCTGACGGTACGGATCTGGTCGAAGTGAACACCTCGGCGCGTGGCGGCGCCGCCGGGCACGACGCGGCGCCGTCCCAGGGGCCGTCGTCGACCGGCGCCGAACCCAGCAAGGCATCGACGACGAAGCCGCGAGTCAGCGCGCCGCCGCCACCGGACCCGGACGCCTGGTGGCTGGATGTGGGCGCCCCCGAGTCCTCCGCGACACACGAAGAGCGCACGCCGTCGCGGTCGAGGGCAGGCCTTGAACAGCCGTCAACCACCCCGAGCGCGTCGACGACCCCCGGGCAGTCGGAAAGCCCCGTGGACGCCGATCGCGCCCCCCGGGGCAGGGCCAAGGCGCGCTGGTCCAGCGGGGGGCCGCCGACGCGCGGGGGTCCCGCTGCCCCTGCGGCTGCCGAGCCCGGCCCCGGCGTCCTGGGAGACGTCGATGCGGGTCGCGACGCCCAGGCCGACCCACCCGTCGACACCCGCGCCGACACCGGCGTCGCACCGGACACGACCGTGAGCAGCGTCGACGGCTCGGCCGAACTCGCCATCGTGCTGCTCTCTTCCGGTCAACAGTGGCCCTTCGACAGCCCGTGTCTCGTCGGACGTGCTCCGACGGCGCCGGTTGGTGAATCGTCGTACCGCGTGGCCCGACTCAATAGCCCGAGCCGCACCGTCTCGCGTAGCCACTTGCTGCTGACGCCTCACCCCACAGGAGCGCGATTGCGCGACCTGGGCAGCCGCAATGGCACGGCCATCTATGTGCCAGGGCGCCCACCGGAGCATCTGGCGCCAGGCGAGGAACGGGTCGTCGAGCTCGGCCGGGGAGTCCTCGCTGTGCTGTCCGCTGACGCGACAGTGTGGATCGCGCCGGCCCCGCGTGAAAGGCACTCCCGGTGAAACTCAAACTGACCCTGCATGCCAATGGGCGCGATGTCGACCTGGTCGCCACCGTCGACGCGTCCGTCACCGTGGGAGATCTGGCCCGTCATCTTGCCCTCGCGGATCCGATGGCGGTGCGTGCTCAGCAGCCGGCGGGGGTGCGGCATACGCTCGAGTTCGTCGATGGCGACCGTCAGCTCATCGATCCCCGTGCGACTGTCGGCGACAGCGGACTGCGCGCCGGGAGCAGGGTCCGCCTGGCCTGGGCCGGCGAATTGCAGGCAGCCACGCGCGCGGTCCTCGACCTGGTCGCCCGCGAGGGCGTCGACCGCGGGCGTGCCTTCCCAGTCACCCTCGGCACGTCCTACATCGGTCGGGGGCGGGGTTGCGAAGTCCAACTGGCCGACCCGCTGGCCTCCCGCCATCACGCGCGTCTGGTCGTCACCGACGTGGTCGAGATCGTCGACCTGGGATCGGCCAATGGCACCCTCATGGGCGGGCAACCGATCACCCGGGCCCGTCTGGTCCCGGGCGACGAGGTGCATATCGGCGACACCGTGCTGACTGCCCGATGGAAGGACGAGCACCACGAGGCGCGTGTCTCCAGCGCCTCCAACGGTGTGCTGGGCTTCGACGGCGGACAGGTCCGGTTCTCGCGCTCTCCCAGAGTCCAGCGCACCTTCGAACCGCGCACTTTCCCGCTCCCGGAGCTACCCGAGCGGCCGCGCCGCAATCCGCTGCCCTGGTTGATGGCCGTGCTGCCGCTGATGTTCGCGGGGGTGCTGGTCTGGGTCACCGGCAGTCTTACCAGCCTCCTCTTCATGCTCATGATGCCGTTGCTGTTGATGGGCACCGCTTTCGAGGCCAGGCTCCAGGAGAAGCGGCAGTTCAAGCAGGCGATGGCGGAGTTCGCTGAGGACGTCGGCAAGATCGCCGAACGTGTGCGGACCGAGCAGCAGCTGGAACGGCAGGTGCGTCAGGAGGAGCACCCGGCCTTCGGGGAGTGCTACTCGGCCGTCGGCTACCGGTCGCCCCTGCTGTGGACTCGTCGATTGGACGGCCCCCACTATCTGGAGTTGCGGGTCGGGCTGGGCGCCTTGGCGTCGCGTTGTGTCGTCGAGATGCCGACCACCGTCGGGCGGTCGCGGGCCGAGGCGTGGCTGTTGTTGGAACAGTCCCTGACGGGGTTGGACCACGTCGACGACGTGCCGGTCGTCGTACGCCCCCTGGTCGACGGGGCGATCGGCATCGCCGGGGATCGACGGGCCATCCTGCCGGTCGCCTACTCGCTGGTCGTCCAGGCGATGGCCCTGCACTCGCCTGCCGAACTGGCCGTGGCGGCCGTCGCGTCCAGCAAGACCGCCACCGACTGGGACCTACTCAAGTGGGCCCCACACGTGAGCTCCCCGCACTCGCCGGTGGCGGCGGCCCACCTCGCAGCTACCGAGCTTGCCTGTATCGATCTGGTCGATCAGCTGGAAGAGCTCATCGACGACCGATCCGGAACCGACGCAACCTGGCAGACCAGTGTGCTGCTCATCGTGGAAGGCGACGCCCCGATCGAACGGAGCCGCCTCGTGGAGTTGGCCGAGCGAGGCCGCGGTCGGGGCCTCGCGGTGCTCTGGCTCGCGGAGGGTCAGCCCCGGCTCCCCGCCGCGTGTGCCACCTACGTTCTCGTCGAGGGGGAGGGGGCGGTCGGCTATGTCCGGGATGCCACCTCCGTCACCCCTGTGCGGTTCGACACCTGCGACGCCGGCGCCGCGGCGACCGCCGCGCGGCTGCTCGCACCGGTCATCGACGCGGGGGTGCCGAGCGAGGACGCCAGCGACCTGCCACGTTCGGTCTCGTTGCTGACTCTGAGCGGGGTTGAGCTGGCCGATTCGCCCAGCGCGGTCATCGAACGGTGGACGGAGAGCCGTTCGATCCTTACCGGCCCGTATGCCGCCACCGAGCCCAGCCGTCGGCCGGCCAATCTGCGGGCGCTCATCGGTGCCTCCTCGCTGGGCGCCTTCAGCATCGACCTGCGCGCCGACGGCCCGCACGCCCTGGTCGGTGGCACCACGGGGGCAGGCAAGTCCGAGCTGCTCCAATCGTGGATCCTGGGGATGGCGGCCGCCCATTCCCCGCAGCGGGTCACCTTCCTGCTCGTGGACTACAAAGGTGGGTCGGCCTTCCGTGAGTGCAATGACCTGCCGCACACGGTCGGTGTGGTCACCGACCTGACACCTCACCTGGTGCGCCGAGCGCTGATCTCGCTGTCGGCGGAGTTGCGCTACCGCGAGCACCTCCTCGCCAAGCACAAGGCCAAGGACCTCATCGAGTTGGAGCGCCGTGGGGTTTCCGACACGCCGCCGAGTCTCGTGATCGTCGTGGACGAATTCGCCGCGCTCGTACAGGAGGTGCCCGATTTCGTTGACGGTGTCGTCAACGTCGCACAACGGGGTCGCTCACTGGGACTCCATCTCATCCTGGCGACGCAGCGGCCGACCGGGGTCATTCGTGGCAACCTGCGCGCCAACACCAATCTCCGTTTGGCGTTGCGCATGGCGGACGAGGACGACAGTGAGGACGTGCTCGGCTCGCCCGAGGCGGCCTTCTTCGATCCCGCCATCCCGGGACGAGCGGTGAGCAAGAGCGGGCCAGGCCGATTGACCTCGTTCCAGGCCGGGTATGCCGGTGGCTGGACCTCCGCCGAGCCGCCGCCACAGGAGATCGCGGTCCACACCCTCGTCTTCGGCGCTCAGCGGGAGTGGGAGCTGCAAGAGCCGGTGACGCATGTCGCGCCCGACGCGCCCACCGATATCCAGCGACTCGTGGGCACCATCGGAAAGGCATGCCACGACGCACTGATACCGCCGCCGCGGGTGCCCTGGAAGACCGAGCTTCACGATACGTACGACCTCCGCTCGCTGGAGGCCTCGCGCCGCGACGACGAGCTGGCTCTGGCGCGGATCGACATCCCGGAAGACCAGGACCAGCCGACGTACTCGTACAAGCCCGACGAGGTCGGCAACCTTGCCGTGTTCGGCGTGTCAGGTTCAGGAAAGTCGGCCTTCTTACGATCGGTCGCCGTCGCAGCCGGCTACACCATCAAAGGCGGGCCGTGCCAGGTGTATGGCCTGGACTTCGGCAATCGAGGGCTCGAGCCACTCACGCCCCTGCCGCACGTCGGCAGCGTGATCCTCGGAACGGACCACGAGCGGGTCATGCGGCTCATCACGCATCTGGAGGGCATGATCGAGCGCCGGGCCGTCGCGTGGTCGAAGGTCAACGCCGGGACGATCGTCGACTACCGGCGGCTGGCCGATGCGCCCACCGAACCGCGAATCTTCGTCCTGCTCGACGGCCTTGCGGCCTTCCGCCAGGCCTATGAGGTCGCCGGCCGCTTCCACTGGATCGATCGGCTCGGTGCCATCGCCGGTGCGGGCCGCCAGCTGGGCATTCATCTCGTGGTGTCCGTGGACCAGCGCAACGGGGTGCCTTCGCCTCTTGCGCCCGTCATCCAAGGTCGCATCGTCCTGCGCATGAGCGACGAGGACTGCACCGCCCTCGGCGAGCCTGATGACGTCTTCACTCCGGAGACTCCGCCAGGGCGCGGGCTGAGCGCTGGTCACGAGCTGCAGATCGCTGTGCTGGGCGGCTCGAGTGACCCTGCTCGTCAGGCGCGCGACATCGCGACCTTCGCGGCGGCGATGCGTCGCAACGGTATCGGTGACGCGCCGAGCATCGAGAGCCTGGCCGAGCGCGTCGGGTTGCGCGACCTACTTCAAGTGAGCGCGACCTCGACCGTGCTCGGCGTCGCGTCCAGCACGCTGGCTCCGCAGGCGTTCCAGGTCAAAGGCACCTTCCTCGTCACGGGACCGTCCGGGAGTGGGCGAACGACCGCCCTCCGCACGATGTGCATCGCCACCCGTCGCGGGCTCCAAGGAGCCCAGATGCATCTGTTCACCGCGCGGGCCACCTCCCCCGTGGCCAAGCTGGGCATCTGGAGCAGCGTCTCGGTCGGCCCGGCCCAGGCCATCGAGCAGGCCCGCGTGCTGGCCGAGGACATCCGAGGGCAGGGCTCCGAGGGGGACGCGGCTGTCGTGGTGGTCTTCGAGCGCCTCGACGATGTCGTCGCCGACGGCGGTGAGTTTGATTTCGAGGCGCTTGTCAAGGCCTGCCTCGATCACGATCATTTCGTGATCGCCGAGGCAGACGCACAATTCTTCAGCAGCAATGACGGTCTCAACAGCAGGCTCAAGACCAGCCGCACCGGCGTGATCCTGCACCCAGAGGGCACCGAGGGTTACCACGTGTTCCGCGTCGACGTCCCGACCCTGGATCGGGCGGACTTGCCTCCAGGGCGGGGCTTTTACGTCAGTCGCGGAGCAGTGGAACTGGTCCAGGTGGCGATCCCATGATCGCGCGCTGGCTGCACGACGCCGCCGTTTCACCGACGTGTCGATGGGGAGTCCTCCCCATCGACGTGAAGGCTCAGCGGCGCTAACGTAGAGATATCAGGAAACGCTAACGGCTCATCCGCAAGGGTGAGCCCGGCAAGGAGGAGTAACTATGGCCTGGGTCGGTATGAACATCGCCAAATGCAAGCACCACTCGGAAGAGCTCGAACGGCAACGCGTCAAGCTGGACAAGCTGCTCCACCTGATCGATGGTGAGGCCGGCAAGATTCGCGGCAACTGGAACGGCAGCGATGCGCAGCGTTTCCAGAGCGACTGGCAGAGCAAGCACAAGCACAACGTGCAGCAGGCGATCTCGTTCGTCGCGAAGCTCAAGAAGCAGCTCGATCAAGAGATCGCCGAACAGCAGCGGACCTCGCACTAGTCAGCCCCACCAAGCGAATCGACGGGAGAATCACAATGGCAGTCTTCGACGCCGGCATGAACGTCGAGGCCATCCAGGCCTCCGGAACACAGCTGCACAACTACGAGAGCGAGCTCAAGCGCGCGATCAATGACATCGGCCACGAAGTGGCTTCGCTCAAGAACGATTGGGCAGGCTTCGACGAAGTGAAGTTCCAGATGCAGTGGGCGGGTGTCCGGCTGCTCCTGGAAATGGTCGCGGGGGAAGTCGGTCAGATGGCCACGATCTGCACGGACAACGCCCGGGAGCAGCGGACGGCGTCCTCCTGACCTTGGCTGTCGGATGCCGCCCCGATTCGGGGCGGCATACCGGCGCGAGTCAGGTGCCCCGCACGACGTCTGCCCGAGGAGTCCCGTGACCTGTCGTTCCTGCGGCTACGAGGCCAGCTTCGCCGCTCCCACCTGCCCTCGGTGCGGGGCGGTGGCGGGGGCCGCGCCTCCGAGCCCACCCTCCACGCCGGCCAGCACGGTGCCCGAGACAGTCGATCGCACCGTGAACCGGGCCGCGCTGCGTGCGGACATGCAACGGGTTGCCGGTCAGACGACTCCGCCGACCTTGGGGCCGCCGACCGCCGTCCCCGCTCCGGGCCGGCACGACGACCCATGGGTCACGAGCAGCGAAGGTGCCAATGCACAATCGGGGGGCGCTGCATCCCCAGCTGCCGGGCCCGCCGAAGTCCTCCCCAGCCCTCCGGCCGCCCATCGCCAGCCGGCTCAAGCGGCTGTCGGACCGTCGTTCACCCTTCCCGAGTCGAATTCCCGCCCGGCGACCCTGGGACAACGCGTGGCCGCCAATTTCGTGGACGGAGGCGTGTTGCTGCTGCTCGCGGTACCGGCGGGGTTCGTGCTGTCAATGATGGATGGGCGGGGTCAGGGTGTCGCCACAGTCCTCGCACTGCTGGTGTGGCTCGTCATGCTCGCCTACGCGCCCGTGCTCATCGGCCGCAGTGGCCGCACCATCGGCAAGAACGTCGTGGGGATCGAGGTGGCGGACATCGCGTCCGGCCGGGCGATCGGGCTGTGGCGCAGTGTCCTGCGATGGCTCATGCTCGGCTTCATGGGCTCGTTATGCTACCTCGGCTACCTGTCGATCCTGCTCGACCAGGGCGGATGGCACCGTGGCTGGCATGATCGTGCCGCCGATTCCCGGGTGGTTCAGACGTCGGCACGACTGCCCGTCACAGCGCTCCTGAAGTCACGACGCTGAACCGTCGGTCGCCGTCCACCAGACGACTGCGTCCACGCCCGGCTCGGCATCGCTGAGATGGACTTCGGCGCCGTTGCGGTGCAACAGCTCCCGGGCGATGGGCAGTCCCAGGCCGGTGCCGCCGCTGTCCCGGTCACGGGCGTCGTCGAGGCGGGTGAAACGGTCGAAGACCCGCTCGCGCTGCTCCGGCGGTATGCCGCGTCCGTCGTCGACGACGTGCACCTCGACGGCGCTCGGTGAGGTCACCAGCCGTAGGGTCACCGCGGTGCGGGCGTGCCGGACGGCGTTGTCGACGAGGTTCGTCAACGCTCGGGTGAGGTCGTCGCGGCTGCCCGACACGAGCACCTGCGCTGGGCCGGCTGGGGCGGCGGAGCTGGTATCGCCCGGGGTGACCGCAACGGTTACTGGGACGCGGGCCGCGGCATACCGGCCGGCGACCTCGACGAGCAGCCCGCGCAGGTCGACCGGATCGCGACGCACCGGGAGGGTGCCGGAGTCGGTGCGGGCGAGTACGAGCAGGTCTTCGACGAGGGTGGCCAGGCGCCGCACCTGTGGGAGCAATTCGTCGGGGAGGCCGTCGCCTTCGCCGATCCGCTGCGCCACCTCGAGTTGGGTGAGCATGGTCGCGAGGGGGCTGCGCAGCTCGTGGGCGGCGTCGTCGAGCAGGCTCCGTTGACGCACGTGCAGGTGCTCCAGCCGGGCCAGCATCTCGTTGAGCGTCGTTGCCAAAGCGTGAATCTCGTCGCGTGCGGCCGGCACCGGCAGTCGCTCCCCGGGGCCATCTCCCGCGGCCGCGCGAAGGTCGGGGCCGGCTTCGGTGCGTCCGCGCGCGCCGCCGACGCCCCGGGCAACTCCGGCACCCCTGGAGCCTCCGTCGCCCCCGGCGCCCCACGCGCCGGCGGCTCCGATGCGTTCGGCGCCGCGGCGCAACTGCTCGACCGGGGCCAGCGCGGAGGCGATGACCCGCCAGGCGACCGCCCCCAGGACGGCGAGCAGCAACGGGACCCCGATGAGCAGGGTCGTGCGCAGTTGCGCCAGTGTGGTCTCCGAGTCGCCGGTGGGGACGGCGGCCACGACGGTGCGCCGCCCTGGGCTCACACCGGCCGGGGAGGGCGTCACACCGCCCGGGGAGAGGGTCGCACCTGCTGAACCGGGGGTCGCGGCGGCCCGGCCGGCGGACGCTGTGGCCAGCAGCAAGGGGCCGGACAGCCCGCTCCGCGAGCCGGGCACGGTGACCCGCTCGCCGGCCGCGACCCGGGCCAGCTCCTCGGGGGTGGCCAGGGGGGTCAGTCGGTCGGCCAGCGCCGACGCGCCGATCACCCGGCCCTGCTCGTCGAGCACCTGCACGACGAGGGCGCCGGCAACCGGCACCGGGTCGGGCACCCGGCCCTCGCCGGCCAGTGCCGCGACTTCCTTTGCCGCACGGCCGGCTTCGTCGGCGAGGGCGCCGGGCAAAGTGGTGGCGAGCGCGGCATACAGGACGATCGCGGCGGCGGCGAGGCTGCCCCCGAGGCCGCTGAGCCCGACGAGCATGAGTCGCCACCGCAGGCCCAGCCGAGCCCACCACCCCGGCCGTCCGGGCACACCCGACCCGCCGGAGGCAGCCGCGCCGCCGGGCGCCGGCTCGGGCGCGGTCATGGGGGGATCCGGTAGCCGGCGCCGCGCACCGTCTCGATCCGGTCGCGGCCGAGTTTGCGGCGCAGATAGCCGATGTAGACCTCGACGACGTTGGGGGTGTCGGCGGCGTCACCCCAGACCCGGTCCAGCAGTTCGGTCTTGCCGACGACCGCTCCGGCGGCGGCCAACAGGTGCTCCAGCACGAGGAATTCGCGCGGCGCCAACTCGACCGGCTCGCCGTCGCGGGTCACCTCGCGGGTCGCCGGATCGAGGCGTATGCCGCGGGCGGCCAGGACACTCGGGCGCGGCGCCGGGTCGCGCCGCAGCAGGGCCCGCAACCGGGCCAGCAACACGACGAACGAGAACGGTTTGGTGAGGTAGTCGTCGGCGCCGTAGTCGAGCCCGTCGGCCTGGTCGTACTCGCCGTCCTTCGCTGACAGGATCAACACCGGCACCCAAATCCCGTCATCCCGAAGGGTTTTCACAATCGTGTAGCCGGACATGCCGGGCAGCATGATGTCGAGCACGACCGCGTCGTAGCCGCCGTGCCGGGCCGCGTCCAGCCCGCCGGGCCCGTCGTGCACGATGTCGACGACGAAACCCTCGGCCCGCAACCCACGCTGCAGGGCGGTGGCCATGGCGCGTTCGTCCTCGACGACCAGCAGTCTCACCGGGCCACCCTGACACGGCGGCCGCCTGGTGAGCCAGCGCACCGCCGCGTCGCCTGGCTCGCGGGGTCGCGGGCTCGGCCGGCTCAGTCTCAGGTGCCTCTCAGCACCGGTGGCGCATGCTGGTGTCATGACGAGCATCACGACCCGATCCCGGCGCCGTTGGTTGGCGCCCCTGGCTGCCGTCGCCGCCACCGCGGCCATCGCTCTCACCGGGGGCCGGTTCGCCCTCGCCGGTGACGACCTCGCGCCGCGCACCGCCGCCGAGTTGCTTGCCGACGTACAGCGTGCCCGGCTCGACCAGCTGTCCGGCACCGTCGTGCAGACCGCCGACCTGGGTCTGCCGAGTCTCCCGGTGCCCGGCGGGGCGGGCGCTGGCAGCGCGGCGAGCGTCAATGGCGCCATCGGGCAACTGCTGTCGCTCGCTTCGGGCAGCCACACCTGGCGGGTCTGGTACGGCGGCGAAACCCGCCAGCGCCTCGCGCTGATCAGCTCGCTCGGGGAGTCCGACATCATCCGCAACGGCACCGACCTGTGGTTCTGGTCCAGCAGTGACCGCTCGGCCTCTCACCTCACCCTGCCTGCCGACACCAATGCCCAGGCGCGCGCGGCCGCTGCCGCGACCGGGCTGCCCCGCACACCGGAGGAGGCCGCCCGGCTCGCGCTCGAGTCGATCGACCCGACGACAAAGGCCGAGGTCGGTCCGGTGGTGACGGTGGCGGGGCGCGCGGCATACGAGCTGGTGCTCACCCCGAAGGATGCCGCGACCCTGGTGTCGCAGGTGCGCGTGGCCGTCGACAGCGAACGCAAGCTGCCACTGCGCGTGCAGGTCTACTCGACGAAGCTGGCGACCCCGGCGATCGAGGTCGGCTTCACGGCCATCGACTTCGCCGCACCGGAGGCCCGTCAGTTCGACTTCACCCCACCGCCCGGCACGACGCTCACCCAGGTGAGCGCCGAGCAGCTCGCCGCGACGGCCGGTGACGGCAAGGCCGCCGCGGCGGCGGGCGCGGATCTGGTCCGCGCGGTGCGCTTCACCGGCACCGGTTGGTCCCGGGTCATGGTCGCCAAACTGCCTGCTGGGCAAGGGAATGCTCAACCTCCTGCCAACATGACCTCCGGCGGGCCGGATGCGCTCGGCCGGATCCTCGGCGGGCTGCCGCGCGTCACCGGAGCGTGGGGCAGCGGGCGCCTGCTTGAGGGCACCCTGTGGTCGGCGGTGCTCACCGACGACGGTCGGGTCGCCATCGGTGCGGTGCCCCCCGCCGGCCTGTATGCCGCATTGGCGGCCAAGTGACCGCCCTCGCCGTCGCGCCCCCGGACGTGGTGGCCGACACCGCGGGCCTGGCTGTCGCCACCACCGGACTGACCAAGATCTTCGGCCACCAGCGGGCCGTGGACTCGGTCGACCTGCAGGTGCCGACCGGCGCGGTCTACGGCTTCCTGGGCCCCAACGGCTCGGGCAAGACGACGACGATTCGGATGCTGTTGGGCCTGA
>RRZT010025006.1_pt1 | contig 17697 bp, 12 predicted proteins | sample 2165551 | NCBI WGS metagenome assembly RRZT01 (sample SAMN10456910, study PRJNA506462) | wastewater metagenome | biome: wastewater; feature: sludge; material: wastewater sludge; isolation source: wastewater sludge with Escherichia coli K12::gfp cells carrying plasmid... | place: USA: Moscow, Idaho...
CATGCTCATTAATTTAATAAGGATATTTAATGATGGACCTGAGGTGTCCTTGAAAGGATCACCTACGGTGTCGCCTACTACAGTAGCTTTATGATTATCAGAACCTTTACCTCCAAAGTTGCCTTCTTCGATGTATTTTTTTGCATTGTCCCAGGCTCCTCCTGCATTTGCCATAAATACGGCCAATACAAATCCGGTGCTTAATCCGCCAATAAGAAGCCCTAAAACACCGGCAACTCCAAGAATCACACCTGTAATAACCGGAACGACTATAGCCAGGATTGATGGGAATAGCATTTCGCGTTGAGCACCTTTGGTCGATATAGCCACGCAGCGTGCATAATCGGGTTCAGCTTTTCCTTCCATTATGCCCACTATTTCACGGAATTGACGACGCACTTCAGCTACCATACTTTGAGCTGCACGTCCAACTGCATTCATTGTTAATCCACAGAATACAAACGCCATCATCGCTCCAATAAAAATACCTACCAATACAATAGGGTTCATTAAAGTTACATTGTAATATTCCATAAAATCGTTAAACGATGCAATTTTGATTTGCTCTACCGATAGTAATTGCGTACCAACTCTTGCTAAACCATCGGCCGATGAATGAGCAATGCGTTCCAGTGCGATTTTTATTTCTTCGATATAAGAAGCTAATAAGGCTAATGCCGTTAAAGCTGCCGAGCCAATAGCAAATCCTTTACCTGTGGCGGCAGTTGTATTACCAAGAGCATCCAAAGCATCGGTGCGTTGACGTACCTCTTTCGGCAAACCACTCATTTCGGCATTTCCACCGGCATTGTCGGCAATCGGGCCATAAGCATCAGTTGCCAGTGTAATGCCCAGTGTTGATAGCATACCTACGGCTGCAATACCAATTCCATACAATCCCAATGATAAATTGGCTGTATAAGTCATTGTTTGTACATCAAATTGGGCAGCCATAAATGCAAGTACAATGGCAAATGCAATGGTTACAACGGGTATTGCTGTTGAAATCATTCCAAGACCTAAACCGGAAATAATAACTGTGGCAGGGCCTGTTTGCGAGCTTTCGGCTACTTTTTTGGTTGGACTGTAACTTTGCGATGTGTAATATTCGGTTGCCTGGCCGATGATAATGCCTGCAATAAGCCCTACGATTACAGAAAACGATATGCCTATCCAGTTTTGAATACCAAGAGCCCAAAGAATTACAAATGTAGAAACGGCGATAAGTGCAGAACTAACGTTAACACCAAGCCCCAAACTACCCAACAAATCTTTCATTTTTGCACCTTCTTTGGTTTTTACCATGAAAATACCAATAATTGAAAGCACTACACCCACAGCAGCTATTATCATTGGGGCAAAAACAGCTTTTAATTGCATCGTTTCATTGGCTAAAAATGCTGAAGCGCCAAGTGCTGCGGTTGCTAAAATTGAACCGGCATACGATTCGTAAAGGTCGGCTCCCATACCTGCCACGTCGCCTACGTTATCGCCTACGTTGTCGGCAATAGTAGCCGGATTGCGCGGATCGTCTTCGGGGATACCAGCTTCCACTTTTCCTACAAGGTCGGCACCCACATCGGCTGCTTTTGTATATATACCTCCACCCACACGAGCAAAAAGAGCTTGTGTAGACGCCCCCATTCCAAAGGTAAGCATAGTGGTGGTGATGTAAATCAGTTTATTATGTTCGGCTCCGTCCACAAAATAATCAAGGATAAGATACCAAACTGAAATGTCGAGCAAGGCAAGACCTACAACCGTAAGACCCATTACAGCTCCTGAGCGAAAGGCAACTTTTAAGCCTTTGTTGAGTGACTCTTGAGCAGCGTAGGCGGTACGGGCAGAGGCATATGTAGCTGTTTTCATTCCGAAGAATCCGGCCAGCCCTGAAAAGAATCCACCTGTTAGAAATGCAAAGGGTACCCACGCATTTTGCAGGTTAAAGTAAGCCATTATAGCAAATATTAAAGCCAAAACAACAAAAACCATGGTTACAACCTTGTATTGTTGTTTCAGATAAGCCATTGCACCTTTACGAACGTGAAGGGCAATTTTTCGCATGATGTCTGTACCTTCGCTTTCGGCCATCATTTGCTTAAAAAAGTAGTAAGCAAAGCCAAGTGCAATAAGTGAAGCCACTGGGACTAAATAAAAAATGTTATTCTCCATAAGCATTAAATTGTTTAAATGATTTATTTTAAGTGATAAGAAAAATCAATACAATTATTGTAATCCGCCGATTACAAAACATGGAAATAAGGTAACAAAAAAACTTACTGATTAATCAATAAAATATATTCTTTTAAAATTGAGAGTGAATAATCACCCGCATGTTGATTCACAAAGCCTATAGCAGAGGTATGTGCTTCCTCGTCGGCTGAATCGGATATGACGCGAACCACAACTAACGGGATACCATAGTCGTCGCAAACCTGAGCTACAGCTGCTCCCTCCATTTCGGCACATACCACCGATGGCAGATTTTTAATTAAAGCATTTTTCATCTCAGTGCTCGAAATAAACAAATCGCCACTTGCAATATCGCCGGTTAATAGTTTGGGATACAGAATATTCTGATCGCTTAATATTTTTCGGAATTCCTTGTTTGTTTTGAGGAATGTATGAACAGCCTTCATCATTATATCAACATTTTGTTGTGGAATTTCGAACGAAGTTTTTCCTGTTAAAGGTATTTCGAAGCGACGCATAAGTGGTCGGGCGTCCATATCGTGCTGATAAAGACGTTGAGCTATAACAATATCGCCCACATTCAAATCAGGTGATATTGCACCAGCTACTCCGGTAAATACAATTCGGTCGACATTAAATTCAAGAATCATATTGGTGGCTGTAGTAGCTGCAGCCACTTTCCCCCAGCGTGAAAATACTGCTACAACATCCTGACCGTATAGTTTACCTTTGTAGTAAATCCGGCTTCCTTTTTCAATAATTTCTTTATCAGTTATAGCTCCGATAATTTTATCCATTTCCTCGGGCATAGCACCCATTATTCCTAATATCATAACTCGTTCATTTTTAGAGTGAAGTGTTTTTGTTGATACTCATTATTCTTTGATAAAGAGTTGGATGTGAGTAGTGAAAAAATACATATACCGGATGCGGTAATAAGTTACTGAGTGAGCTCGATGATAATTTCTTTAATCCTGAAATAAGCTCGGTTCCCAATTGGTAATCAGCAGCATATTTATCAGCCTGGTATTCATTTTTGCGCGACACATAATTGCCAAACAGGTCGAGCGCTTGCGAAAATGGCGTGTATAGTATGCCAAATGCCAGTGCATTCAGGTGAAAGCAAGCTTCTTTTCCGCCCAACGCTTGCGCCAAAGCATCGCTGCTAAGAAATACCCCCAATAAGTAGAACAAGAGTAAGGAAGTTGGTAATGATATAAACATGCTTTTTAGCACATGTTTGTGCTTATAATGACCTGTTTCATGTGCCAACACAGCCACAATTTCATTGGTGGTCATTTTGTCCATCAGTGTGTCGTATAATACAATTCTTTTCTTAGGGCCAAATCCCGTAAAATATGCATTGGCTTTGGTGGAGCGTTTTGAACCGTCGATTACATAAATATCCGTAAGTTTGAAATTACTTTTTGCTGCAAATTTCTCAATTTCAGTTCGTAATTCACCTTCAGGTAGTGGTGTTTGTTTGTTAAACAACGGAACAATCAGTTCCGAATAAAACAGGCTCATAAACAGGCTGAAAGCTGTTACCAGAGTCCAGGAAATGATCCAGAAGTATTCCGGCGTATAATTGTAAAAGCTTACAATTGCAAATAACAGGCCACCACCTATCACTATAGTCAGCAAATAACTCTTAATTTTATCGAGAATAAAAATTTTTGGCGTAACTTTGTTGAATCCGAAGTTTTGTTCTATAACAAAGGTATCGTATAATTCAAAAGGAATATGCAAAACATCATTCACCAGAAATATGATTCCAAAAAATATAAGAGTGTGTAAAACCGGATTTGTAATGTAGCTGGTTAGTGTGGCGTCAAGCCATCCAAAACCACCAAAAATAAACATTGAAAGCGTTATTGCGAAGCTAAATGTCGACGAAATCATTCCGAAACGGGAATTAGCTCTAAAATATTTTTGTTGTTTATTGTAGGTTTCACTATCATATATGTCGGCTACAACTGCTGGAAGGGCTGTTTTTGAGTTTTTGATGTTGAGGAGTGCTAATAATCTTTCAAGTCCGAAATCGGCTATCAGAATTATTATAATAGCGAAAAAGAAATAAAAGGCCATGAAAAAATATACGTTTTATAGATGCGATTTTAATCTGTCACAAATATATACATTTAGTTTCACAAAAGTAATGCGTGTTGGCTTATGTTTCTATGTTTAAAAGCATTATTTAGTAATGTATTGTTGCTTAAAGTGGTTTTTTTGTTGCTTTTAATAATTAAACAGGCAATATTTGTCATCTGTTATTTGAAAATGAATTTTTAATGAAATTTTACACTACCATTTACGTTATCGTACTGTTACTGATATTTATTACAGACCATTATTTGTATAAATACTCAGAAAAAAGGAATATTATACAAAAAATTAAGTTGGTATTTCCGACTTTCTTTTTTAGTATTACATATACTGCTATCAAAATTTTTGGTGCGAATATTGACAATTACCGATTCAACTTTTGGTTGATGTGGTTTAATCTGTTTTTTCTCACATTTTATATTTTGCGTATAATATATGTGTTTTTACGTTTCTTTCAAAATAAGTATCCTGCACGTATAACTGAAATAAAATCAGTGTATTATATGCTTTCAGGTGCATTTGTAATAGTAATGTTCTGGAGTGTTTTTATGAACCCGTTAAATATGAAAGTAGAAATGATTCAGGTGGTCGACAAAGAATTACCTGCATCATTTAACAATTATAAAATTGTTCAGATTTCGGATGCTCATTTGGGTGCGCGTATGCTGGATAAACGTTTTTTTTCGAATGTGGTTAAAAAGATAAATGAACAAAATGCTGATATAGTTGTGTTTACTGGTGACTTTGTAAATAATTTTGCAGGAGAATTCACTGGTTTCGACACAATATTCGCAAAGATAAAAGCCAAAGATGGTAAATTTGCAATTTTAGGAAATCATGATTATGGTGACTATTCTGTTTGGAAAACAGCTGAAGCAAAAGAATTAAATCTGATGAGAATTATGGATGGTATTGCTCGGTGTGGTTTTAAAATTATTGAAAACGAACATGTTTTTTTACATAGGGATACTGATAGTATTGCTTTGGTTGGAGTAGGGAATTATCATGCTACTAACACTCAAAAAAACTATTCAGATTTAACCCAAGCAATGAAAGATATACCGCAATCGGCTTTTCAGATATTGCTTACACATAATCCTGTGCATTGGGAAGTTGTTCAATCAGAACAACCATGTATCAATCTTTTGTTGTCAGGACATACACATGCAGGTCAGTTTGGCTTTGATATAAACGGAAAGGTATATTCTCCAATTGTGTTTCATTATTCCACTTATAATGGTTTATATACATCCAATGGACAGCAACTTTATGTAAACAGAGGGATTGGATACATTGGATTGCCTATGATAATTGGATTAAAACCGGAGATAACGGTGCTTACTTTACAGCAAAAAGTATTAAAATGACAAAACGAATTATATTTCTTTTTATCCCGCTTTTAGGATTATTTCTGTCCTGTGCAAAAAAAAATTCTGATTCTATCCGAATTGGTATATTGAACGGACCCACCTATGTGAGTTTTCTGTATATGATTGAAAATCCTCCGGTTGTGGATGGTAAACGCATTGAATTTGTGGTGAAAAGTGACCCTCAACAAATACAGGCGCTGATGATGAGTGGTGATTTGGATTTAGCGGTATTGCCTACCGTTATGGCTGCCAATTTGTATAATAAAGGTTTGGAATACAGAATGGTTGCATGTCCGGTTTGGGGAACTTTATATTTATTGTCCAACAATACAAAAGTTAATCAAATAAGTGATCTGATTAACGAAAAAGTGTATGTTTTCGGGCAAGGAGCAACTCCTGATGTACTGTTATCGCGTTTTTTGACTTTAAACAACATACAAAATGTTGCGATGGATTACAGCTATAACAACAATGTTGATTTGGCAACTGCCATGTTAAGTAGAAATGAAATGAATGCACTGGTGTCGGAGCCATTGGTAAGTATGTTACTACATAGGGACAGTTCCATACACATTGTGTCAAAATTAGACTGCGAAGACTTTTTTTATAACTCAGACAAAGATATTTTTGTACAGACAGCGTTTCTGGTGCATTCCGATTTTTCATCAAACTATCCTGCAACTTTGCGTACGCTATGCGAGGCATATTCAGCCAGTTGTAATTCAGTAAACAGTGATACACTGAAAACAGCCTCGCTAATGCTTAAATATGGCATTGTGAATGATGAGTCAATTGCCCTGAAGTCTATACCGTTGTGTAATATTCGTTATGTAGCTTCTTTTGCCATTGATCGTGAAGTAGATAAATATCTTCGAATTTTTTTCGAAGCAAATCCTGAATCGGTTGGAGGCAAATTACCCGATCGAAATTTTATTCATCAACTGCAATAATTCATGAAACTGAAGCAACTTTTGCCTTATTTTCTGGCCATTTTCCTAATGTTGGCAGGGTGGCAAATAATTGCATTGGCCATTGGTTATAGCGATATTTTCCCTACCATTGATAGGCTTTTTGTGCAGATTTTTCTTCTGCTTGGTGAAAAAACATTTTACAATGCATTGTTTTTCACGATAATAAGGGCATTTGTAGGGTTTTTGTTGGCTTTGATAATGGCATTTATTTCAGGATCATTATCTGCTTTTAATGTGTTTTGGCTTCGCTTCTTTATGCCTACAGTGGTTGTGTTTCGTTCAGTACCGGTTATTGCGGTAGTTTTAGTCGCACTTCTGTGGTTCTCGCCCAATACAATACCGGTTTTTATTGCTTTCCTGACCATGTTTCCTATTATACATCAATCAGTTCTTTCGGGATTGAAATCTGTTGATAATAAACTGGTTGAAATGGCCCGTGTATTTGGGTTTAAGGTACATCAAATTTATTTGGCAATATATTTGCCACAGGCTAAAAGTATTATCTTAAGCGGTTTTTCTACTGCAGCCGGTTTTGGTTGGCGGGCGGTAATTATAGGCGAAGTGCTGGCACAGCCAATCCATGGTATTGGTACCGGCATGAAACTGTCGCAGGTTTACATTAATGTACCGGAACTTTTTGCCTGGACTATAATGGCAATAGTTACCAGTTATGTGTTCGATATGCTTATTCGCAGGTTAGCTGTGCATCGAATTCCGGTTATGAAAAGGAAAGCTCACAGGGCGGAAATACGCACAAGCAGGCCGAAACAAGTTTCATTCAATTCAGTTTCAAAATCATTTGGCGATAATGTAGTTATTGATGATTTTAACTATGATTTTGAATCAGGAAAAGTGTATTTATTAAAACAACCCTCAGGGGCTGGTAAAACTACACTTTTGCGTATGCTTGCCGGTTTGCTTAAACCCGAAAATGGGCAAATACATAAGGATAATACACTTAGGATAGCCTACAGTTTTCAGGATTTGCGTTTGTGTAACTGGCTGACTGTGTGGGAAAATATTGAATTTGTCGTTCCGGATATGAATTCTTCTGGCAAAGTGTTGATAAATAGCATCTTATCTGAGTTGGAATTGGATGCGTTGAAAAATATGTACCCTTCACAATTAAGTGGAGGACAGCAACAACGTGTGGCTTTAGCCAGAACTTTAGCTGCCCGAGCCGATGTTATATTGCTCGATGAACCATTAAACGGACTTGATACTGAATTAAAACAGAAGGTAATTCGTGTAATTAATAGCTATATTTTGAAATGGCAGCCTATAGTAGTCTGGGCTACTCACGAGGACTTTGAACTTGAAAATGTACCCGTTTCTTTTCCCGAAATCAGTGTTCAGCGCAATTCTGAAGTATAAAACTCAGTTTATCTTCGGTTGATAAGTTGTAATCAATATATTTTATTCCGAATCCGCGTTTTTCCATACCCCTGAACCAGGTCATCTGACGTTTGGCAAATTGGTGAATGGCAATTTCCAGTTGCGAAAAAAGTTCCTTATAACTGATTTGTCCCGTTAAGTGTAAAGTCACAAATTTGTATTCTAAACCGTAATAAATCAGGTCGTCGGGAGCAATTCCACTATCGAGCAACTGACGAACCTCGTTCAGCATTCCTTCCTCCAGTCGGCTTTTTAGTCGGGAGCTAATGCGTTCTCTGCGTGCTTCTCTGCTAATGTCAATACAAAATACAGGACCTTTTAACGGCTCGAATTCAGTGTTTGCTGCTCCGTTTAGTTTTGTGAAATCTGCTATTTCGATGGCTCTGATTGTACGTTTATCCGAGTCTAAGTCGGTAATGTTGTGTAAAGGGCCGTATGAGGCAAGTATTTGTTTTAATTCGTCGGACGATTTTGAAACCAGTTCTTCGCGTAAAGCTTTATTTTCGGGTACCTGAAGCAATTTGTAACCTTTCAGAACAGACTCAGCATAAAGTCCTGTTCCACCGCAAAGAATAGGTGTTTTTTGTCTTGCTTTTATTGAATTATACGCTTTGTGAAAGTCGTGCTGGTATTCAAAAAGATTGTACTTTTCACCCGCATCACAAATATCGATTAAATGATACGGGATTTGCTTACCATTGATTACATAGTCGGCCAAATCTTTACCGGTACCAATATCCATACCCCGGTAAACTTGTCGGGAGTCGGCGCTGATTATCTCGGCATCGAGCCTGTATGCAAGCTGTGCAGCCAGTGAAGTTTTTCCCGAAGCAGTTGGACCTACTATTGTAATTATATCCATTGAGTTGTTGTCAATAAGATGTTAATTATAGCTCCGGTTAATAGTAGAAGCTATAATTAACAATGAGTCTGTATATATGCAATCTGAAAATAACTATGACAGATTGCATTTTAATATTTCTCTTTTTAAGGTAGTTTTGGGTATTTACCAAAATCAGGTTTGCGTTTTTCGAGAAATGCTTTTTTGCCTTCATGCGCTTCTTCTGTCATATAATAAAGCATGGTAGCGTTTCCTGCAAGTTCCTGTATGCCTGCCATTCCGTCCATTTCGGCATTAAGTCCGGCTTTTATCATGCGTAAAGCTAACGGGCTGTGTTGCATCATTTCTTTACACCATTTTACGGTCTCGTCTTCTAGTTGGTCAAATGGTACTACTGTATTTACCAGTCCCATATCCAATGCTTCCTGGGCCGAGTATTGGCGACAAAGGAACCAAATTTCGCGGGCTTTTTTCTGTCCAACTATTCGTGCCAGCTGCGATGAGCCAAAGCCAGCATCGAAACTACCTACTTTAGGCCCGGTTTGTCCGAAAATGGCATTTTCCGAAGCAATGGATAAGTCGCAAATAACCTGTAACACATGTCCGCCACCAATGGCAAAACCATTGACCATGGCAACAACCGGTTTAGGTAATGAACGTATCATCTTTTGTAAATCAAGCACGTTCAGGCGCGGAACACCGTCTTTGCCAATGTAGCCGGCTATGTTTTTTACGTTTTGGTCGCCACCGGCACAAAACGCTTTGTCGCCTTCGCCGGTTAAAATCACGGTTGCAATGTCCTGACTTTCGCGACAAATCACCATAGCCTGTATTATTTCCTTGATAGTATCGGGCGTAAAAGCGTTGCGGTAACGCGGACGATTGATGGTAATTTTCGATATTCCTTCGAAATATTCAAATTTAATTTCGTCAAATTCTTTAATTGTTGTCCACTGTCTCATATTGTATTGTTATACCTAATAAAAAGGAGTTTTATTTGTTGTATTTTTTATTTTTTTGATTGTGAATTAATATTAAAACACAAACAGCCCAAAAGGCTATTTTAGAATTATAATAAAGGGTTTTTGCCGCACTTTTACTGATACTTATTCTTTGATATGCTGAAAATACCTCTTATAATTTTCGGTATTCAATTCACTATCAGTAAACACTTCCAGTACAGTGGCATTGGCGGAGTTTAATAACTGTTCAATTTTTCCGGATAAATCCGCCGCTTCGTTACAGTTCAGATAATCAACACCATATGCTTCAACTAATAACTTTATTTGCACCTGGTGTGGTGTTGTGAAAAAATGCAGATTGTTTTTCATCAATTCTTTATCGCCAATAAACCGGAATATATTTCCACCATTATTATTCAGTACAATGATTTTCAGGTTTTTTCCGGTATAATTGTTCCACAGACCGTTGGAGTCATAGATAAACGAAACATCGCCGGTTACAAATAGTACGTCTCGTGCAGAATTGTATGCAAAACCTGCAGCTGTTGAGAGACTTCCATCGATGCCTGACGTGCCTCTGTTGCAATAATATGTAAGGTCGGCACGTGTTTCAAAAAGTTGCATCCAGCGTACTGAAGTGCTGTTTGCCAACTGTAAAACAGTGTCGGGCCTGGTTTGGCGCAGTATTTCTGCCATTACGGTCATATCCGAGAGCTCAGTTTTCGATACAAACTCTTTATGAAGGATACGTATTTGCTCTATTTCAGCTCTGCATTTCAAGGTATAATCACTTTTGGTAACCCCTGTGGGCATTTTACTTAAAATATCAGTGGCTGATCCGGGTAGAATACTTGTTAACGACTGATAAGTGTCTACATAAGGCAGAGTAGACTCAATTTGCCATTGAACCGATGCCTGATGTGAACGCAAAAATAGCTTTAATTGCTTGCAAATAACAGAATGCCCGATAGTGATAAGTAAATCCGGTGCAAATTCATGGCTGTTTTCCTGGGAATTGATCCGCGAAAAAAACGATTCTGCCTGTGTGATTATGTTTTCGCCCGCAATATTCGATAAGTTTTCGGCAACAACCACAAGGTCTGGTTCTTTGGCTAATTGTTGCAAAAGTGTATTGAGGGGCTCGTTTTGTGCAAAGACTCCAACAACAATCATTTTTCGTTTATAGCTTGTCCAGTTGGTTCTTAGCTTTTCCAAACTTTCAGGGCTCAGAGCAGTGTTTTGTGGTTGCGAACGAATAATTTTTGGCTCTGAATGTGTATCAGGTATGGGCACATAAATTGGTTCGCGAAGTGGTACATTTATCTGAACGGGTCCCTTTGGATAAGATAATGCAGTGTCAATTGCCTGTGAAACCAATCTGTCGCTGAATAATAAATCCTGTTTTTTTTCGGTATCTACGGGCAACTCAAAGGCTGCTTTAATATAGTTGCTGAAAATATTGTTTTGACGCAGTGTCTGCCCATCGGCCTGATCAATCATTTCTGATGGTCTGTCGGCTGTAAATACAATGAGAGGTATGTTCTGATAATATGCCTCAGCAATGGCAGGAGCAAAGTTTAAAACGGCTGTGCCTGAGGTGCAAACCAGCGCTATAGGCTCGCCACTTTGCTGCGACATCCCGAGCGCAAAATAAGCTGCCGAACGCTCATCGGTTATGCTCAAACAGTTTATGTTATGTTGTGCAGTAAACGCAAAAATCAACGGGGCATTGCGCGAACCCGGAGCAATGATTACATTTTTTACACCCAGTTGGGTGCATATTTCAGGTATATTTTTTATTCCTTGTCGAAAATGGAACATAACATTTTATTTATAGTGTAATCCTTCATCGATTGTTTTCAGAGATTATTCGTCAAGACTACTACCGTTGCCGAATTTTCTCCATTTTTCGATAACATCCTGCATATCCTGTGGTAGTTCTGAGTCGAAAAACATATACTCCCCGGTAGTTGGATGCACAAATCCAAGTTCTTTTGCATGGAGTGCCTGCCGCGGACAAATGAAAAAACAATTCTTCACAAAAGCTTTGTACATAGCTGTGGTATTGCCTCTTAAAATCACATGTCCCCCATATCGCTCATCATTAAACAGAGTATGTCCGATGTGTTTCATATGCACCCTGATTTGATGCGTTCTGCCGGTTTCGAGGCGGCATTCCACTAAACTTGTAAACCCAAAGCGTTCCAGTACTTTATAGTGTGTAACCGCATGTTTAGCCAGTGGGTTTTCGCCTTCAGGGAAAACTGTAAACTGCATCCTGTCTTGCGGATTGCGGGCTAAGGCTCCGTTTATTGTACCAAAATCCTCCTTTACATTTCCCCAAACCAAGGCCTGATAACGGCGATGTGTTGTTTTGTCGAAAAACTGTTTACCTAAATGTGTTTTGGCATGTGGCGTTTTAGCCAGTAACAATAAGCCGGATGTATCTTTATCAATTCGGTGTACCAGTCCGATGCGCGAATCGTTCATGTCAAACTCGGGTCTGTCTTTTAAGTGCCAGGCAATTGCATTCAGCAAAGTGCCATCAAAATTTCCGAATCCCGGATGTACCACCAGGCCGGGTTGTTTGTTTACCAATATAATATCGTCGTCTTCGTATACAATATTGATAGGAATGTCCTGCGGAAAAATCTCAAATTCGGAAGGAGGATATTCCAGATTAATGGTAATGACATCAAACGGTTTTACACGGTAATTGGACTTCACACTGCGGTCATTCACACGTATATTGCCGGCATCGGCAGCTTCCTGTATACGGTTACGCGAGATATTAGCCATGCAGTTTACAAGGTATTTGTCAATTCTGACCAATGTTTGCCCTTTGTCCACCACAAAACGAAAATGCTCATACAACTCTCTTTCAGGAGCTATATCTTCCAATTCATCTTCTTCTATTTCTTCAAAAATATCTTCGTTCACAGCTAAAAGTATAATTTATTTATTCAAAAAAGAGAAACTCAACATATTATTAAAAAAAGTCTTCATCATTATCATGTTCATCGTTGTCAAATTTTTTCTCAAGCATACTCTTGTCGCGCGAAAGCCAGATGTCGATTCGGGTGCCTGCAGGAACCAGTTTGCCGGCAGCGGGCGATTGTCGGTAAATAAAGTATTCTTTTTCTCGTCCACGTGGTGCAACATCAAAATCAATTGCACCAATTACCATAGAAGCTTCTATGGCCTCGTTGCGGGCGGTTTCAATATCTTTACCTTTGAGCGATGGTACTACCACGTCTTCACCGCTTTCGCCGCTACCTGCAATTAATGTGATATAGGAACCTTCGGTTAGTTTTGTCCCGGCCGAAATTGTTTGGCCGCGGTATTTAACTTCGAGAACTAAATCCTTGTATTCTGAAGGTATATATGAAATACTATCAATATTTATACCCAGCGATTTTAGCATTGATTCGGCCTGACGCACAGATATATCGTTTACATCGGGTAGGGCAATTTGGCGTTTTTGCCCGGAATTAACCACCACGTAAATTGGACGATTACTTTTACTATGTGCACCTGCAGCCGGAGTTTGTTCAATAATGCTTCCCGGTTTTTTTCCTTTTACATACACAGAGTCGATTATTTCGATGTATAAATTGTGGTTTTCAGCCATCATGGTTGCTTCTTCCACAAACATTCCATTCAGGTCGGGAACTTCTTCAAATTTTCCGTGTTCGGTATATATATCGACCAGGTACAATGTAACCCACGATAAAGTTACTAATATAGCTATGGCTATAAGTATGTGTTTCAAAATATAACCGCCCAGCGATTCTTTCCAAAAACGTTTAAAATCCATAATTCAGGATGTTTCAGATGGTAATTTGTATTTTCTATTAAAGCGTGTTCAAAAGTAAATAAAAATATCTTTACAGCATTGAACCCCGTGAAATAAAAAAAAGTAAAAACTTCTGTTGAGGTCTTTACTTTTTTGTTTCTTTTATTCTTGGCTGAGCCTTATGCTTTGTGTCGTCCTTCGTCGGCTACAGTAAGTTTTGCTCTTCCTTTTGCGCGGCGTGCAGCCAAAACGCGACGGCCATTAGCTGATGCCATTCTTTCACGGAAACCGTGTTTGTTTCTTCTTTTTCTTTGCGAAGGTTGGAATGTCCTTTTCATTGCTTATAATATTTTTGTTGTTTTACTTACTAGCTCAAATTCGGACTGCAAAAATAGTGTATTTTTTCGAACTTACAAATAGTTATATCAATTTATTTTGATGCTGAATGTAAGAAATTTCACTGCCAATTTGTCATTGCCGCTGTTTTGGCATTTTTTTTGAATCGTTAGCAGTGACTTTTTTAAAACTGAATTTAATTTTTATTCAATAATTTGTTTAATTTATATACTGATTAAGTATGGCTAAAGGAAACATTGGGGTTACGAGTGACAATATTTTCCCCGTTATCAAGAAATTTTTATATAGCGATCACGAGATTTTTCTTCGCGAATTGGTGTCGAATGCGGTAGACGCAACTCAAAAACTAAAAACTCTGGCATCGGTTGGTGAATTTAAAGGTGAGCTGGGTGAGTTGAAAGTTACTGTTGCAGTTGATAAAAAGAAGGGAACACTTACTATCTCCGACAGAGGTATTGGTATGACTGCCGATGAAATAGAAAAATACATCAACCAAATTGCATTCTCAGGCGCCGAAGAGTTTCTTGAAAAGTATAAAAACGATGCACAGGCTATCATTGGCCATTTCGGATTGGGTTTTTACTCATCGTTTATGGTATCTAAAAAGGTGGAGATTTTCACGCTATCGCATAAAGATGGTGCTGTGGCTCAACATTGGTCGTGCAAAGGTGACCCTGAATACACACTGGAGGATACGATTAAATCGGATCGCGGAACTGATATCGTATTGCATATTGACGATGAAAATAAAGATTTTCTGGAAGATAGCAAAATACAGGAATTGCTTACAAAATATTGTAAATTTCTGCCAGTGGAAATTGCTTTCGGGAAAAAGAAAGAATGGAAAGATGGCAAGCAGGTTGAAACCGAAGAAGACAATATCATCAACAATCCGAATCCGGCATGGACGAAAAAACCAGCCGAATTAAAGGATGAAGATTATGCGGCTTTTTATCGTGAATTACACCCGATGGGCGAGGATCCTCTTTTTCATATACACTTGAATGTAGACTATCCGTTCAATCTTACAGGTATTCTCTATTTCCCGAAAATCAAAAACAACATCGATATTCAGCGCAATAAAATACAGTTGTACTGTAACCAGGTGTTTGTAACTGATCATGTTGAAAATATTGTACCTGAGTATCTTACATTGCTCCATGGAGTTATAGATTCGCCTGATATTCCTTTGAATGTTTCGCGTAGTTATTTACAAAGCGATGGTAATGTGAAGAAAATATCGAGCCACATTACCAAAAAAGTAGCCGACAGATTGGCCGATATATTCAAATCGGACAGAGCAAATTTTGAAGAAAAGTGGGATAACCTGAAAGTGTTTATTCAGTATGGCATGCTGAGCGACGAAAAGTTCTATGAACGTGCTGAGAAGTTTGCGTTGCTTAAAAATGTGGATGCAAAATATTATACTCTGGAAGAATACAAAGAATTGGTTAAGCCAAATCAGACTGATAAAAATGGCGATTTGATTTATTTATATGCCAATAATTCCGACGAACAGTACAGCTATATTCAGGCAGCAAAAGATAAAGGCTATGACGTACTTATAATGGATGGTCAGTTGGATGTTCACGTTGTAAGTCAGTTGGAACAAAAATTGGAGAAAACACGTTTTGTGCGCGTTGATAGTGATGTGGCTGACAAACTGATTGAAAAAGAGAATGTGGCAACTGTTAATCTGACCGATGAACAGCGCAATGCAATGGTAGCCGTTTTCGAATCGCAACTGCCTAAAGTGGATAAAACGAATTTTATCGTAACCTTCGAGCAGCTTTCAGCTTCCACCAATCCTGTGTTTGTAACTCAGAATGAGTTTATGCGTCGAATGAAAGAAATGTCGGCATTACAGGGTGGAATGATGAGTTTTTATGGCGAAATGCCCGATAGTTTTAATTTAGTGGTGAATACTGCTCATCCCGTAATTGAAAAATTATTGAGGGATGAGGAAGCTGCTTGTTTGACTGAAGTAGCACCGTTAGCGTCTGAATTATCTGAAGTTACTGCAAAACATAATGCATTAAAAGATAGCCATAAGGATAAAAAAGACGAGGAAATTGCTGTAGCAGAAAAAGAGGAACTGAGTGCATTGGCAAAACAAATGGATGAGTTAGGCGAAAAGAAAAAAGCCATTTACCGTTCGTTTGCAGCCGAAAATAAACAGGTGCGCCAGTTAGTTGACCTTGCACTATTGGCTAATAACATGTTGAAAGGCGAAGCTTTGGCTAATTTTGTGAAGCGTAGCGTGGATATGATGTAAGAAAGCGCATCTAAAAAACGGTCTCTGAAAATAAGTGTTTCAAAATCCGAAATGCTTATTTTTTGAGACCGTTTTTAGTTTTGTATAGTTGTTATCAGGCCTTATTTTCGTTCAAGTATTCTGATAAAAACCGGCCAGCTTTGAAATTCTTTTACAAGTGTCCAATGTTCAGGGTTCTTAAAGTCGTCAATCAAATCGTCCGACACTCCGGAGATATTGCTGTATATGTAATATCGTTTACTTATATCTCGGCTAATACTTTTTTTGGTATCCGTTAAATCATAATACCTCCGCTCATCGTATAAGCAAAAGCCTGCAGCCACATCATTGTAATCAATTCCTGTCGAATCCAGATAATTATAACAATCGTTTCGAAGTTTGTAAAAAGGGGCATGGGCCAATGTGCTGTCCCATACTTTCGTCATTTTTTCAGGATATAGCCAAAAGTGACCAGTTATCTGGAAAAGAAGTATAATGCCTGCTATGATTGTAAAGATTTTCTCCGACAAATACTTTTTTGCCATTAAACCAAACAAAAGCATCGCCAAAAGTAGGTGTGGCATAAAGTACCGTGTTAGAAATGGCATTTTAGTAATACATGCAAATAATAGATAAATGAGTGTGAGTGCTAAAGTGCACAAAATAAGGAATTGAACCTTCGTGTCTTTGCGAATGTCCTTTAATGCATATCTGAAAACAAGATAAATTACAACACCCCATAAGAATATCCGACCATTTTCAACCATGCGAAGCCCAAGATCCAATATGCTGTGAAAAATCTCACGAAAACTATCGGGAGATTTATGTGAATTGGCAAATTTCGAGTTACTGAAAAACCAACCCTGAGTGCTAAAATAGCTCGTATAATATACTATTGAAGCTAAAATAGAAGGTATAAATGCACTGGCTAAACGGAGTTGGTTTTTTAGTGATGCTTTGTGTAAAAAAGCAACTAATAGCATTGAAGCTACAACTGCAGCCCCGGTAAAAGTACCTCTGGTGCTAATTAGAAACAGAAAGGGCGCTCCCCAATAAATCAATGACTTCTTCTCCTCCAGTATGCCACGTATGACAATTAAAAATGCGGTTATTAAAACAAAATCGGGACCTGCAATTGCATATTGAGTTATTACGCTCGATTCCATTAGTATAATTGCAAAAATCCAATTCTGTAATTTTTTTCCAAATAAGCTAACAGTTAATTTATAGCCATTGTAAACAAAGAAAAGTAAAGTAATTAATGCTATAGAATGCGAAATCCACATTTTATAGGCAATATATTTCCAAAAAAATGCAGTTATCAGCGCTAAAAAAACCGGTGAACCGGTGCTGTTAATGTTCCATTCCGGTACAGTTTTAGGGACAAAGAAAGATTTAAAGTCGGAAAAATAATAATAATGAGCTTCGATGGATGTGTGCTGTGTATTGTCC
>RRZT010347301.1_pt1 | contig 17696 bp, 11 predicted proteins | sample 2165551 | NCBI WGS metagenome assembly RRZT01 (sample SAMN10456910, study PRJNA506462) | wastewater metagenome | biome: wastewater; feature: sludge; material: wastewater sludge; isolation source: wastewater sludge with Escherichia coli K12::gfp cells carrying plasmid... | place: USA: Moscow, Idaho...
ACTCGACAATAAAAAAGTAGTGTTGAACGGTGAGGAAATACCTTTCACCAAAAAGGAATTTGAAATACTCAAGTTGTTTTTAGAAAATAAAAACAGGGTTTTTACCCGTGAAGAATTGCTGCTCAGAGTGTGGTCCGATGAAGTTATTGTGCTCAACAGAACCATCGATGTTAACATCACCCGCCTGCGCAAAAAAATAGGACCCTATGGCAAGCAAATAGTTACCCGCCTTGGCTACGGGTATGGTTTTGAAGAATAGCAGATTGATCAGAAAAAAAGTTGCCTTTATCTCTTAAACTAAAAAAGTGTAAAATATCAGATACACAAAAAGCATCGGAAGTTACTGATGCTTTTTGTGTATGATCCAAAACAACAATGCTTATAAATTCATCAGACGCTTTTACTTATTCAGGAGATAGATTTTATCCCGGAACGGTGATCATCCTTTAATGACGGACGTGCAGTCTATTTTGCTGAGGTTGCCGTCAAATATAACTGGCGGTGTCATTCAATGATTTAATATGCCTCAGTCCAGCTTAATACTTTCCACTGATTATCAATTTTCTTTAGTAATAACTGTAGACCCAGCGGGTCCATGATTATAGTACTGTCGTTTTTTAGTTTGGTTTCACATCGGGAATTGGAGGTGTATAAAACTGTTGTTGGATCAAGAACCACGTATTTTTCGCTTCTTATTGAAATTTTCTGATAGTTTATAGTCTGAAAGAAACCGGTTACAATTTTAACTGTCTGATCATAATCAGTATAAGCTCCACCTACCAGCGAAACATAATCCGGTGAATTCGGGTAAGTTGATATTAGTTTTACGGGATCAGCCTTTTCACAGGATTGATAGATTGTGCTGATTAAGCCCTTAACTTCCTGAATGACTTTTTCCTTATCACCGGCAGTCATTGGTATATTTACATTTGTCCACGAACAAAGTAGTATCACGATCAATAATAATAGTTTTGCTTTCATTATCGGTTAGTTTTATTGGTTGGGAGAAGTATGCTAATTAACCTGAGTTCGATATAATAATTCATTTAATCCTTTCAAATACAATAGTCTTTATTCCCGTAGGGAAATAACATCAATAGAAATAGGTTAAAAACAATTTTAATTCCCCGTTAGGGGATAAATATATCAATTCCCTACAGGAAATGAATCAAAACAAAAAACATTCTTTCTATTGATATTTAAGTCCTAACGGACTATTTCTTATGTCGAACTTACGTTAATTAGATTTTACAATTTCAACACGATGACTATTGAGTAAATCCGGATTTATGGATTACACTTCACAATAGTTTTATTTACTACTGTATTGGCTAAGCTGAGAATTACGGTTTAGCATGAAAAAAAATGTGGTATTTCAGGAGATAGGTTTTATCCGGGATCGGATATATTCCTTTGGTAACGGACGTTCAGTAAGTTTTACCAACGTTGCCGTATAATAAAACTGGTGGTGTCATGCAACGGTTTTTTACAATTAATAATATGAATGATTTTACTTTAAAACAATTTAGAGAATAGTTGAGTTTACTAAATATTTAAAATACTGATTAAATGTTATTTAATTGTAGATGTAAAACACTCCCGGTTGGCGTAGTCAGGACATTGCGGATGAAACAGCAAATAGGCCTCAACCCGCTTAACATTCTATAATTAAGAAGATTACTTTACCCCTCTCACTGTCTGCGGCAGGCAGGCTCAAGGCGAGGGGAACGAAGTTATTCTAGGAGGAGCAATAATAGGAGGGACAAGCGGTTTCCTAACCGCTTTCAGGACATTGCGGTTACTTAGACCTCATTGTCAGTAAGACTTACACCAGTGACCAATGATAGAAACGCTACGAAGAACAAAGCTCTCCAACTTTCGCAGTTCTTTGATCTCTGCTATTTTCAATTGTCAGGAATAAAAATCTTTTCTCTTTTTTTATTGACAGGGGTTACAATCCCGCATCAGCGGCGACAATCAAAAAGAAACTGTTACAATTCTATCCTATTGGAAGGTTGAAACGAGTACAAGATTATTTTCCAGCATGTTCCGGATATTGAACATTTCTCACTTTTTTTTCTGATATACTTTTACCCAATCAACAGTCATGGTAGTCGGGAAAATAGAATTGTCGATTTCGCCTCCAAGGTTTCCTCCAATTGCAATGTTAAAGATAAAATAAGCCGGTTTGTCGAATGGCCAGTTTTCCGACGTTTTTGTTTCGGGTTTATAGTGATAAATTTGTTGTCCATCTACAAAAAAGGTAATAAAGTCCGGCGTCCATTCCATGGCATAGATATGATATTTGTCGTAGGGTCGTTCAATAATGACTTTACCACCGTATGGAGTTGCTCCATAGCCCGAAGCATTGTGTATAGAGGAAAACACAACACCGGGATCTCTTCCTACATGTTCCATGATATCTAATTCGCCACTGGCAGGCCAACCTACCTGATCAATATTATTACCCAACATCCACAAGGCAGGCCAGGTGCCTTTTCCAGCCGGTAGTTTAGCTTTTATTTCGAAAAAACCGTGAGTAAATATGCGTTTATTTCTGGTTATCAGGCGGGATGATGTGTATTCGTTATTTTCATGTCGGGCGGTGAGTATCAGCTTTCCGCATTTTTGGACTACATTTTCACCATTTGTATATCTCTGTTTCTCGTTATTGACCCAACCCGGCTTTGCCTCTTCATGTGTCCATGCCGTGGTATCAATGGTTTTGCCACTGAAATTATCTTTCCATACAAGCTTATATTCTTTTTTAGATTGTGAATAAGCAGAAATACTAAGCAATAATGTAATCAAAATCAATGTTGTTTTTAGTTTTCTCATAGTATTATAGTTCTAAATAAATTTATATTTTTTCAGCCATTCCTTAAATTCTAAAGGCCAATTGTCAGCATCGACCTTTTGAGGTCTCATTCCAAATCCATGACCGCCCTGATTGTAAAGTACAAGTTTGTGTTTCACTTTTTTCACTTTCAATAGATCAGCAAATGCCTGACTATGAAATGGCTCCACCACATCATCGTTTAGCGCATGAACTAAAAATGTAGGTGGAGTTTGTTTAGTTACATGTAACTCGTTTGAATAGAATTTAATTAAATCTTCCGCAGGATTTTCACCCAACAAATTTTTACACGTTCCACCCGGAAAAAAGACAGGACGAAAAGAAATTACCGGATATATCAAAGCCATAAATAATGGTTTATTTTCTTTATCGTAATGTGTTCCAAGTGTGGCAGCCAGGTGTCCGCCTGCGGAAAAACCAATGATACCTATTCTGTTCTTATTGAGTTTCCACTCCTTTGCATTTTTACGAATAATCTGCATAGCGACTTTCGCGTCTTTCAAAGGTACCCGGTGATTTCCGAAAGGCATACGGTAATAAAGCACAAATGCCGTAACGCCAATACTATTAAACCAACGGGCAATTTCGGCTCCTTCTTTTTCAGCAGCCAGTCCACCATAACCACCACCCGGGCAAATCAGCACTGAAGTCCCACTTTTATTTTGTGAAATGGAAGGATACATATACATGCGGGTTTCACTTACAAAAGTTATCCACTCTACTCCGTTGGCAACTTCCGCTTGCGGACTAAGAATCCCTTCGGAAGCACCTTGCGGGTACAATTTTATTTCTTTTTGCGAAAACATAAAAATTGGCACAAGCACTAGTATTGTTACAATTATTTTCTTCATTGAATTAAAATTTATTCTAAGGTTTTCTTATACTTATTTCCGAATCTATCAATTACTTCAACAAGGATTTTTGCAGTTGGATTTTCAGATTTAGCTCTGAACAAATGATGAGTCTGACTTACACTTAACCAGGAATGTTTTTTGTTTTTTCCGGGCTGATAAAGTGATGCTGCATAAGGATCTTCACCCCAATATCGCTGCATTTCGCCTTTTTTAATTCCATTTTCATACCAGATGACTTTCCACAATGGGTCGTAACTGTAAACATTGGCAATAAAACAATCGGGAAAAGCAGCATCGGTACCTGTTTTATAAAGTTTAAATTGTTCTGTTTTATTCTGATTTACTCCTTTGAAATACCATGTCAGGCTATCGCCATTTATTTCATACACGGTATAACCTTTGGGTGATCCGTCTGTACAGACGTCGCCCTGCCACCAGGCACCGCTGGCTGCAGCGTGAACGTGTTCAGCTATATACGGTGTTGCCTGAGTAAACCATTGGGTATGGCTGTGTCCGGTAAGGATGTGTGAATTGTAAGGTGATAGAATTCTATATAAAGTCTGTCTGTTCATCACAGAATTGGACATTTCGGTAGTATAACTTCCGGCCTTCTCAGATTCTCCATAAATTGTGGGAATATGAAGTGTAACAATCACTGTGCTTCCGGGTTTTACCGACTTCAAATCCTGCTCTAACCACTGAAGTTGATTTTCATCGACATAGCCAATATAACGATACGAGAAACCGTAATAAAACACATCTTTAAGAACTAAGTAATGGATTTTACCTACGTTAAAGGAAAAGTGAGCAGGTCCGAAAGCTGCTGTAAAAGATTTGGCAGATAATTCGTTCGATCGGTTGTTGTAATCCATATCGTGATTCCCGATTACCTGATAAAAAGGCACATTGGTAAGAGAAATAACCTGCTTGTATTTATCGAAAAAGTGCAATCGATCGAACACATTATCACCGGCACTGATAGCATGTACTGGCATATCAGCCGGAAATGCTGTTATGGTTTTTTTTACATCAGCAACCACTTCTTCCAACTGCTGAAATTCTTCCATATCAAGCACCTGAGGGTCAGCCCAAAGAATAAAAGCGTGGTTTGACTGCGATTTTTCTGATTTCCGAATTTCGAAATTGATTTTCTGACTTTTCAGGTCTTGATTAATTTTTTGGAAAAACACAGGAATTCCATTCACCACAGGCGACTCATAACCCGAAGGCAGGGAATAATAAACATATTCGCTTTCACCGGACGTTTCCAGATTGAATTTTCCGTTTTTGTCAGTCAATACGATGCTTTTGCCATCAGTAATTTGTACTGACGGAATTGCTTTCCCGTTTGACATTACTTTTCCTTTTACGGTAATACTTCCGGCAAATACTAATGCTCCGGTAATTATAAAATAACTGCAGAATAAGAATTTAATTAAACTTCTTTTATTCATAATGTTCACTCTGATTTTAACATTTTTCCGGATAATAACTGACTTTTCGTTCGTAATTCATAGACGTAAATACCCGGTTTTAAATGAATTGGTTTATATTCAAAAACGTACTTTCCGCTGGATTGATTATATTTATTTAAGCTAAAAACTAATCTATTATCCAGTGAATATATATTCAATGCCACATCTGTTGTCTCTTTGATAATATATTCAATTTTGGTCTCATTTGTAAATGGATTCGGGTAATTCATTAATAGTTCTTTGTCTTTTGTCTGCTGCTGAATTCCGTTCGGGATAATCATATAATTATCTGACCACTGGCTCCATTTAAGGTTATTATCCCTGTATCTGATGCGAATTTTATACTGTTTATTATTTTCAAATTGTTTGCGGGCTAATCTGAACTCATAAAAATTTACATTCTTATTCAAATCTACCAGATTCTGAAAAGCGTCGATTCCGTAAATATTTTGTTTGTGAAGTACGGTATCCATAATAACAGCTTCATTCGAATCTAAAAATTGTAGTTGTTTTGACAGGATAGAATCTTCTCCTTCAAATTCAGAACTTTTAATATACAAATAATCTTCAGTTAGATTTACATTGACAATAGTTGGTTCGTTTGGAGCAATCTGTTTTTTTGATATGTGCCAGTTATCAAGCAATTCACTGGTTTTAGGTTTTAGAAGTGTCCCCAGTGTATAAACTGTATTTGTGTAAGAAGAATTCTTCGGATCAATTTCAAGTATCTGGTAACTGTATTGACTGATTGTTTTATGAATTTCACTCAAGTCTTCATTTTCACCATCTTTCCACGGATCAAGATATCCACCACCTCCACCTCCACAAATAATTCTAAAATCACCTTCCTGATTTTCAGCCATTAATGTACCCCTTTCAAAGCCGTGTGTATGACCATAGTGAATTTCTTTCACTTTTGTGTATTTTTTAATTATTGGCAACAGGCTGTTTGAGACATAAGCAGAACCTCCATCATGTGTATTCACGTATTTCCAAAGTTCGGAAAATGGAGGATGATGAAAAAACAGAAAAATAAAATCTATGCCAGAATCACTTTCTGCCATATTTAATCTTTCATTTAGCCATTCAGCCTGTAAAGAGCCGTATTGATTGTAAATATTGGTGTTTAGACCAATAAAAAGAGAATTTCCTACCCTAAAATTCCAGATTTTTTCATTAAGAGATGAAGATGGTGGAAAGGCTGACAATTCATCTAACTTCAGATAGCTATAGAAATATGCATTTTCAGCCTCATGATTTCCGGCAACTACCATCGTTGGTATATAGGGAGTTAACGACGATAAAACTTTGAAGAATTGATTTGTATATTGTTCCGGAGAACTACCGCTAACCACAATGTCACCCGTATGAATTATACCTTGAACAGAATCTGAAAAATTCCATCCAAATTTTTCAATCATTTTTGCCTTGGCAGCTCTTATCACTTTACCAGCCATAGTTGTATCCGAACTATGTGTGTCTCCTAAAATGAGGTATCTTATTTTGGAGGTAGAAGTGATTTGAGGCAGTGTATTAAATGAATAAACTTTAGATGAAATTCCTCCGCTCGACACCCGATAATAATAGCGGCATTCAGGATCTAAGTCGGTCAGTTTAACAGTATGCCAACGATAAGGCACACTGATTATTTCCGAGTCACCTGTAGTCGTTGTATTAAGGATGAGTGAGTCTTTTCCATATTCAACCTTAGTTTCTTCGGATGCTTTATCATGCCAGGAAATTGTAACAGATGATTGTCCCGGACTTTGCAAATAGGGAATTCTTGTAGATAAATAGGCAGGATTTAAAGTGCAGCTACCCAATTCACTTACTTCTGAAGCAGTTAGGCATTTATCCCAAATTGCAAGTTCTGAGCAGAAAATGTCTCCATCTTCTTTGTCATTATCAGCAAATATCAATAATTTTTCACTCAACGAAAATCTTCCATCGACAGATTGAGCTGTACCTGAAAGTATTAAATTGCCATCGATATAATAATTAAAATCACTACCATTTTTTACGGTAACAATAAGTCTGTACCATTCTTCAGAAATAATTGAGAAATTACAATAACCTACCGCAGCTACCCCAATTTTACCGGATGTATTGATAAAAAGTTCAGCATCATCATTATTTAATGCATTGGTCTGAAAAAAACTGTACCAGGTTCCTGTTGCAGGAATCTTAAAATCAAATTGTAACGTGTATTCATTCACTTTAGCTCCACCTCCATTTGGGGCAATTTGATGATTAAGCACATAGTGGCTTCCAACTCCTATCAAAACAGCACCATCTCCTTCTTCATATCCTCCTACAGCAACATGAGACCCAACTAACGTTAGAGATGCTTTGTCGTATCCATTTACGGGACTTGTCAAAGAATATGTATTATCGAATTTCCACCAGCCTATTCTTTGTGTCACCGTAGCACTGAGGTAATCGCAAAAGAAAATGACCATTAACAGTAGTACGTGGTAAAGATATTTCTTTTTCATTTTGTATTTTTCAGAAAATCAGAAAGGATCTTCAATAAACAGTTTTTTTACTTTAAGAGGGTATCTCTTTTGAAGAAACACCCTCTTATTGCTTTACAACACAAATTAACTTTTACTTAGAAACCACCATTTTACGTACACTTGTTTGATTATTAGAAATCATTTGCAAATAATATATTCCATTCACTAAGTTTTCAGAATTTAACTCGAGTTTATAATTACCAGGGTTTTTATTGCCTTCTGAAATTACATTTAGTTGTTTTCCTGTTAAATCAAGAACTTTGAATATTACATTGCCTGACTCTTGTATTGTGTAGGGGAAAGTTGTTCTTACAGAAAATGGATTAGGATAGTTTTGACCTAATAAACTTTTATTTACAGATATCGGTTGACGTAATCCGGTACCTTCTCCTGTTGCATTACCAAGTTGAGCAACCTGTTCGGGAGTTAATACTATATCCCATACAGCTAATTCAGAGCAATGCATAACGCCTTCTTCTCCATCGTCATCTGCAAATAGATGTGGTAAATCTGCGATTTGTAAGGCGTGTCTGCTATCAGTTAATATGCCGGTTTTCTCTACCCACAACTCACCATTAATGTAAACTCTGTAAGTATCTCCTGATGAAGTAACTATAAGACGATACCATGTTTCAGGATTAACTTTATTGGTTGACCAACCAAGGGCACTTAAGCCAACAGCCCCTGTACCGCCCGACCATTTAATAAACAAATCACCATCGCCTGAATTAGTGGCACCTGTCTGAAAAAATGAATAGTAACTGGGAGAAGTTCCGATTGCTTTAAAATCAATTTGCATTGAGTACACATTTACCAACGAACCACCTCCATTTGCTTCAATTCCATGATTCATCACCAATGATTGGTAAAATCCATCAACGATGGCGCCATTACCATCTGCCGGACCTAAAGCTGATGTGTGAGTGACGGTGGCTTCAGGGATAAGATCATTTCCAATGGTTGCCAACATTAAATTATTTGAATCGTCAAATTTCCATTGCCCTTTTGGCTGTGGAAACATTGGCTGTGATGCATTTCCCAACTCTATTGCCTGGTCTTCAGTCAAAGCTACATCCCAAACTGCCAGTTCAGCACAATGAATTGTTGGATCTTCACCATCATCGTCACCAAAAATATGTGGCAGAGATTTCAATGCATGACGACTATCAACAGTTATTCCCAATTTTTCAAGATATAACTCTCCATTTATGTAAATCCGGTAGTATTCACCACACTTCGCTGATACTACTAAACGATACCATGTGTCTGCCGTAACAACCTTTGTTGACCAACCTAAATCGCCTAATCCAATTACACCACTGGCTTTAATAAACAAATCGCCGTCTGCATCATTCATTAGTCCTGTTTGAAAAAAGGATACATAACTTGGGATCGGAGCCGGAACCATAAAATCAATTTGAAGCGAATACTCATTTGTCAGAGAGCCACCACCATTTGCACCAATTCCATGATCCATAACTAATGCGTGTCCGATTGGATCCATTATAGCTAAGTTCCCATCCACCGGGCCAGCTACAGATTCATTGGATGAAGATCCGTAAGTACTCAATGAATTGCCAATCGTTGCTTTTAGCATATCAGCACTATCATCAAATTTCCACCAACCTTTACGGGTTGGAATTGCAGCTGTTACAGAGACTGTATAAACCGCGACAAACAATAAAAAAAGTAGTCTTTTCGTTTTCATATAATTTTATTTTAGAGTTGAAAAAAGATATCGAAAATTTTATTTTGAATTCTACTTAAGCAGCCACATGATTTTATTAATTTCATCGTAACCATCATATTGTCTATCTAATGCTATTATAAGATTTTCCCGATTATAGTCTGTTTCTGAACTTGGATAAAGCCAACGCATTGGAATACCATTAACATTATTTTCATTCAGACTTGTTGCAGGATTAATTGGAAATTCAGGATATTTATTTCGACGATATTCAAAATAACTGTATTCAGCATCCTGCATGAAACTAAGAATATAACGTTGCATCCATATTTGTTTCAACTGATCATCCAGTGTAGTTTTGAAAGCTGCTTCGCCGGTGAAATAATTATCAATATAATTCTGATCAATTGCTTTACCGTGAGCATACGTGGATTTTGTTGCCATAACAACTGCTAAAGATGCTTTAACACCTTGTTTATAAAAATCTTCAGCATTCCCGGTGGTTATCCAACCACGTAATCTGGCTTCTGCCAGTATTAATTGTTGTTCTCCATAGGTTAGTAACATACGAGGTTCACATGCAGCCTCAGTCAGATAGCGTTTGTTGAGCAATGAATACTTGCTTGCACTGTGTCCTGCATTCATTTCTGCATAATCAATCGACACATCAACGCCTACGTAAGCAGCTGTATCGGATTGTGATTTACCTGCCGATATTTTTGAAGCCGCTGGATCAGCGTAGTAAAATAATCTTCTATCGTTCAGCTTTTTCAGATTATCCATGAGTAATGAACTGATTATAGTTCTGCTGGTAAATAAATTACTTGTTCCTGATAATGGATGTTTGTTTTGAGTAGAATAATTAAGCCCAAAGTACCCGGTATTTGCTTCCAGCAAAAATCCTCCAGCTACAATCTCAGCAAAACGGTTTTTTACGTTCAAAGATGCAACACCTTCTTTTTTGCTCAGAGTCATCAGTACCTTAAGAGCAAAAGAATTTGTAGCTCTGCGCCATTTATCCGGATTACCCGCGTATGGTGTGGGATCACCTGTAAATGTACGTCCATTAGCAAAATACAGATCAGCTTCTTTCAGTTCATCAAGAATACCTTTAAGAACTTCTTCCTGAGTGTCATATTTGGGTTTAAATACCCCTGTTTCTCCCAAACCACTTTCACTATAAGGAATATCTCCCATTTCCATAGTCAAATAGTAGAACATATAAGCACGGGCAAATTTGGCTACTCCTTTGTATGAGTCTTCCAAAACTCCCCCTTTTGCAGCAGCTACCATTTGTTCTATATTGGGAAGAATAGTCATAGCTCCAAAACTGCTACTGCCGATTCTATTGTATTGTGCATCCATTTGACCTTCATTGGCGTAACCTATGTATTTTGGCAAAGCATTTTGACTGATATAACTTTTAGCTTCACTATCAAATCTTGTCGTTCTAAGAATTACATTTGTACACAGCAGTGATGCACTCACAGTTGTTGTAGCATCCGGATTAGTGTTAATATCTTCAAACTGATTGCAGCCTGGCAATAAGAAAACCAGAAGAGTGCTTCCAATTAAAAAAAATCTATTTAGTTTTTTCATTTGTAATTGTATTAAATTTTAAACTATTAATTGTATGTTTCTGGAATTGATTTAATTCTCAAATTATCAAAAACTAGCTTTAACATTAAACCCGATATATCGAATTGAGGGATCACTAAAGTTATCATATCCTCCATCCGGATCAGAATACTTAAACTGTTTTGACCATAAAAATAAATTCTGACCAACGGCAGACAAAGAAATTCCCTTTGTATATATTTTTTCACAAATATGTTTTGGCAGCGTGTAAGTTAAGGACATCTCACGGATTTTTAGAAAAGTTGTAGAGTAAACATCAATAGGTGATGCTGCTCCACCCCAGGCGGTACCTTTATGTAACGTATTAATATAAGTTTCATAAGTTGTTGCCACGTCATTAGGAGCATACACCCTCGTGTCGCTGGTGATATTACCATACGTATCGTAAGTTGCAGAACCTGATACTACTTTTACGCCTTTGCCTGTATAATTATTTCCACCAACAGTTGCATCAAGGAACCTTTCATCCACAACAGAATTTGGATGTGAACCAGCACGCCACATATACATTTCTGTTATTGTCTGAGTAAGGCCGCCAACCCGTCCATCCATAGAGATTGAAAACTGTAAATTCTTATATCTTACGGATGAACTTATACCCCAAATCCAGTCAGGATCAGAATAGCCAAATTTTGAGGTATAATCCGAGTAGAGAGGTTTGCCTGCGTTATGAATAATATTCCCATCAGGATCACGTAAATAATCATACAACACATAAGCATCATAACGTTCTCCGACGTTAACCCAGGGTTTATCTGATGAGTACAAAGAGTCCAGTTTTGTGAAATATCGTGCATATTTCGACCAGTTGACAGATAGATCCCACTGCCAGTCTTTTGTTTTTACCGGCGATACATTTGCTGTTATTTCAATACCTCTTCTGGTCACTTCTTCATCTGTATTTACATAATTACTGGTAAAACCTGAGGCTGAACTTATTCCTCCCCATGTCAGACCGTCGTACATCCTTTTTGAGTAATAGGAGAAATCCAGAGATGCTCTGTTCTTTAATAAATTAATGGCAGTGCCCACTTCAAAAGTTTCTGAAGATTCTGGCATTACAACCGAACTACGTATACTGCCGGGATATGATGCCGTACTAAAACTTCCCCATGCACTATTTGTAATTGTATAGACAGAATTAATGGCATATACACCTGCCGGTGTCTTTGAAGTAGTCCATGACCCGCGGATTTTCCATAACGAAAGCCAATCAGTTTTTGGTAATAATTCCGAAACTATAAAGCTGCCCGAAACTGATGGATATAGATAAGAACGGGTTGACTGCGACAGGGTTGAACTCCAGTCGTTGCGCATAGTGCCTTCAGCATATATTAAATTATTCCATGACATAGCCAGACGACCGTACAAGCTATTAACCTGACGACGATAAATAGTAGAACTAACATCGGAAGGACTAACAGAAGCATTTAATGAATAATATCCCGGAATGGTAAGTCCATCTTGTGTTTTAGCCTCAATACCCTCATCTTGTTTGTAAAAAATAGTACCTCCAAACAAACCATCAATACTAAATTTATCGAATGTTTTACTACCTGATAAGATTAGATCATTATTAAAACTATAACCGCGACTTATTCCCGTATTGTAGGATCCATTGGCCGATTCACCCCAAACTTGTGTACCATTAGGAATTAATGTGGCTGAACCTGCACTAATTAATGACCCCTTAGAAATTTTGATGTCCTGACGATCACTGTAAGTATCAAAACCTGATCTTAACGATAATTTCAACCACGGTGTAAAGTCATAATTTACCGATAAATTTCCATTCATAATATCTTTATTGATGCTATGAGTTCTTTGGTATCTATCGAAATAGGGGTTGTTACTTGAATCGGTATAACTGTTATTTTGCGATTCGTTTGGTATTAACCAATAGTCCATATAGTCCCTGACATCGTAGTCAGCAGCAGACCACACCAACATACTGTACATTGGATCATAGCTGGTATAACCACTGAAGCCAATATTGGGGGACGTCTGTTTGTTATAAGAAATACTTGACGACAAAAGGAACTTATTTAATTTCATATCTCCACCAATACCGTAGGTGTACTTATTGTAATCTGAATTAGGATACTGACCTTTATTGTTTACCCAGGTTGCCGATGCCCGAAAACTTCCAAACTCGCCCTGTTGAACTATATTCACATTGTTGTTTAATACATAACCTTGTTCAAGGAAGTTTTTAAAGTTGTCTTTCCCTCTGGGTAGATATGGCATTAAAAGCCATGATTTAGTAACCGGATCCCATTGCTTTACTTCACGACCATCCATCGGAATGCCCCAGGAACCATCTCCACCTGTGGAGTAAGTATTTGTGGCGGTATTAACAACACGTCCAAAAGTTGATTGCAACTCCGGGATAGCCAGGAAACCTGCAGTAAACATTGATCCGCTATTAAGAGACACTTCCAGTCCTTTGTTCTTATTTCCTTTTTTTGTAGTAACCATGATAGCACCACCAGCACCACGATAACCATATAAAGCTGAAGCAGTTGCACCTTTAAGCACACTCAGATTTTCAATATCATCAGAGGGAATATCTTTCAGTGTCATATTACCATAAGGCACTCCATCAATTACAATCAGAGGATTCTCACCACGAATCTGAATATCAGGCGACTGAGCAAATTCAGTACTGTTTTTAACCATCAATCCTGCAACTTTGCCGGTTAGAGATGTAGCCATATCAACTCCTTTTACAGTTTGTAGTTTCTCGCCATCAACTGCCTGAACAGCATATCCCAGAGCTTTCTCCTCTCTCTTGATGCCAAGAGCAGTAACAACGACCTCACCCAGAAGTTCTACATCTTCAATCAAACTTACCTGAATTGAATTTTTTCCGGCAACCGAAATATCCTGTGTCTTATAACCAATATATGAGATTGTCAGCAGTGATTTGTCGGAAACATCTAATGAAAACTGGCCATTAATATTGGTAAGAGTACCAATTTTTGTTCCTTTGATTAAAACAGATGCACCTAAAATGTAATCTCCATTCATATCGGTGACTACACCTGTAATCTTCTTTGACAAACCTTGATTTTCTTTCACCTTAGCCATGAGTACAATCAGATTATTGCCTTCCAGCTTGTAGGAAATTTCGGAATTAAGCAGAATTAACCTCATCGTTTCTTCAATTCCTGCATTATTAACCTGTAATGATACCAGTTTATCAAGTCCATTAAGTTCTTCATTGTAAAAAACCCGATAATTACTCTTTGATTCAATTACTTTTAAGACTTCTTTGATGGGCTTGTTTTGCACGTTGATAGTTATTTGTGCAGACAGAGTTAGTGTGAAAAGGGATAAGAAAATGAATAAACAAAGTTTTAAGTACTTTTCCCTTAAAAGATGGGTGTAGTTTTTTCTTTCCATTATTAATTTAATTAAATATTATAATTTCTGGTGTGTTATTAAGTATACAGTTCAACAATTATTATCCACTACTCAGAAGTAAAGTTTTTTTTAATTAAAACAGAAACAGCAGATTGAAACTCAAGTTCAACCTGCTGTAATGTATATATAGATAAGCATTTATTTATTGATGCCGATTATAATGCTTCATCATACTTTTGTTCTCATACAAAATGACTTTCTGTTTGTCCATTTGATACGATATTGGCGATGTCAGTGTTATTATATTTAATACGCTTTCGAGACTATTATTATCCACAGTACCGGTGTATCGTAGTTTCTTTAGTCCTTCTGATGCAAAAATTATTTCAACATTGTAGATTCTCTGTACATTTTTCGCAATTTCATCAAGTGACTCGTTTTCGAAGCGTAACTCGTTATGTATCCAACCAGTAAAATCGATAGCATTAGTTACCGTACTTTGTTGTGTTGTACGCTTTATTTTATCGTACTGTATCCGTTCATTTGGTTTGAGAATATTTACGCCATCTGGAGTTGTAACTCTTACTTTTCCATGCATGAGTATAGACGATACACGCACATCTTCTGAATACGCTTTTATTCCGAATGCAGTTCCCAATGCTTCAACAGTTATATCATTGCTTTTTACAACGAATGGTTTCTCCGGATTTTTAGCGACTTCAAAGTACGCTTCACCATCAAGCAATAACTCTCTCTTGTCTAAATTAAAATCGGAGGAGTAAGTCAGCTTCGAAAGAGAATTAAGCCAAACCTTACTACCATCCGGTAAAGTGATAGTAGCCTTTTGACCACGCTCTACCGATACAACTAAAGGATCAGAAACATTTTTATCAGTCATGAAAAGATAAACACCCAGCCCGGAAATTAATGGAAAGATAAGGAATGACGCAACGAGCATCCATGTTTTAAATCTTTGAATGGAAGGTCTGGTTAGTTCTTTTTGTTCAACTGTGGGTGTCTCAATTGGTTTTTCAGTTTGGATTGCAAACTGAATATCTCTAAACATTCTTAATTGAAATTCTTTGTCGATTTCAGCAGATGAATGTAGTATTTGATTTTCGAGCCATATCGAAATTTCAATATTATTATTCACCCAGTGACACAGTTTTTTTACTTCATCGGGTGATGCAGTGTTGAGAATATAGCGTTCAAATAATTGGAGAATTTCTTCCTTTTTCATATTTTAATTGATCAGTACATTATGTATACAGGCAGGCTATGATTTTCCACTACTTAGTGGCACATATTAATTTCATTTTTAACAAGGCCAATAAACAGAATAAAGATATTAATTAAAATGATTATCCGCTGTGTTACCTAAATTGATTTTTGTATGTAACCGATGCTATCATAAGCCTGTCAAATAAATTTTCACCAAAGTATCTTCTATTGAATTTGTAACAGAATTCGTTCAGATAATTTTGAAGATATTCTGGTTTAATATCGTGATAAATATCCAGTAACATTCGTTTAGCGTTACTGATTGCTATATGAACCCAAGGTAATACCTTTCCAATTTCTTCTTTTGGTATTACTTGTGGTCGGTGCTCTTTGACAATATCTTTTAATTTGACGTAAGAAGTTGAATCATCAGAATCAATAGTTGATTCTTTAGTTACATTGTTTTCAATCAATGAGGTTATTGTAGCTGATTTTAAGTCATTTATAACAATCATTTTGATATGTCCCACTTGTCTTGGCTTACCTGTTTTGGTTGTTTGTCCTTCAACGGGTTGACTTTCTGCCATTACAAGGACTTTGCTTTTTTTCTGACTTCCACGACCTCTTTTCAATGGCTTTTTCTTTTCATCGTCAGGAGTTTCTGTTGAAAAGAAACCTTCATCTAATTCAATGACACCTGATAATGAATATATTTCATCCCGCTTGCCCATAATCTCACGTAGCTTATGAAGCAAAGTCCAGATTGGTTCATAGCGTTTATGACCCAACTGTCGTTGGAGTTCAGCCGCTGAAAAGCTTTTCTTTGTGCTTGTCAGCAAGTGAATGGCTATAAACCAATAACGAAATGGCAATTGTGAGCCATGCATTACTGTATTGGCACGTAAACTTTGACGTTTACCGCATTTTTTACATTCATAGCATTCTTTATCTTTCTTCCAATAATGATTCGTTCCGCCACAATGAGGACAAACAACGCCTTGTTGGTCGCGATACTCTTTAAATTTCACTCTACAACTTGTTTCGTCTGGATATTGTGCAACAAAATTTAGTAAATTCATGTCTTTTATGATTAGTTCTTACAAAGATAATCATTTTAGGCGAAATATCGGATAATCATTTTAATTAATAATGCAATCTTAGCTCATCCTTCATAAATGCCAAAGCTTTAGATAATTGAGTTTCAATAGTACTCTCTGAGATATTTAATTCTTCTGAAATTTGTTTATTTGACAAACCCTTTCGTCTGCTGAGGATAAATATCTCACGGCGCTTAGGCGATAATTGGGCGGTTAGTTTTTCAATGTATTCATCCAGAAGTTCTTTGTCAACATCGAGTTCAGTACTGTGGAGTTCTACAGCAGCCATTTGTTCCCTGAAACCCTTTTGATAAATATATTCTAACGTTTGATGTTCATACTCGTTAATGAGCATATTTTTGGCAATAGTACATAAATAGGAAATAAAAGATTTAGCAGGATCAATCTGCTCACGGTTTACCCAGACTTTAATAAAAGTGCGTTGAACAAGTTCTTCTGCCATAAAGTTATTGCCTTTTGATAACTTTAAAACAAAATTGTAAAGTCTTGCACTATACCGAAAGTAAAGAGTTTCAAATGATTCAGCCGAAGCATTCTTTAACATTTCTATTTCTTCCTTTTCGTCGGATGCCATGAATGGTTTGTATTTAAGGACTATATTTTGTTGATTAATGTTGCAAATGTAGTTTTTTTTTTGAAAAGAAATTCCACGTGTTACTGCAACTTTGGAGGAAGTATTGAGCTGCTTATTATTCTTGATAAAATTTCTTATTTGCACTTATTCCTGTTGCCTGTTTAATTCAGTCAAATATAGACTTATCTTTTTATTTGTCAGTTAAGTTCACACTTTTTTTAATAATCTCCGGGCCAACATCTCCGAAATTGGGGAGCGCGACTCTATCTGGCGTTCCCCTGTTCATCGTAGTGTGTCTATTAGTGGTTACAATGTTTGGCGTAGCGTCTTCGCTACGTCAAGCTAAAAGCAAAGCTCCGCTTTGCGTAATGCGGGAGCATTACTTTTAAC
>RRZT010271901.1_pt1 | contig 17695 bp, 14 predicted proteins | sample 2165551 | NCBI WGS metagenome assembly RRZT01 (sample SAMN10456910, study PRJNA506462) | wastewater metagenome | biome: wastewater; feature: sludge; material: wastewater sludge; isolation source: wastewater sludge with Escherichia coli K12::gfp cells carrying plasmid... | place: USA: Moscow, Idaho...
ATCGACGAGATTGCCTTCCAGACCAACCTGCTGGCGCTGAACGCTGCCGTGGAAGCCGCGCGAGCGGGCGAGCAAGGGCGGGGTTTTGCGGTGGTCGCGGGCGAAGTGCGCAAGCTGGCCCAGCGCAGCGCGGATGCCGCCAAGGAGATCAAAGCGCTGATCGGGGACAGCGTCGCCAAAGTCGAAGACGGCGGCCGACTGGTCGAGCAATCCGGCCAGACCCTCAAAGAGATCGTGACCGCCATCAAGAAAGTCAGCGACATCGTCGCCGAGATGGCCGCCGCCAGTCGAGAACAAGCCTCGGGCATCGAGCAGGTCAACAAGGCCATCCTGCAGATGGACCAGGTCACCCAGCAGAACGCCGCCCTGGTCGAGCAGACCGCCGCCGCCAGCCACACCATGGGCGATCAGGCCCGCGAGCTGCAAAATCTGATGGCCTTCTTCAAGCTGGACGAACCGGTGGCATCCACCGAACCCGCGATGGCTTCGAAAAAAACGCCCGGCGGACATCATGCTCGCCACCATCGCGGGCGTCAGAGACCTACCGTGTCACGGCTCGCTCCTATCGCTGATCAGCGACAACGCCCCGTTGCCGAGAATCCCATCCGTCTGCCGTCGTCGCACGAAAAGCCAAAATCGGTGAAAGAAACCGACGAATGGGAAGAGTTCTAGGCGAGTGAGTGTCCGCAAACAGGGCGCCCCATTCCGAGATGTGACTGTTTCCAGACCGCACTTTCGAAGCGGGAGAAACTCCGTTCGCAACTCAAAATTCAAGATTGGCGCCCGAATCGTGAAATCTTGAATCTCGTTAAGGATAACCGCGCGAAAAGAAGCCGTTCCGCGCGGTTATATTGGACAAAACGGCACGGTCCGTCCCATGTCACCGCGCGGAACGGCTCCCTTTCGCGCGGTCGTCCACGGCTTTCTAACCCATTGTTCCGCTTGAGGCTGGCAAGTGGCAAAAGGGTGGGGCGAAATAGAAATTTAAGCTGGCTTGCTTTGTGGTTTTTCTAGTGAGTTTTATCAAGAAAAATAAGATATTTTTCAATTAGATATGCCGCTGCTTTTCTTGCCTCCTCTAATTCTGATGATTGAGCCGCACGTAGCGCACCAACAGACTTCCCTCGATGTCTACCTTGCATCAAGGGTTGATTGTTTGCCAACTCCCCAATCACTCTCCATTCCACATTAGGAATATCTAATTTTTTCTTGGCCATTTTTTCATTGCCAAATTTAGCTACTAATGCATCTTTAATCTCATAGAGATGAACCAATTCATCATCTCTGTCTATAACAGACCTTTGGTGACTTTTAACAATAGCATCTAATGTATTATCAGTATCTCTATATTTATCCATCATTTCTGCAAACCAGCTTTGTTTATCTATTCTTTCCTGTCTAGTATCAGAAATAATATTACCGTCTTTATCTGTCATTACAATATCAGGAATGCCAAGTGCAAACCCTATCGCGATAGCCGGAATTTCGATAAATATATTTCGTTTTCCATCTTCTCTAAGATCACTTCTTGATGGCTTACCCAAAGAAAAATTTTCATGCGTAGATATCTGAACAGCATACAGCCTGTTTTCTATCAATTTTGTGAGTTCGTCATATATTGAGCTATTATTTTCAAAGGTTTCTGGTTTTATATGTGCAACAGCAATTCCATCGGAAACTTCCAAACATATTCCCGGCCTAGAAACTTTGATAGATTTTTCCAGATAATTAGACGGTGTGTACTTCCACTCCAAATGCACTTCTACAACTTTGCTCATACTCAATAGCCGACAAATATTAACGGGAAATGGAAAAGTAAGTCCTTTCCAGCCCCTCTTGCAATCGGTTTTGGTCCATGCCTGCCGTCTAGCTCCTCTTTAGCTAGACACAATGTCTTCTTTTGTCTGCTGTTGAACAACCGACCCCAAGCGCGACGCAGCCTTGCAGCCCCTCACGAAACCCTAACATTGGACAAAATGATAAGGAGCGGCGACAGCCTTTTCACAAGCCTATTTTGCCCCTGATTTTTGGCATGGCCAAGCCGTTGATTGGTCAGGTGTGTGAAACTGTGTCAAAACCTTGAGATACTGTTGGCGAATTGAATTTCTCAGGCCGCCAGGCTGGCAAAGCGCGAGGTTCGAGTGGTCGCATGGGGTATTCCTTCCAGCCACGCGAAAAGGCGATCCAGGTTGATGGCTACGGCGGTGGCCAAATGCTGCAAATGGGTCTTAGCCAAGCCCCGATAGCGGGTGCGCCTTAGTCCGAACCCGCGGACACCCTGCGAGAGCGTCCCTTCGATACCGGCCCGACGGGCGTAGAGTTTTTTGCCTGTTTCGGAATTCAGCCGCTGCCGTGCCGCCTGTAAAGCTTCATGGTGTTGTCGCGGTGGCAATTTCAGTTGTCGGATTTGCGCTCGTGAGCGCGTGCATGATGACCGTGCGCTGCACGGGTGGCAGTCGACTTGCCGGAACCGCACCGCGATGGAGGGATGACCGGTGGAATCGGTCCGTTCATTCCAGGTCGATGAAAATTGGCCCTGCGGACAGCGGACCCGCCGCCTATTCCAGTCGATTTCAAACCGATCCAGCTCGTAGCCCCCCGCCGCTTTGGCCTGCCAACTGGGGTTGAGTCGGGGCGGGCCGATCAGGGTGATACCATGGTCATGAGCGCTGCTGATGAGCACGTCGGCGTGCACGTAGCCGGCATCGGCGAAGTGCTCGCCCGGCGCCAGATTCCGCTTCGCCAACGCCTGTTGGATGGCGGCTGTACACAGGGCCTCATGGACAGAGGCCGACGTGGTCGTGACCTGGGTGATGAGATGGATGGCATCGGTGTCACAGGTCTCGGTCAAGTGGACCGTATAGCCAGTCCAGCACGTTTCACGTTTCCGCCGGTAGCGTGCTTCCGGATCATAGGGCGACGCTATGCCATCGGCGGTACGGGAGAGCTCGTGGCTGGACTTGAACCGCACGTTTCGCGGCTCGTTGTCCGCGGCTGTCGGGGAGCGCGCATAGTGCCGCTGCCATAGCTGACGCAACGTTTTAATGGCCGGCAAGGTGTGCAGCCCCAGCGCGGCTGGCGTTGCCGCCACGGCGTCCAGCAACGCGAAACCGTCCTCGCCGACCTGGCGGGCGTAAGCCTCCCGTTCCGCCTCCCGTTTCGGCAATCGGCTATCCTCGATCCGGCGACTGTAGCGTTCATACCAGGCTTCGGGCACCAGCGTCTTGAGCCAGGCCGGTGTCACGGTTGCCAGTTGATTGAGTGCTGCCCGCAGGGTTTCGGCCACCAGCTCCAGCCGGTTCAGCCCCCGGATAGCCGCCAGAACGTGCGTGGCGTCCGTGCGTTGCTGACCGCGGACTTTAAGCAGCTTCAGTTCGCGGCAGCGGTCGATCAATTTGTCCAGTAGCCGGGCTTCCTGTCCGCCCGCGAGGAGGCGCGCCCTGAATTCGCTGAGGACGGAAAAGTCGAAACCGGGGTCGCTCAGTTCAAGGCCCAGCAGATATTTCCAATCCAGGCGGGCGCGCACGGCTTCCGCCGCTTGGCGGTCGGTGAGGTTTTCCCAAAATTGCAGGACCGTCACGAGAGCTAACCGCCACGGCGGCAAGCCGGGTTGACCGCGTGGCGGAAAGAGACAGGCGAAATCCTCATCCCGGTAGAGCGTGCCCAGCTCATCACGCCACTTCAGGCATGGATTACCGTTAGGAAAAGCGGCGCGGGCGATCCGGGCCGTCTGTTCCGGGACCGGACCGGCCAGGGTGGGATGAAGGGACATGGCAACCTCCTACAGGAGCGCGGTGAAGGAATGGATGTCACGGAGCGGTGGCCGCCAAGGTTCGATAAAGAGTGGCCCGGTGGACTTTGAGTGGCTTGGCAACGATTGTCCGATTCCAGTGCGGCTGTTGCCTAACTTAGGTGTTTCGCGACGGGTAAGCCGGGTCGCCGGGCTTGGCATCCAGCGCTCAAAATCGCCTTTGGTTTCCAACCGTCAATACCGCCGTAATTCGCCAACAGTATCTCTATTTTTGACACATTGATCTTGAACATTCGGCGGTATGTAGTGGAGGGTTCTCGTTGTGGCAAGCGCGAGGCTTATGCTAAAAATCTCACATGACTACCGCAAATCCCATTGTCCTCTCCAAATTCCGCGCCGCACTCGATGCGCTGTACGGTGACCGGATCGAGCGCGTGGTTCTGTTTGGCTCACGGGCACGAGGCGACGCGCTTCCCGATTCCGACTATGACGTGGCCGTGTTTCTCAAAGACCTTGCCGACCGCTGGGTGGAGGCCGACAAAATTGCGGTGATCGCCACGGATGTTTTGGATGAAACGGGCGAAGTCATTCACGCCATGCCGTATCGGGCAGGCTCGTATCGAGAGCGCACGCCGCTCATGCACGAGTTGAGACGGGAAGGACGCGATCTGTGACGCCGGAGGCCAGCCGCTATCTCGAAAAAGCGCGCCAATGCCTGAGCAACGCCAAGGCCGCCCTTGGCTATGGACTCAGCAACGATGCCGGGCGCGGCGCTTATCTAACGGTGTTCCATGCCGCGCAAGCCCTCATCTTCGAGCAGACCGGCAAGGTTGCCAAAACCCATCAGGGCGTACAAAGCGAGTTTCACCGGCTGGCAAAAAGCGAGCCGCGCATCGATAAAGCCTTCGCGCCCTTCCTGGGCCAGGCCTATAACCTGAAGGCTGTGGCCGACTACGAAACGGGGCCAGACTCCAATATTCCACCCGAACGGTCGGCGGTGGCTCTCGAAACCGCAACTCGCTTTGTCGCGTGTATTACTGAGCTTTTGGCGATTTCCTAATGCTCACTTTGCGTTCGCGGTCGCCTCCGTCTTACGGGCCAGAACGGCCTGCCCTTTGGTCTTCCACTGCGCCCAACGGGCGGGATCATCGACCTCGGCGAGCGCCGCCAGGGCGCCGACCAACTCGGCGGGATCACGGGACTCCAAGCCGACCAAATCGAACAGCAAGCCCTGCTGAATCAAACGATGGTTACGGGCCTTGCGGGCGGTGGCCTTCTCCTCGGACACCACCTTCGCGGCCAAGCCCCGCAACTTCGCAAAGCGCTCATCGGCCTTCTCGGCGCGGACCAACACCGCCAAATGACGGTCATCGGCGGGCGAGCGATCCGGCTTCTCGGCCAACATCATCAACAACCGCTGCGGTTCACTTGGCGCTTTCAACTGACGCAAATACGCCACGCGATCCGTCAACCACCGCGCATTCGCATTCTCGGACATCCGAACTCCCTCCTTCGCATTGACCGCCGCCAGTGTAACACTCTCCCGTTGCCACTGAGCTCTTATCGGCGCACCGCCGTCCGATGGCGATAACTCCTCTTTATCGTGTCGACTAGCGTAACTGGCGGATAGCCGCTAGAATCCTTTGCAAGCAAAGGCGCGCTTAATGGTTTCTTGTCACCTCCCTCCGGTCGTTGCCAAGAAACCGCGCGGTCGATGGGGCTTTGCCCCCTACGACGTACCCCCGAAACCGAAACACGGTTGGCAGCCATGGCCCTTGCCCGACTCTCGATGAAATTTGGCAAAGCGGGAAAAGCCGCCGCGCACGCCGCCTACATCGCACGGGAAGCCCAATACGCCCGACGGCTCCATCACGGCGAAGGGCTGGAAGCCAAGGAAACCGGCAACCTCCCGGCCTGGGCCGACACCGAACCCAATCGGTTCTGGCAGGCCGCCGACACTCACGAACGGGCCAATGGCACCACTTATCGGGAAATGGAAATCGCCCTGCCACGCGAACTGACTCCCACGCAACGGCTCGCCCTGGTGCGTGGCTTCGTCGCTCAAGAACTCGGCGGGCGCCACGCCTACCAATGGGCCATCCACAATCCTCAAGCCGCCGACGGCCACGAACAACCGCATGTCCACCTGATGTTCTCCGAACGGCGGGTGGACGGCATCGACCGCGACCCCGAGCGCTACTTTCGCCGCCACAATCCGAAAGCCCCAGAGAAAGGCGGCGCGAAAAAAGGCTACGGCCCCTACAGCGGCGACTATCTCAGCGCAGCAGAGCGAGTCGCCCACCTCAAAGGACTGCGGCAACGCTGGGAAATCGCCTGCAACGCCGCCCTGGAACGGGCGGGCCGGCCGGAGCGGATCGACATGCGCAGCCACCTCGAACGAGGGTCAACGATCCCGCCGGAACGCAAGCAACTCCCCAGCGAATGGCGGCAACCCGCAACGCGGGCCGTGGTGCTGGCCTTCCGACAAGCCCGCGCCGAACGGGCGGCAGCGCAAGCCAGGCTGAATCAAGCCCTTCCCAATTGCGGCGCGGCGATGGTCCAGCTTGAAGCCGAACGGCAACGACGGGCCGAAGCCGCCGAACGACAAGCGGTGCTCCAGCGGCGAGCACTCGACCGCATTCCCATGGCGTTCGGGGAGTGGTTGCAACACTCGGATCATCAAGACCATAGCCACTTCCAACGCACGGCCGACGAATCCTGGACGGCCCATCGGGAACGCATCCTGCCGTTGCTTCGGCAGATCGTGAGCCGTTTGGCACCGGAGCCACACCCCGCCGAAGCGATCCATGCCGTCACGGAGCGGTGCTATGCAGCGTTGAAAGCCCAGGTCGCCAAGCACGAACAACAAGCCGAGGACGCCGAACGCCACGCCCTGGAAACGGTCATCTCGACCCTCATCGCCGAGCTGCCACAACGGCTGGACGACGAGGCGTTAGCGTTCTTCCGGGCCGTGAAAGCCGACGCGGAGAACGCCCAACAAGCCAAACAATGGGTGCTCGAAGCTCTCAGTGAATCCCTGTGCCGACGACTCCAGGAAGCCGGCTACACGACTCCTCCCACCCCCAAACGGCTGGACGCGGCGGCCCGACGCTGTTACGAGCCGGTTATGGCGCAGGTTGCCGCCCGAGAGGCGCAGAAACAGGCAGAACGCGAACGGGCGGCGGCGGAAGACGCCGAGCACCAACGCCTGCTCGCCATGGATCTCCACGCCCTGGAGCGCGACCGGGCGCAATGGCAAACGGAACTGGAAACCCTGCAACGAGTTCGTCCCCCGAATGCCATCCAACTTGCGACGCACTGGGCCGGACTCACGCCGGCGCAAGCCCACCGGCAAACGGCCCACCGGCAGCTCGAAGCGGTCACCGACGCCTTTCACGGCTGGAACCACTCGGCGGCGAGCTGGTTCGGGCTAAAGCGCGGGGAACGGCAGGCATGGGAACAGCGCATCCAGCACGCCGAAGATGCCGCAGCCCAGGCGGAACACGACTACGCAGCAGCCCAGCAGCGGTTTCATGAGCTATTACCAGCGGCCCGCGATGCCGTGCAACGACAGACCGAGCAGCGACAGCAGCAAGCGGCGGCATTACAGCAGCGGATCGACGAATGTGAGGCACTGATGAACCACGCGGCACGGGTGCAGTTTGAGGCGCACCGGCAACACTTGCCGCAGTGGCCTTCTTCCAAACCGAAGCCTCCCACGCCGAGGGGGTGAGTCAAGAGATTCAGGATTTCACGATTCGGGCGCCAATCTTGAATTTCGTGGGAGGAATGGCAGGAAACAAGCGGTTTTCAGTAGAATAATTCCCACTTTTGGTTATCTCATCCAGTGGTGCTTAATCCACCACTCAGCAGGACGCTCAAAAAAAAGATAAATAATAATTGATACCCCAATAAGCAGTGCGATAAATATAAGCACATCTAATAGACATATATTATGAATCGCCGATTGGTCGCGCGTAATCCAGTAGAGTTTCCATACAGGAGTTTGCATGATATACATCGTATAGCTAGCATTGCCTAACATAATCGCAGCAGTTGCTACGAGTCCCTGAGGATTAGTTCGCATGCATGCGAGTGCGTAAATCAAGAGGCAAAACTCTGATGCAAACAACATATCACGTTGTACGCCGAAGATGCTCGTTTTCGGCGCTATGATGATGGTCGCAATAATTGCGCATGACGCTGCGAGGATCCACAATATTGGGATTTTTAATCTGATGCCAGAGACGTACATTTGACCCAAGATGACGCCCATCAAGAAGGTGATTATTTGCAGGGGCGGGAGCTGACCAATAAATTCGCCCCATTTAGTTGCTAGTGGCGTGCCGGCCAATAGCGGTTGATTTTGCGCCGATGATAGAACTATCGTAAGTATTGCGCTAATTATCATAAGCGAGCATAGGAATGGAAACAGCAGTCGTGTATGAATTTTTGCGATAGTGATAAATAGCCACGGGAAACAGAGATAAAAGAATGCCTCGCATGAGAGAGACCAGCCAGGCCAATTCCACTGAGATGCAGCACTTGGCACCCAACACTGTACCAGTACTAATGAAATACTTCCGAATAATCCAGCCCATTTTATTGAGTAGACGAGGTTAGTATTTGTTTGTGCCGTATCAAGAACGTACCAAATACCAAACATGCACCAAGCTAACACGTATACTGGATAAATTCGAGCCACTCGTCGAATATAAAAATTGCGTTGATCGGTACGATTTGTGAGATCACTGCCAGTATAAACGTAGACTAATATAAAACCGGATAAGATAAAGAAGAAAGTAACGCCAATGTACCCGCTTGCGGTGATATTCTTTAACCATATTGGTGAGTTATTGACTACATATCGGCCATAGTGAAACCAAACAACGCCGATTGCAGCAATAAATCTTACCATAGTAAGTGTTGGTAACTTTCCCATGTGTGGTCAATTTAATTGCTGGGATGGTTAGAAACTCTATGTGCAGTGTGGTGAAAAACCTAGGCAGCCCAGGACGACAACGCCCAGCGCACATTTGCAACCGAGGTGATCGAGCTAAAGGGTGTCTACGCCACAGCAATTACTGGACCCACTGTAGCGAAACGTCCCGCGTTTATCCTGCCACTCCGCGCAAGCCATTGACGCGCAGGCGTTCCACAAAGTGGAACAATAGACGCAATGATGAACGGTCGCAACCACCTCGGCGGCGGCGAGGTTGCCAAACGGCTGGCCGCCCCGAGGGGTAGCTGCAATACCGTCCGCGATAGCCGTTCGAGCTTGACGTAACGCATGAAACATCATTATTATCTGGCATGTTTACATGTTGATAAATCAAAATGTTTGTAACGGCTCTTGTTGGGCAGAAAGGCGGAACCGGAAAAACGACGGCCGGCTTGGGCTTGGCGGTGGCCGCCGCGCGAGCCGGACAGGCCACCGCCATCATCGACCTCGACCCGCAGGCGAACGCCGCGAACTGGAAAGACCGTCGGGAAGCGCACAATCCCGCCGTCGTATCCGCCCAAGTCAGCCGGCTCCGACAAACCCTGGAAGCGGCCCGAGAGCACGGCGCCGAATTCGTCATCGTCGACACGCCGGGAAAATCCGACAGCGCCGCCATCGAGGCGGCTCGGTCCGCCGATTTGATTTTGATCCCGGTGCGGCCGCAGATTTTTGACCTGGAAACACTGCCCGCCATGCGCGATCTGTTGCGAGTGGCCGGCACCGCCCCGACCTATCTGGTTTTGAACGGTTTGCATCCGCAGGCCCGCAAACAAGCCGAAGATGCCAAGGCGATGATTCAAGATTTGTGCGGCCTGCCCGTCTGCCCAGCGCATCTTTGTCAGCGCGCCGGCTACGCCGAAGCGCCGATGAGCGGCATGGCCCCGCAAGAACTCGATCCGAACGGCAAAGCCGCCGCCGAACTGGAGCGGCTTTACCGGTTCGTCCTCCAACAACTCACCCGGTCGACAGCAAATCATGAGTAACAAACTGCAAGCCTTGCAACGGGCGCTCGACGGCAAGCAGCCCAAAATCACCCAACCGGAGGCGGGTGTCACTTCGGCTCGGCGCGAAAGCTATATGGCGCCGAGCCGAGAGGGAAAGACGAATATCACGGCCTACTTGGCGCCCGGTTTCAAATCCAGTTTGCGGCTGATCCAGGCTCGCAACGGCGCCAGTCTTCAAGCGCTCGTCGCGGAGGCGTTAAATGACTTGTTCGTGAAATACAACGTACCGACAGTTAAAGAAGATTAATAAAAAATCAACATGTAATCATGTTTATATATTTACATGTTTTATATATAAACATGTTTGAGAACGGCAAGACGATGCCGATCTCGGCCAAGCAAGAAGAAATTTCCAAAGAGAACGGTTGGCGCAGGGAACGACTGATAATGCCTACAAAAGTTGGCGATTTGGAAAGGTGGTCACTATCCTGTAACGGATAGGCAGTCAGGGAACCGGAACCGGAAGGGCAAGATGATGGGCGTAGACGCGACAACGCCCCGTAACCCAGATGCTTTGGTCGGCGAAAGGTTACGAGGCGCAGTACCGAGTATGTTGGGGATCGGCACCCTCCATAGTAGCCGCCGCCCCGTTCGCATTCAAGAGCGAGGGACGGCCGGTGCAGCCGAAACCTGAACCGTTCCCGTCGCTGCTCGCCCGGCTGGACGAGGCGGCGCTCTATCACCGCGCGGGCGACCGGGGTTTCTTCACCCTGCTGTGGGCCGACCCCGCCACCGGACTGGGGAACCGGCAACCGGTGCTGAAGATCCAGCGGGCCTATCGTCTCGACGCCCTGCCCCAGGTCATCGAAGCCCTCGACCCGGAGCGGGATACCTGGATTTCGCAAGCCGAGTTCGGCCAGCCCAACCGGCGCATCGTTCACCTGCTGCGCCTGAACCTGTGTTTTGCCGACCTGGACACCTACAAGACCCCCTGGCGCGGCACGCCCCCAGAATCGCTTCTGGGGCGGTTTTTGGGCTATTGCGGCGACGAGGGGTTGCCGCGCCCCTCGCTGGTCGTCTACAGCGGGCGCGGCTTGCAGGCGAAATGGTTGCTGGAGCGACCGTTGCCGCGTGCCGCCCTGCCGCGCTGGAACGCCGTACAGAAGGAACTGGTCGCCCGGCTGGAACCCTTCGGCGCCGATCCGGGCGCGCGGGATGCCAGCCGGGTGCTGCGGCTGGTCGATACCGTCAACACCCGTTCCGGCGAGCGAGTCCGAGTGTTGTGGGTGCACTGGCACGCCGGGGAAGTCCGGCAGTACGGTTTCGAGCTGCTGGCCGAAACGCTGTTGCCCGCGTCGCGAGAAGCCCTCCAGCTCAAGCGGCAGACTCCACCGGAACAACGCGCACCCCTCAAAGTGCTGCCCGGTGGCAAGACCGGGAATTTGCGGGCCTTCTCGGGTCGCCAACTGGCGTGGGACCGGCTGGAAGACTTGCGCACCCTCGCCAAGTTGCGCGGCTGGACGGAGCGCGGCATCCCGCACGGCTACCGCTCCAAGTATGTTCACTGGTGTTTGAACTTCTTGCTGCTGTCCGGGGCGGTCACCTCCAACCACCTGTTTCAAGAAGCGAAGGCCCTCGTCGGGGAGGTCTGCCCGGATTTCACCAAGGAAGTTCGGTCCATCCTCTCCACCCTGTACCGCAAGGCCCAAGCCTACGAGCGCGGGGAGAAGATCGAGTTCGGCGGACGCACCTATCCGCCGCTCTACACCCCCCGCAACCGCACCTTGCTGGCCCTGTTCGACGTGCAGGAAGCGGAGATGCGGGAGCTGAAGACCATCATCACGCCGGAGGAAGCGGCCGAACGCCACCGGGAGCGTAATCGCGAGGCTGAGAATCGGGCGGTCTATTTGCAAAAAGCTGAGCAGCGTCGCGAATATGCATGGTTTTTACGCTCGCAAGGCATGTCTTGGGCAGAGGTCGGAAAAGAGATGGGAATCAGCTCAGAAGCCGCTAGAAAGCTGGCTTCTCGGTAAAAGCGGACAGGTCCTGCGTATTACTAGTGGCGTAGCCCTCGGGTTTTTGGGTTGGGGGGTTGCGGGCTGGTTTTTCTTCGGGGTGGTTTGAAGGTCTGGCCGCCCAGCCAGGGATGGCGTCCGCGAGCGCCAGGGATGGCGCTCGCGGGGGCGGCTCCGTCAGGGATGACGGCTTGGCCGCACTTTACAGGGATGTGGGGTGTAATTGAACGGTGTTATGGGTGAGGGGGGGCGCGCGGGGGGGATCGCGCGCTGGTCAGATAGGCTCGGATAAAGGAGAGTCTAGGCCAGGCCCAGATAACCGAACTGTAGAGACGCTTGACGTAAAGCGTCTTCCATAAGAGGATGAGCCACGGCCGACGATAACCAACAATCGGGCGACCGCATCAAGCAGTTTCACGCCTTCAAGGATCAAGCCGAGCGCCGCCTCGACCTGCTGGAAGCGGCAACGAGCGTGGACGATCTCAAAAAGCTGCCCAGCAACCGCCTGGAAGCTTTGGGCGGCAACCGCAAGGGGCAATACAGCATCCGCATCAACCAGCAATGGCGGGTTTGCTTTGAATGGCCGGAGGGCGCCGAGCATCCGTTCAACATCGAGATTGTGGATTACCACTAGGAGCAAGGTCGATGACCCGCGATCCCATTCATCCCGGCAAGTTTCTGGCCGACGAGCTGGAAGCTCTCAACATGGCACCGACCCAGCTCGCCGCCGCCTTGAAAGTTCCCCCCAACCGCATCTACCAGCTACTGGCGGGCAAGCGGGCGCTGACAGCGGACACGGCGTTGCGTCTGAGCCAGTGGCTCGGCACGTCCGCCGAACTGTGGCTGAACCTGCAAAAACTTTACGAACTGCGCTTGGCCGAGCGGGAAACCGGCGAAGAAATCCGGCGCACCGTCCACCAGTTTTCAGGCGGCGGCCCAGTCACGGTGGCGTCTTCCTGAGTCAACCGGATAGGGGTAGACCCAACAGTCGTGTCACCCGCCGCCATTTGAGATAAGTCGCTATTTTAATTTGGCATCGGAAAACAGTTGTTTTCCGACAGAGGTAATGAGCAGGTATTCATGCGGCTTGTAGCCCTAAAAAATCTGTACGGCAAACCGTATCGGAAAGGTAAATAGTCGGAAACTGTACGAGTATAGGTTTTCCGGTTGCTAAGTGGCGGCGGGTGACACGACTGTTGACACTGTTGGCGAATCTCACAGGCCGATCTTGCTGCGGCTTTGCGTGAGGACCATCATCCATCGAGTTCCCCTCTATAATCGGCGCCTCCGGAGGGCTCACGATGTCCCTTCATCCACAAGAGCATTTTCCCGTTCCGGAAGAAACCCGGCGCGTGGCCCAGGCCGCTTTTCCCAAGGGCACGCTCTGCCTGCAGATCGGCGACCATCTCGGAGCGATCTATCAAGACCGCCAGTTTGCGGGGTTGTTTCCGGCGCGGGGCCAGCCTGCCGAAGCGCCGGCCCGGTTGGGGTTGATCACGGTGTTGCAGTTTGTCGAGGGCCTCTCGGACCGCCAGGCGGCCGATGCGGTGCGGGGACGGATCGACTGGAAGTATGTGCTCGGTCTGGAGCTGACCGATCCGGGCTTCGATTTCAGCGTGCTGTGCGAATTCCGCGCGCGGTTATTGGATGGCAAAGACGAAGCGATGTTGCTCGATGCCCTGTTGGCACGCCTTCAGGATCTGGGCCTCATCAAGGCGCGGGGCCGCCAACGGACGGATTCGACCCATGTGCTTGCGGCGGTACGGGTGCTGAATCGGCTGGAGCGGGTCGGCGAGACGCTGCGAGCCGCCCTCAACAGCTTGGCGGTCGTCGCCCCGGAATGGCTCCGGGCGCAAGCGCCCGGGGCGTGGTACGAGCGCTACGGTCATCGCGTCGAGAACTACCAATTTCCCAAGGCCGAGGCGGCCCGCCAGGAGCTGGCGGCGGTCATCGGCGCGGACGGGCAGCACCTCCTTAACGCGATCGCGGCCGCTGCCGACCAGCCTTGGTTACCGGCGGTGCCGGCCGTCAAAATTCTCCGCCAAGTCTGGACGGAGCAGTATGTCGAGCACGACGGGCGGCTCCGCTGGCGAACCGCCGAAGAGATGCCGGCCCCGGCCGAGCTGATCGCTTCCCCCTACGACGCCGAAGCGCGGTATAGCACCAAGCGTTCCATGGAGTGGGTGGGTTACAAGGTTCACCTCACCGAGACTTGCGATCCAGAAACGCCGCATCTGATCGTCAATGTCGAGACCACGCCGGCTAGCACCCCCGACGATCATATGGTTGCCGTCGTGCACGCGTCCTTGGCGAAACGGGATCGGCTGCCAACGGAGCACTGGGTCGACAAAGGTTATACCGATGCCCAAGTCCTGCTCGATAGTCAAAGGAACTATCAAGTGACGATCACCGGACCCGTGGCGGAGGATCCCAGTTGGCAGGCTCGCGCCGGCACGGGCTTCGACAAAGCGCACTTTGCCGTGGACTGGGACGGGCAGGTGGTCACCTGCCCGTCCGGCAAGCAAAGCATTTCCTGGCTTCGGAACCCCTATCCGAAAAACGGGGTGGTGTGGGAAGCCCGTTTTGCGCGCCGGGACTGCACGCCCTGCCCGTTTCGGGCACGGTGTACCCACGCCAAAGTCGAGCCTCGGATTATTGGGTTACAGACCCAAGAACAACACGAAGTCCTTCAAGCCGCTCGGAAGCGACAAACCACCGAACCATTCCGGGAGCAGTACGCGGCGCGGGCCGGTATCGAAAGCGCCCATGGACAAGCGATCCGGCGGTGTGGGTTACGCCGTTCGCGCTATATCGGCATGGCCAAAACCCATTTACAGCATCTCATCACGGCTGCGGCCGTGAACCTGGTCCGACTCGGAGACTGGTGGAATGGCATTCCCCTAGCGCCCACCCGCTGTTCGCGGTTTGCCGCCCTCAAACCATCTATCCAGGCCGCCTGAGCGCGCTACGAATTCGCCAACAGTGTCACTGTTGGGTCTACCCCGATAGGCATATCCTGGAATTTTTCGGCGAGGTTGACCGCAGCATTTGGGTCCGATAAAGCGGCTTATCCGAATCGATTCAGCGCCTTCCGACCGGCCAAGGCCCAGCCAAACCCCAATCCCCACGCGTCGATACCCCTAGAATCGCCTAGAAGGCCGTTTTCGGGCGTTTTCGGCCTTGGCCGGTACCCTTTCCCCTAGTTTCACCAGGCGAGCGCTATAGAGCCGTTTTTGCGGCGTTCTGGGCCGTGCGGCCTATCCGCTGCACCGATCCCGAAAAAAACGGGTTTCGAGGTGGTCTATTCATTTCGATTTTTGAACTAAACTAACAGAATCTAGTTTATCGGAGTTAGCGATGCAGACCATCAACATCCACCAGGCGAAGACGCAGTTGTCCCGACTGGTCGAGCAAGCGGCTCGGGGCGAGCCGTTCGTGATCGCCAAGGCCGGCAAGCCGCTGGTCAAGGTGATGGCGTTGAACGCGCCGGAGGCGGGGCAACAGCGGCGGTTGGGCTTCATGGCTGGACAGATCGCCGTGCCGGACGATTTCGACCGGATGGGCGAGGCCGAGATCGAGCGGTTGTTCGGTGGCGAGGGGTGAAGCTGTTGCTGGATACCCATTTGTTGCTGTGGGCGGCCGGCGAGCCGAGCCGCTTATCGGCGGCGGCGCGGGCCTTGATCGAGGCGCCCGAGAACGCGTTGCTGTTCAGCGCGGCGAGCTTGTGGGAGATCGCGATCAAGCGCGGGTTGGGGCGCGAGGATTTTCGGGTCGACGTCCGGCTGCTGCGCCGGGGGCTGCTGGATAACGGCTACGGCGAGCTGCCGGTCGGCAGCGAGCACGCCGTCGCCATCGACGGGTTGCCGCCGATCCACAAGGACCCGTTCGACCGCCTCTTGGTCGCGCAAGCCTTGGTCGAGGGCGTCACGCTGTTGACGTCTGACGAACGGGTGGCGCAGTACCCCGGCCCGGTGCGCAAGGTGTGAGGGGAGCCATGGAATGGGCGGGGCGTCGGTCGTTTTATGCCAAGTGGGCAGGAACACCCGGCAGAACTCATCGACGTCATAGAACGAGTCTTCTAAGCTTATGAGGGTGGCTATCGAAACAGTTCGGTGTGGTAACCGGGAATCTTAGCGCGGGTTTTGTAAAGAAAACTGCGAAATCCTAATGGATTTCTTTAGTGCAATAAGTGTACTTTTCGCACTCGGTATTTTATCGTTCAACCGCTTTAAAAATGGCAAAAAACCGGTGCAAAAACCGTTTTATAAACCAAAGTGCAGATTGCCGATATTAAAGACGCCTTTTCGCATCAATCGGCTTCAAACTGAAATTTATCATTCAGAATCATGCCACAAACAGTGATTTATTATGAAAGCGCAGTTTTCTTTGCCAGACCCGTAGAAGGTTCCGCTTCAGAGGCCACCTCCCCATCCTTATCCGGAACTCACGTTAAAATAGATTGGTGATGAATTTTATGAACAAGCTTACAGTTGGTAATAAATTAACAGGCATCCTAATAATTGTGCTGATTGGGTTTATTCTTATTGTGTTGGCTTATAATTTTGCTTTAGGTGTTGAGAATAAGGCACGGATGTCAGAACAAGAAACCTATCAAGCCAGTATCCTACTCTACCAGATCGAGGTTGAAGTATTACAAGCACGCCGACACGAAAAAGATTTCCTTTTACGAAGGCAGGACGACTATCTGGAAAAACACCGTCAAACCATGACGAAAATTAAATCCGATCTCAATCGATTAAAGATGATGGTAAAGAATGACGAGCAGCGCCAATTAGTCGAAAAAATATATGCCGGCATGCTCGTTTATGAACAGCGATTTGCTGAGATGATCAAGGAAATGATCGCGTTAGGTTTGGATGCAGATAGAGGGCTATTGGGTGAATTACGTTCAGTAGCGCATGATATGGAGAGCATATTTCGTCAATATGGAGACACTGTAATGGAATTGACTAATTCGCTTCTCTTGATGCGCCGACACGAAAAAGATTACTTGGCACGTGGTCAAGATGAGTACGTCACCAAGATGGAAGCCGAGCATACCCGCTTCGAAATACTGTTGGATGGCAGTAAGTTACAGTCTGATGATAAAACGACTGTTGCAACCCACCTAGAACAGTATCAGCAAATTTTTAAAAAAATTGTCATAGCAAAAGTTAAGATTAATCAAGAAATCGAAAAATTTCGAGATGCGGTACATACGCTTGATCCTTTATTAAATACGTTGCGCCAAAATTGGGATCGTACTTTTGAAGAAAACCGATCTTTCAACGAAGAACAGCGTTCAAAAATAACTGTGGTTTTTTTTAGCATCATCACCGGTGTAGGGATTGTGGTATTGCTGGTATTAATTTTGATCGAGCGCTCGATCAAACGTCCCATCGGCGGCGAGCCGGCCGAGATGGCGGCGCTGACCGGTCAAATCGCCCACGGCGATTTGACGGTGCGGTTCGCCGACACCGGGCGAGAAACCGGTATCTACGCCGCCATGCGCGACATGGCCGCACAGTTGCGGGAGATGGTGAGCCAGGTCACCGCCGCCACCGACCAAGTCAGTTCCACCGCCGGGCAGATCGCGCAAGGGAGCGGCGACCTGGCGCAGCGGACGGAAGAACAAGCCTCGGCGTTGGAAGAGACCGCCTCCTCAATGGAAGAGCTGACCTCGACGGTCAAGCAAAGCGCCGAGAACGCCGGACAAGCCAACCAGCTGGCGAGTGCCGCCCGGACGCAAGCCGAGCAGGGCGGCCAAGTGGTCGAGCGCGCGGTCACAGCGATGAGCGCCATCCACCAGAGCAGCCGCCAGATTGCCGACATCATCGGGGTGATCGACGAGATTGCCTTCCAGACCAACCTGCTGGCGCTGAACGCTGCCGTGGAAGCCGCGCGAGCGGGCGAGCAAGGGCGGGGTTTTGCGGTGGTCGCGGGCGAAGTGCGCAAGCTGGCCCAGCGCAGCGCGGATGCCGCC
>RRZT010448171.1_pt1 | contig 17692 bp, 16 predicted proteins | sample 2165551 | NCBI WGS metagenome assembly RRZT01 (sample SAMN10456910, study PRJNA506462) | wastewater metagenome | biome: wastewater; feature: sludge; material: wastewater sludge; isolation source: wastewater sludge with Escherichia coli K12::gfp cells carrying plasmid... | place: USA: Moscow, Idaho...
AACACCATCAGATACGGCACAAATGGATTTAGAAAATGTTCAAGGTTTTGTAACTGAAATTGGTGGAAAAACAGCACATTCTGCTATTATGGCAAGATCTTTAGAAGTTCCAGCTGTAGTAGGAACAAAAGAAATTTTATCCTTTGTTAACACAGGAGATGAAATTATTGTAGATGCTTTATCTGGAGATGTTATTATACATCCAACAACAGAAGATGTTGAAATATATACAGCTAAAAGGCAAAAATTTATTGATGAAAAAACAGAATTAGCAAAATTAAAAGATAAAGAAGCATTTACTACTGATGGCCATAGAGTTGATTTATGGGCTAATATTGGTGGGGCAAAAGATGTTGATGGAGTTCTTAAAAATGGAGCTGATGGAATAGGTCTATATAGAACAGAATTCTTATTCATGGATAATGACAGATTACCAACTGAAGATGAGCAATTTGAAGCATATAAAATAGTTGTAGAAAGATTAACAGGAAAACCAGTTACAATAAGAACTATGGACATTGGTGGAGATAAAGCTCTTCCATACATGAAATTACCTCATGAAGAAAATCCATTCTTAGGATACAGAGCATTAAGAGTTTGTTTAGATAGAAAAGACATGTTTAAAACTCAATTAAGAGCATTATTAAGAGCATCTGCTTTTGGATATCTTAAAATAATGTTCCCAATGGTAATAAATTTAGAAGAGGTTAGAGCTTCTAAAGAATTATTAGAAGAATGTAAAGCTGAATTAAGAGCTGAAGGTGTAAAATTTGATGAAGAAATAAAAATAGGAATCATGATAGAAACTCCAGCAACGGCATTTAGAGCTAAACATTTTGCTGAAGAAGTAGATTTCTTCTCAATTGGGACTAATGACTTAACTCAATATACACTTGCTGTAGACAGAGGAAATGAAGTTATTTCTAGATTATATGATACATATAATCCAGCAGTATTAGAAGCTATTAGACAAGCTATTGAGGGTGCACATGCAGCAGGAATCACAATTTCTATGTGTGGAGAATTTGCTGGAGATGAAACTGCAACAGAATTATTATTAGGTTTAGGGTTAGATGCATTTTCTATGAGTGCTAGTTCAATACCTAAAATTAAGAAAAACTTAATAAATATGTCATATGCAAAATCTAAAGAATTAGCTAATGAAGCTATGGAACTTAGAACAGCAGATGAAATAAAAGCAAGAGTTATGAGAGGTTAATTAGTATAAAGTTAATTTATTGAAAGAGAGGATTTAAATAATGGGGTTATTTGATTTTTTTAAAAAGAAAAAAGTAGAGGACGATTTATTTGTAATAGCATCACCTTTAAACGGAACTATTATTCCTATAGAGGAGATACCAGATGAAGCATTTGCAACAAAAATCATAGGAGATGGAGTTGGAATCGACCCAACAGGAGATACAATATACGCTCCATGTGATGCTGATGATATTAGTATTTTTGATACTAATCATGCAATATCATTTGAAACTTCAAACGGATTAGAGTTAATAGTTCACTTTGGGATTGATACAGTAAAATTAGAAGGAAAAGGATTTACAAGATTAGTAGAAGATGGTGCAAGCGTTAAAAAAGGTGACGCTTTAATCAAATTTGATTTAGCTTATGTAAAAGCTAATGCAAAATCTCATAAAACTCCTGTAATTATTTCTAATATGGATGTTGTAGAAGAATTAGTAAGATCTTCTGGAGCAATAAAAGCTGGAGAACCTTTAATGAAAGTTAAAGTAAAAAAATAATTTTTTAAGTATTAGGGAAGGTAGCTTTGCTGCCTTTCTCTAAATGTTTGTTTCTATATATTTATAATTTCTTATAAATATACAAAAAGCTATATTCCTTTGAGGATATAGCTTTTTTTATTTTTCACTTAATAAATTTTTACTTGATAACACTAAAAAATAGATTTTACTATGTTTGGTTATGCCTAAATAGGGATTACTGAAAAATAGAAAATAATTGATTTTAAAAGATTTTAACTCTATTTTTAATAAAAAAATGCAGAGCTTTTGACAAAAAATCTTAAAAATCAAACATTTAACCCTTGGACTGCGCGTCCAAACCTCGTAAACGTGGGACGTTTAACCCCTTATATTTTAAAATTAAAAATAAATTCTTTATTTTACAAGGTGTCCAGCAACCGTTGCTGGTCGGGTTTGGGCAGAAGCTCAAGATTTTAAAAATCCCTTCTAATTCAGTAGACCCTGAATAGACACTAATCTTTTAAATTTTTTAGGCTTTCAGCATAAGAAAAAGAACAACCACAAAAATTTTGTCTATATAAATTAAATTCTTTACTTAACTTAACAGAATTTTGATAGCCACCCTTCTTTTTAAAATCGCTATAAAGCCAATGAATTCCAACTTCTTTAGCATAAAATTCACCTATTTCATTAATCTTTTGAGTATCTTTCATTGGTGAAATTGTTAAACTACTTGTAAAATAATCAACATTAAGCTCTTTTGCTTTAAAAGCTGCATTTTTTAATCTTAAATCAAAACATTTTAAACATCTCTCAGAGCCTTCACCACTTTTTTCAAAACCTTTGATACTTTCAAGAAAATCCTTAGGTATAAATTCTCCCTTAATCAATTTTGCTGTTATTTGTGCTTCTTCAATAAATCTTTTTTGTTCCTCGTATCTTTTTTCAAATTCTCCAGGTAAATTAATGTTTGGATTGTAAAAATAAACAGTAATTTCAAAAATTTTATCTAAAAGTTTCAACACATGAGAATTACATGGTGCACAGCAAGAATGTATTAATAATGTTTTTTTTTGACCATTAAATGAAGAGATTAATTCTTCCATTTTTTTATTAAAATCTAATTTCATTTCTATTCCTTATCTAAAATGCTATTCCATTCACTAATTTTATCTTTATATTTTTCCAATAAAGGCTTTGTATTCCCAATAATTTCTATTTTTTCAATTTTATCCCCAATTTCTATATTTTTTACAATTTTCATATCTTTATCTGTAGAAATAACTTCTCCAAATATTGTATGAATAGAATTCAATTGAGTTGCAGATCTTAATGTTATAAAAAATTGAGAACCATTTGTGTTTTCTCCACTATTAGCCATTGCAAGCATTCCTTCGTCATAAAAGTTTAACCATTTAATTGCAAATTCATCTTCAAATTTATATCCAGGGCCACCTGTTCCATCTCCTTTAGGATCTCCACCTTGAATTACAAAATTAGAAACAACCCTATGGAAAGTAAGTCCATTATAAAACCCTTTTTCACTTAAATTTATAAAATTTGCAACAGCAATTGGAGCAGCTTCAGGATATAAATATACATTAATTATTCCTTTATTCGTGTATATTTTTGCTCTAATATCATTGTCAGAATTTTTCTTTTTCTCAGTAGAACTACATGCAACTAATAATAAAGTAAATAAAATTAATATAATTTTTTTCATTGTCTCTCCTTATGATTTATATGTTTGTTTCTCATTATACTATAATTTTTTTGAAAATTAAAGCGTTTTAGTATATAATACAAAAAAACAAAAAAATAAAAGGAGTTACTATGAGAAAATTATCTTCAATATTATTATGCCTTTCAATTTTATTTTTTATTTCGTGTTCTAATTCAAAAGTTAGAACAACCAACTTTTCATCACAATATAATGTTGATCCTAATAGTTCAGACAAGGAAGTTAAGTTATCTGATTTGAAAGAAAGTATTAGTAAAGTTAGAATAAAAAACATAAATTATTACTATAGCAATAAAGACAGCTTTTTTAAAGATAATGGATATATTTATTATTTGAATCCATATGTGGTAGAAGAAACTGGAATTGGTACTGGATTAAACATAAATTTCTTTGCAAAAGTAATTACAGACAAAGAGAATTTTTTTAATAAAATAACTTTTTATGATGAAAAAGGAAATAAACTAGTTTTGGAATTTAAGGATATAAAAAGAAACTATTTAGAAGATAGCTTTTTCATAGAAGAGTCTTCCCACCTTACTTTGTCAAATAAAGATATAAAAACACTAGAAAAATTTTTAGACTCAAAAGATTTATTCGTCATCTTTGATGGAAAAGAAAAATATCAATATAAATTAACTCATCCCGTTAAACATGCTATGTTAGATGTTATAAGGCAATATAAGACAATGCAGTAATTTATAAAGATAATTTTGTAAAAACAGGACTTTTATATAAATCGTATGGCAAAATTAAAAATTTAAAATCTGAAATTTTTATTCCTAAATCATAATAAATTTTATAAATGTAAGATGAACAATAAAACTCATCTGAAGCTAGTTTACTATGAATAACACCATATTTATATTTAGAATATTTATATACTAAAAAATTAATTTCTTCCTTTTGAGTTCCAGTTAAATTCGCTCTTAAAACTATTATTTCTTTTTTTGAAAAGTAAGAGAGCCAGTCAGGAAGACTAGAAGATATACACCCATAGCCATAACGAGGATATTCTGCAACTTTTCCATCGTCATACACAATGGCACAATGACCAAACATGGCAAATGGATTTGCTCTCTTTTTAACCAAAATAACATCTCCAACTTCAAAAGAGAAACCTTGATGTTCAAATTTTCTACCTGAGGTAAAAGAAGGTTTTGGAATATTAGAGCAACTGATAAATTGTAACATAAATAAAATCAATAATATTTTCTTCATAATTCTAATTATATCAGTTTTTAATTTACATTTCAAGAATATGAAATAAAAAGTACTCTAATTGCTCTTGACATTAAAAGAATCTGGGGTTATCCTTAAAATAAGAACTTATAAAAAGTGGGGAAGTTTATATGGAAAAAGCTAAAAAAATTATTCTTGAAAAATTTGAAAAAGATAAAAGAAAGTTACTAGCATATTCACTTTTTTTATATGTATTTTTTGTTTTACTTTTTTTTATAAATGAGTACACAAGGTCTAAAGAAGGAATATTAAAACATGTTGACTCTCGTTTAAAAGGCGCTAGTATTTCTCTAAACTATATAGTTCCTAATTATATACAAGATTTAGCTAGAAATGATATAAGAATTACTCCAGAAGAAGAAATTAAATATAATAATTTACTTTCAGAATTAGCTGTTGAACACGATGTTAAATATATCTATAGTTTCATAAAAAAAGATGATAAGGTTTATTATACTTTTGCAAGTCATACAGAAGAGGATTTAAAAAATAATGATATTTATTCTTATTTAATAGAATATAAAGAGGCTACACCAGAGCTTATTGCTCTTTTCTCTGAACCAAATAAGGAAATTTTTGAAGTTTCTCAAGATGATTATGGATATTTTAGAAGTCATCTTAAAAGTTATGTTAGTGATAATGGCCATATATATGTTGTAGGGGCTGATATGGAAGTTAAAGATATAAATAAATTATATCTTAAAAGTTTTATAAAGGCATTTGCCATCTCTTTATTCTTATTGATATCAGTTTTCCCAATTTTCTTTTTTTATAAGAAAATTTTAAATTTGGAAATAATTAATAATATTAACAGAAAAAAACTCGAAAAATTAGAAATAGATGATGTTACAGGGCTACCTTATATTGAAAAATTTTGGGCTGAAAATCAAAATATTGAATACCCTTCTATTTTTTTAATAGGAATAAATAATTTGAAAGTATTAAATGATTATTATGGTGATGAAACAAGTGACAAAATATTAAAACATATTTCCGATGTTCTTCTGAACATACAAGAAATGGGATTAAATGGAAAAGTTTTTAAAGTTGGACTTGATGAATATGCTATTATTTTTGATGATGAAAAGGATAAAGAAGATATTTATATAACAGGAGAATATATTCTTGAAAGTATCTATAACACTCCATTGATTAATAAAGAAGATAACATTATAATTACATTAATAATAGGAGCAGCCACAGGAAAAGATTTGAAAGAAGAAGATATTAATATAAAGCTTAAAAGAGTATTTTTAGAAGCAAGAATGTCATTGAATTATGCTTATGAAAAAAAATTAAGGATATTTGTATTTGATAACCTTCAACTTTCTGATATGTCTTCAGCAGATGATGAAATTTTATGGACAAATAAGATATCTGAAGCAATTCGAAATAAGAAAATCATTCCATATTTCCAACCTATTTTTAACATTAAAGAAAATACAATAGAAAAATATGAGTCTTTAATGAGGATGATTACAACAGATGAGAAAGTTTTGACTCCATACTATTTTTTATCTATGTCTCAAAAAATAGGTTTATATTTTAAATTAACAGGAAGTATGATATATAGTACTTTTGATTTTTTTGTTAATAAGAATATAGAATTTTCTATAAATATTTCAGCAAGCGATATTCTTGACGAAACAACTAGAAAATTAATACTAAATAATGTTAAAAATTTTTACAATCCTAAATATATAGTTTTTGAAATCTTAGAATCAGAGGGAATAAATAATTTTTCTGAAGTTATAAGTTTTATAAAGACAGTTAAAGAATTAGGGTGTAAAATTGCTATAGATGATTTTGGAAGTGGTTATTCTAACTTTGAAAGACTATCAAAATTAGAAATAGACTATGTAAAAATTGATGGTTCATTAATAAAAAATATAGATAAAGATAAAAATAGTCAAATACTTGTTCAAATGATAGTTGGTTTTGCTAAAGAATTGGGAATTAAAACAATTGCTGAATTTGTTCATTCAGAAGATGTCTTTAACAAAGTAAAAGAATTAGGTGTAGATTATGCTCAAGGTTATTACATTGGAGAGCCAAAGCCCTATCTAATTGATTTCAAATTATAATATAGAGAGCTGAAAACTAATCTTAATATTTTTTAGTTTTCAGCTCTTTTTTTAATAATAATTATCAAAATATAATCTTTTAGCTATTTTATAACTTTATCAAAATGTTGGTAATCTTTTAAAGTCTTATAATCTCCTCCCCATTTCCAACCTCTTTTTTTAAATATTTTTACAACTTCTGAATTAGAATCTATCGTTCCCTTATTTTTTTTAGAATAACTACCATTTGATGGAAAAATTTCTCCTTTAACAATCATAGGATTATATCTTGGATTTATATCAATTGCCATTCCATACGAGTGATTTGATAATTTATTGGAATTTTGAACATATCTATAATTATACCCTGAAGTATTATTATCTTCCATTGATTTATCATCATCCCAATTATACTCAGAAATTGGAATAATTTTTTCTATTTGAAATCCAGACTCTTTAATCTCTTTAAAAATTTCAATAACTTCCTTTGAAACTTTTTTATTAACCACTATTTTACCTATTTGATTATCTCCATTATAGTCAATATATTCAACATCAATAACAGTCATTTGATTTGTAATTTCTAAAGGAGCTCCTTCCTTAATCAAATAAGATTTTTCTTCTCCAAAAGAAAAATAACTAATCATTATAAACAAAAGTACCATTAATTTTTTTATCATCTCATGTTTCTCCTTCTATCTAAAATAAATATTTCTTGATAATTGTATTCTTTTATATGAAAATAGTCAATGAAATAAATTTTGATATTTTAAAACATAAATGAATGTCAATATTAATAATAAACATTAATTGATTTATTTTTTAAAAAATTGTACAATTATCTGGGTGATTTGATTGAATAAAGGATTAGTTTTTGCAATAGATTTAAAAGAAAATAAATATATTTGTAATGAAGAAATACTGCAAGTTAAAAATCATTGGCTTCATTTTGACTATAAAGAAGCTGATACAAAATTATGGTTTTTAGAAAGAAGTAATTTGCCAAAGGATATATGCCATGCATTTTTAGATTCCAAAACTAATGAAAGATTTATTGTAAAAGACAATGGATTTTTCTTCATTTTTCGAGCTTTAAACTTAAATGAAGGGCAAGAAAAAGAGGATATGGTTAGTCTTAGGGTCTGGGTAGATGAAAAATCTATAATAACCATGAGAAGCAGAAAAGTTATTGGAATAGATTATGTTAGAGACAACTTGTTAAATAACAAAACTGAAAGTACCAAAAAGATTTTCTTAGATATTTTAGATAAACTTTCGGATACAACCTCTAATTATATAGATGAACTTTATGATGTAGTAGAAGAAATTGATGAAATTTTAATGGATAATCATTCAAATGAATTGCGTCTTAAAATATCAAACTTAAGAAAAAAAACAATAGAATTAAAAAGATTTATACTGCCACAGAAAAATATTTTAGAACAAGTTTTAAAAGAAAATATTTTTTTTGGTTATGACAAATCAAGATTTAAAAATATTTTAGAACATAATGGAAGAATTACAGAAAATTTATCTGCTTTAAGGGAAAGAGCAAATGTTTGTCATGAAGAATTTCAAAACAAAGGTAATGAAAAAATGAATAAAACTATGTATATACTAACAATTTTATCAACAATTTTTTTACCATTAAATTTTATTGGGAGTTTATTAGGAGTAAACTTAGCTGGAATCCCCGGAGCCAACAATCCTAATTCCTTTTATTTTTTATGTATTTTAGTTATAATTATTGGAATTATAGAATATATTTGGTTTAAAAAAAATAAATATCTATAAAAGTAGGTGATTTTATGAACAATCATCATAAAAATAGAAATTTTAATGAAGCTTTAGATTATAATGTTTCAACAAGAGAACTTTTACATGTTCATAATTTATTTGAAAATAAATGTTTTAACTGTGGAAGTAAAAAGGATTTAACAATTGACCATCACTATCCTTTAGAAAAAGGTTACTCGTTAAAAAACTTAGATGGTTCTTTAAATGCTGTATTACTTTGTAAAAAATGTAATCAGAAAAAAAGTAATAAATTTCCTGAAAATTTTTATACTAAAGAACAATTAAAAATATTGGAAGAGAAATTTAATATAAAAAAACCTATAGCTAAAGCTTTAAATTTGAAAACATTAATTGAAATGAAAGAAAAAGTAAGATTTTCTTATTTAGGAAAAATTTACATTGGTATTCCAAACAGAATATTCTCAGATGACTCTATTGAATTTGGTAAAAAACCAGATAAATTTTTAGAGGTTATTTTAGAAAAAGATATATTGGTTTTTCCTTTAAAAAACATTGAAATATTAGTAGGAGCAAAAGATGAAAATAATTAGATTAAACACCCGTCCAGAATTCCCACCAGTTACTTTTGCTAATTCAGAGGGTTTACTTGCCTTTGGTGGACGCTTGGAGCCCTTATGGATTATAGAAGCTTATACAAAAGGGATTTTCCCTTGGTACAATGAGGAAGATCCAATTTTATGGTGGTCCCCAAATCCAAGATCTGTAATATTTTTAGACGATATAAAAATTTCAAAATCAATGAAAAAATTAATAAATAAAAATATTTACACAATTAAATTTGATAGTGCCTTTAAAGAAGTGATGAGAGCTTGTAAAGAGACTAGAGAGGATACTTGGATTTCAGAGGACTTTATAAAATGTTATTCAACTTTGCATAATATGGGAATAGCTCATTCTATTGAAGTATGGGAAAAAGATGAGCTTGTTGGAGGACTTTACGGACTTTCAATTGGAAAAATGTTTTTTGGAGAATCTATGTTTTCTAAAAAAAGTAATACATCAAAATTAGCCCTTATTTTTCTTGTGGAATATTTAAAGAAAAATGACTATTTTTTAATTGATTGCCAAGTTCATAACAGTCATTTAGAAAGTATGGGAGCAGTAGAAATACCAAGAGAAAAATTTTTAGATTTATTGGAAATTCAACTTTCTAAAAAAAGTTTATATGAAAAGTGGAAGTACTAATTTAAACTTATAAATTCTAAACATCACAGGAGGATTAAATGAAAAAGTTAATTATTTTTATATTTTTAATTACTAATATTTTCTCAGCTACAAAATCTATTGGGATATTTTCAGGAGTTAATGACAATATTTATGAAAATAAAGAAAAATATTTTGTATTTCCTTTTTTTAGTTATAGAAATAAATTCATTAGTATAAATGGCTTAAATGTAGGTACCTCCATTCCTTATAAAGGAATCTTTTATAATTTAACTTTAGAGCCTGGATTTTTTCAAAAAGTCTTAGAAAAAGGTGAATTGAATGGAATAATTGAAGAAGATAGAGATTCTCCAATATTTTTATCGTTATCTGCAAGTAAAAATTTTAAAAATTTTAACTTAAACTCAACTTATAAAAAAGAATTCACTAGTGGAGGGAATTTATTAGGTTTAGGAGCTTCTTATATTTATTTTTTTGATAAGAGTTATAAATATTCTTTAATCCCCTCAATAAACTATTGGTATTTGGATGGAAGTTATTCAGATTATTACTTAAACTTAACAGAACAAGAATATACAAATCTATCAAAACAATACAAAAGTCTTGAAAATACATATAGCTTAGACTATAGCATAAGCTCACGTATTGTTCTTGATGAAAAATCAAGTTTAATTTTATCTTATAAATTAAATTATATTGACCAAAATAAAATTCGTCAAGATAACAAAAAATATTTTGATACTTTTAGTTTAGGGTATTCTTATAGATTTTAGAAAGTTATTTATAAAATAAATCTTATCAAACGAAATACTTAAATTAATTTTTCTTTTGTTTTCTAAAAAATAAAAATATTAACGACACTAATTATGTTAATTTTTTTTTCCTAAATTTACCTATTGCATTTATTTATTCTTTCAGCTATACTTTCCTTGTATAATTTTATTTTATAAGGAGGAAATTATGAAAAGAATATTAATATTAATGGTTTTACTTAGTAGTTTTATATTTGGAGCAAAAATTGAAGTTGTAGGAAATGGAACTGTAAAAGTTTCTCCAAACATAATAAAAATTAATTTAGGAATCCAGACTCAAAAGGAAAATTTACAAGAAGCTTTATCTGAAAATCAGAAATCTATATCAACTTTATATGAAACACTTAACACTATGGGTATTGATAAAAAAGATATGACTACTTCTCAATTTTATTTAAGTTACTATAAAGATGAAGATAAAAAAGATACATATGTTATTAGTAACAACTTAGAAATAAAAATTAGAGATATGGCAAAAATTGATGAAGTTATTTCAACAAGTACTTCTATGGGAGTAAATAACATTTGGGGATTAAATTTCACTGCTGAGGAAAATTCAAATTTAGCTTCTGAAGCAAGAAAATTAGCTCTTAAAGATGCAAAAGATAAAGCAACTGAATATGCTAATGCTACTGGATTAAAACTTGGGAAAATAGTTGAGATAGTTGAAATTCAAACTGGAAATTACAACTTTGAAACTTCTATGAAAGCTACTTCTTTCTCAAAAACATCTGTATATGGTCCTGATCAAATAGACTATAACGCATCTGTTAAAGTTATATATGAATTAAAATAAATTTAAAAGATACTTGTGCTTTTGTACAAAGTATCTTTTTTTTATGTAAAAACCTTTTACTAACAATTAAAGGATTTTCCTTACATTTAAAGTATATATTTATGTCAAAAGAATTAAAATTATTTATAGATGGGGTGACAAAATGAAATCATTAGAGCTAAAAAAAGATATTTACTGGATTGGTTCTTTAGATCCAGATTTAAGAATTTTTGATATTATTATGGAAACTAAATTTGGTACAACTTATAATTCCTACATTGTTAAAGGAAGTGAGAAAACAGCTATTTTTGAAACTGTTAAAGTCAAATTCTTTGATGAATATTTAAAAAAAATTGAACAATACGTAGATCCCAGAAAAATAGATTATATTGTAGTTGACCACACTGAACCTGACCATGCAGGATCTGTAGAAAAATTTTTAGACTATGCTCCTAATGCTAAAATAGTTGGTTCTCAATCTGCTATCGATTTTTTAAAAGAAATTGCAAATAAGGATTTTGAATATATTGTAGTTAACCATGGAGATATATTAAATTTAGGAAATAAAACTTTAAAATTTATTTCTGCTCCTTTTCTACATTGGCCTGACTCAATATATACTTATGTTCCTGAAGATAAGATGTTAGTCACTTGTGATTCTTTTGGTTCTCATTATTCATGGGATGAAATTTTATATAGTAAAATTCCTAAAGAAAAAATGGAAGACTATGAAAGTGCTTTGCTTTACTATTATACTGCAATTTTTTCTCCTTTTAAGGGATATGTTCTTCAAGCCCTTGAAAAAATAAAAGATTTTGACATAGAGCTTATTGCAACTGGACATGGTCCCGTTTTAGATGAAAATCCACAAAAAATAATGGAAACATACAGACAATGGTCTATTGAACATAATCCAAATAAGAAAAAAACTATTGTTATCCCTTATGTAAGTGCCTACGGATATACTGAAGAATTAGCAAAAACTATTGCTAAAGGTATTGAAGAAACAGGGGATTTCCAGATAAAATTGTATAACTTAAACATTGCAAATTACAACGAATTAAAAAATGAAATTATGGATGAAATCTATTGGGCTGATGGTTTATTGTTAGGAACTTCCACAATAAATGGAGATGCTTTACCTCCTATTTGGGATATTGCCATTTCTCTTAATCCTATTGTCCATGGTGGAAAATTCGTCTCTGCCTTTGGTTCTTATGGATGGTCTGGAGAAGCTGTTCCAAACATAATTTCAAGACTTGACCAATTGAGAATGAATGTTGTTGATGGCTATGCAATTAAGTTTAAGCCTTCAAAAAACCAACTAGAAAATGCATTAACTTTTGGTAAAAATTTCGCTAAATACCTAATAGAAGGGGTTGTCCCTCCTAGAAATAAAGAAGAAATAGAAATTGTTAAAAATCTTAATCCTAGTGGTGAAATTAAAAAATGGCGTTGTGTTGTTTGTGGTGAAGTTTTTGAAGGAATTATGCCTCCAAATGTATGTCCTGCATGTGGAGTTGGGCAAGAAATGTTTGAAATGGTAGAAGAAAATAATATTCCTACTTTCTCTGCAAATACAGATGAAAAATTTATTATTGTAGGTAATGGAGCAGCTGGAATTGCAAGTGCTGAGTCTATTCGTTTAAGAAATTCTAATGCTTCTATTGAAATTATAACAAAAGAAGATGTAAAAGCTTATTATAGACCTAGTTTATCAGATTACTTAACTGATGAAATAAATGAGAAAGATTTTTATTTAAGAGAAGATTCATGGTATAGTTCAAATAATATAAATGTAACTTATGGTGTAAATGTTGATAATATTGATTCCATAAAAAAAGAATTAAAATTATCAAATGGTGATTCTAAAAAATATGATAAGCTTATTTTAGCTAATGGAAGTCGAGCTAATATTCCTCCAATTTTAGGAGTTGAAAAAATGGGTACATTTGTTCTTCGTTCTAAAAAAGATGCAGATAGAATTAAAGAATATGCTAAGAATTCAACAAGAGTTGTAATTGTTGGTGGTGGAGTTCTTGGTTTAGAGGCTGCTTCTGAATTAAAAAAATTAGGTTTAAATGTTATAATTGTAGAAATGGCTTCTAGAATTTTCCCAAGGCAATTAGACGAAGAAGCATCTAAACTTTTTGAAGAAGTTATTTCAAAGGAAGATATAAAAATATATAAAAATCACTTTGTTAAAGCAATTGGCGGAGAAAATAAAGTTGAGTTTGTGGAACTAGATAATGGTAAAGAAATTAAGGCTGATATGGTATTAATTTCTTCTGGAATTAAAGCAAACACTCAAATTGTTACTGGTAGCCCCATAAAATCTAACTATGGAATAATTGTTGATGAAAAAATGAATACTTCTGAAAAAGATATCTTTGCATGTGGAGATATTGCAGAATTTGAAGGAATTGTTACTGGATTATGGGCTACAGCATTAGAGCAAGGAAACGTTGCTGGAGCAAATGCTGTTGGAGATTCTTTAAATTTTAAAGCTTCTATACAACCTGTTACTTTTTCTGGTCTAAATACATCAATATTTTCTATTGGAGATATTGGTAGCGACCCCGACAAAGAGTACGGAATTTCTGTATATTTAGATAAAAAAAATAGAATATATAAGAAACTTTATTTTACAAATGATAAATTTGTTGGTGGTATTTTATGTGGAGACATCTCTAAAGCCTCTGCCCTTTTATCGGCTTTAAAAGATGAATCGGAGATGAAAGACTTAGTTAAAAAAGTTTTTTAATAAATTTAAAAGGAGCTATTGCTCCTTTTAAATTTATCCAGAAAAATATTGAATAAAATTATCTAAAATCTCTGAATCTGTAATCTTTTTTGCATAAATAGGAATTCTTCTAAGTTGCTTTTAGCTTTTCTATTCTAACTAAATATAAAAATTTATCTTCAAAATAAATATTAATTTCCCTCTAATTGAAGCTTGTTTATAATCTAAAATGAGGAATAATTATTATTCCTCATTTTCTATATTTTCAATAGCAATTTTAAAAAGTTCTAAAGATTTTATCAAAGTTTCTTTTGGACAAGCAATGTTAAATCTTATATAACCTTCTCCCCCTTGTCCATAAATATCTCCATAATTAACACGAAGTTTATATTTTTTTAATAAATATTTTGCTAAACTCTTTGAACTCATTTTGACATTTTGGCAATCAAACCACATAAGATACGTTGCTTCTGGAGCAAGAACCTTAATTTGTGGAATATTTTTACTAATATAATCCAATGTAAAATCAATATTATTTTTTAAATAGTCTAAAAGTTCGTTTAGCCATACATCACACTCGGTATAAGCTTTTATTAAGGCTTCTATTCCAAATATATTAGGCTGATTAATTTCATTAGCTAATAATTTTTTATCAATAATTTTTTTTAAATTTTCATTTACAGTTATTATATTAGCTACTTTAAGACCTGCCAAATTAAAAGTTTTACTCGGTGCCGTAAAAGTAATTGAAATTCCTTGAGCTTCTTCTCCCAAAGAGATAAGAGGGATATGTTTATGAGGGGAATAAACAATATCTCTATGTATTTCATCTGATAATATTAAAACTTCATTTCTTTCGCAAATTTTTACTAATTTTTCTAATTCTTCTTTAGACCAAATCTGACCTATAGGGTTATGTGGATTGCATAAAATAAAAATTTTTACCTCATTTTGAATGATTTTTTTTTCAAAATCAACATAATTAATCTCATATTTATCTTCATACTCAAGTTCAGAATAAATAACATTTCTATCATTATTTTCAATAATTTCTATAAAATGACTATATACTGGACTGAGTAAAATAATATTATCACCAGCATTAGAAAATGATTGAATTACAGCTGATATAGCTGGAATAACTCCAATAGTTGGACTAATCCATTCTTTTTCAATTTTATATAAGAATTTTTTCTCCCACCATTCTATTTCAGCTTCATAATATTCTTTAGGAATGAGACCATATCCATAGATTTTATGTTCTATTTTTTTTTTCAAAATTTCTACAATAGGTTCTGGAGCTTCAAAATCCATATCAGCAACCCACATAGGAATTACATCTTCTTTATCAATATCCCATTTTATGCAATTAGTATTTTTTCTGTTTATTACTTTATCAAAATTAATCATTTTCCCTCCTAAAGTAATGTCTACTTAACTTATTATAAAAATTTAACTCAACTTTTTTAGTTTATAATTCTTTATATCATTCTAACTTAAATTTTTATAAAAATCAATATATTGCTTTAAAAGGATAATTAATCTATCAACGTTCTTCCCTGAAATAATTATTCCCAAGGGCTTTAGGACCAAAACTTTTATTTCTTTTAATGGAGCTAAAAACTATAATTATAATTGTGACTAAATAAGGAACCATATCTATAAAATATTGGGAAATATGAATATTTAAATGCTGTATTCTAAAACCTAGTATATCTAATCCTCCAAATATATATGCACCTAAAAAAGCTCTAAAAGGGTTCCATTTACAAAATATTACTAATGCAACTGCAATCCATCCTTTTCCTGCAGTAATACTATCTTGCCATGTAGGAACATATACAATAGAAATAAATGCTCCTGATAGGCCACAAAGGGCTCCTCCATAAATTATATGTATATATTTATATAAATTTACATTTATTCCTGCTGAGTCTGTTGCTCCAGGATTTTCTCCAATGGCAGTTAGGATTAATCCATATTTTGTTTTATATAAATAAATTCCAGTCAAAATAACTATTATAATTGAAATATAAACAAAAATACTTTGGGTAAATAGTATTTTTCCTAAAAAAGGAATTTTGCTTAATGCTGGTATTGCTTTGGGAGAAAAAAATGATTTTACATTATCAGGGACTATTTTCCCCACATAGCTTTTTCCAAAAAAATTGGCAATTCCTGTACCAAATATAGTTAGTGTAAGTCCTGTAACAGTTTGATTAGCTCTTAGTGAAACTGTTAAAAATGAAAAAATAAAGCCTCCTAAACCTCCTAATACCATACCAGCAAGCAAAGTTAAAATAGGATTTTTAGTATGATATGCTGTTACAAAAGCTCCCAAGCTTCCTAAAATCATCATTCCTTCTACCCCTAAATTAAGAGAACCAGATTTTTCTGTAATAATTTCTCCTAAAATAGCAAGTAAAAGAGGTGTCCCTGCTATAATACAGGCCATTAAAAATAATTCCATTGCTCCTCCTATTTATCTCTCTTAATTGTGTAAGTGTTGAAAAATGAACTTCCTAATACAAAAAATAGAATAGTCCCTTGTAATACATTAGCAACTGCTTGAGGAATCCCAAAGGTCATTTGAATGAAAATACCTCCTTGAACCATAGCAGAGAACAGAACAGAAACTAATATAGTTACACCAGCATTTAAGTTTGATAACCATGCAATTATTATTGCTGTAAATCCTGTACCATCAGCTAAAGTTATAGCTAAAGTTTTATTAACTGCTGAAGCTTGTATAATTCCTGCTAAACCACAGATACCTGCAGATATAAAAACTGTCCTTAAAATGATTTTATTTACTTTCATTCCTGCATAAATTGCACTATTCTCACTTTCACCTATAACAGAAACTTCATATCCTTGTTTTGTATGATTTATATAAATATATATAAAAATGGCTAAAACAATTGCAATTATAATCCCAATATGAAAATTTCCAATTTTTGGCATAATTGCATTGTCGCTAAATCCAGCAATTTTAGGGAATCCAAAACTCTTAGGGTCTTTCCATGGCCCAAACTGTAAATAAGTTAAAAATTTAATTGCTATATAATTCATAAGTAAAGTAAAGATAGTTTCATTTGTTTGAAATTTTGTTTTAAAAAATGCAGGAATAAGTCCCCACAATCCACCAGCAATAAATCCAGCAACAAGCATAACAATAATAAGTAATAGTTTTCCCATATCTTTATGGAATAATGCAAAATATGACCCTGCCATTGCTCCAATAACGAATTGACCTTCTCCACCGATATTCCAAAACTTCATTTTAAAAGCTACTATTATTCCTAGAGAAGTTATAACTAAAGGAATAGCTTTAGTTATAGTTTCTTGAAATCTATAGCCACTTCCAAAGGCTCCATTAACCATTGAAAGGTACACACTAATTGGATTATTCCCTGTCATTAATATAAAAATAGATGCAAAACATAATGCAAATATTACAGCTAAAATTTGAATAAGAACTTGTTTTTTCTTACTTAAATTTTTTCTTTTTACTATTTTAAGCATTTATAACTCCTTTATTTCTAATCTCTTCAATATTCATTCCAGCCATCATAAATCCTAATTCCTCTTTATTTGTAGTTTTAGCATTTACAAT
>RRZT011156899.1_pt1 | contig 17692 bp, 21 predicted proteins | sample 2165551 | NCBI WGS metagenome assembly RRZT01 (sample SAMN10456910, study PRJNA506462) | wastewater metagenome | biome: wastewater; feature: sludge; material: wastewater sludge; isolation source: wastewater sludge with Escherichia coli K12::gfp cells carrying plasmid... | place: USA: Moscow, Idaho...
ACAACGGCGCAGCGCACCTTCCGGCCTCGCGGCAAATTGTAGCTTTCCGGGGTGAGAGAGGGAGCTACAACCCTGATGCTGGCTACAGGCATCCGGGCTAAATTGTAGCTTTCCGGGGTGAGAGAGGGAGCTACAACGCCTCATCGATCACGGACTTGGCATCGGCCATTAGGGGTAATCCCCCCGGAAATTAGCGGCAGTTAAAGTAGAATTTTCTCCACAGCAGCCCGGCCCGGGAACACGGACAGCAATCAAACCGACAGTTACCCTTGCCGCAGCCCGCGCTTCCTGTTGAAATGCCGGCCATGGAACCAATCAGACTCTCTAAGCGCATGACCGAACTCGGTCTGTGCTCCCGCCGCGAGGCGGACGAATATATCGCCAAGGGCTGGGTCAAGGTTGACGGCAAGATCGTCGACGTGCTCGGCAGCAAGGTGACTCCCGACCAGACGATCACGCTCGAACCTTCAGCTAAAGCTGCCCAGGCCGACCGCGTGACCGTGCTGATCAACAAACCGGTCGGCTATGTTTCCAGCCAGGCCGAGAACGGCTATCAGCCGGCGGTCGTGCTGTTCAAGCCGGAAAACCATTGGGAAGGCGACGACAGCGGCATCCGCTTCGCGCCGGCGCATCTGCGCGGACTCGCGCCGGCCGGGCGGCTCGATATCGACTCGGTCGGCCTGTTGGTGCTGACTCAGGACGGCCGCGTCGCCAAGCATTTGATCGGTGCGGATTCGCAGGTCGAAAAGGAATATCTGGTGCGCGTGTCAGGCAAGTTGTCGGAAGACGGTTTGCGCAAACTGAATTTCGGCCTGTCGCTCGACGGCGAAAAGCTGAAACCGGCGCGCGTCTGGTGGCAAAACGAGGACCAGCTGCGCTTTATCCTGAAGGAAGGCAAGAAGCGCCAGATCCGCCGCATGTGCGAACTGGTCGGGTTGGAAGTCGTCGGCCTCAAGCGCATCCGCATCGGCAAGATCATGCTCGGCAACCTGCCGACCGGTAAGTGGCGTTACCTGAAGCCGGGCGAACAATTCTGATGCAGCGCGTCGATCTGCTGCTGGTCGAACTCGGCCTCGCGCCGTCGCGTACCGCCGCGCAGAACCTGATCGATGCCGGCCGCGTGAAGCTCGACGGCAAGGTCATTGCCAAGCCGAGCCTGAAGCTTGAATCGACAGCGCCAATCAGCGTCGAAGCCGATCCGGCCGATCGCTTCGTTTCGCGCGGCGGCTTGAAGCTTGCCGGCGCGCTGGCAAAAAGCGGACTACACGTGACCGGGCTGCAGGCACTCGACGTCGGCATTTCGACCGGTGGCTTCACCGATTGCCTGCTGCAAGCCGGCGCGCGCCGCGTGATCGGCGTCGAAGTCGGCCACGACCAGCTGCACCCGCGCCTGCTGGCCGACCCGCGCGTCGTGCAGTTCGAAGGCATCAATGCGCGCCACCTGACGCCCGAGCTGATCGCGCCGGCGCTGGAAGGCCCGCTTGATCTGATCGTTGGCGATGTCTCGTTCATTTCGCTGACGCTGGTGCTGCCGCGCCTCGCAGAACTGCTGCCGCAGGGTGGCAGGTTGCTGTTTCTGGTCAAACCGCAATTCGAAGTCGGCCCCGGCAACCTCGGCAAGGGCGGGATCGTCAAGGACGAAAGCCTCTACCCGGAGGTCGAGGCCAAAATCCGCGCCATGGCCGAATCCTGCGGCCTGCGCGTGCTCGATTACTTCGCAAGCCCGATCAAGGGCGGCGACGGCAACCGCGAGTTCTTCCTGTTCGCCACAGCGGTCTGATTTATTTTAAGTATTTGATTATTAATAATTTTTTAAAATCATGGCAGCACCATTCCGGCGCGGATGTGCACAAGCGCGAACATCAGCCAGATCACCCCGATGACAATCAGCGGCATGGCCAGTCCGATCATCCGACTGGCCTTTTTTTCGGATTTGTAGGAATACAGCCTTTCCGCGATAAAACAAATAACCCCGGATACAATACATACCCATGGCCACAGCAAGTTTTTCGCGATCGGAACAGTTGCCGCGTTCCAGAATTGCTCTGCCAGTTGCCTGATGATGTCCATGGCCATCTCCTCCTCGAGTTGAATCTCTTGGCATCCCCAAGTTTCGAATTAATCATCCTGATTGCGCATTGAGCCAAAGGGCCCTGGTCTTCGCCAAGATGACAGCTCAATGCACGATCGGGCCGGATCAATAAAAGCTAGACTGAAAATACCAGCGCTCCCGTAATCATTATAGTTAGGAATAAACGAGGTATCAGATGTCCAAAAAAAAATGGGTGATTGGCAACTGGAAACTGAACGGCTCGCGCGATGAAAACCGCTCTCTGATCACCAGGCTTCGCGAGTGCCTGAATGTCCAGGATGAATTCGTTCATCTGGGTGTGTGCCCGACCTACACCTATCTGGAACAGGTCGAGGGGCTGCTGGAAGGTTCCTCTATCGAACTGGGCGCACAAAACGTTTCCGAGCAGTCCAGAGGCGCTTTCACCGGCGAAGTGGCGGCGGAAATGCTCAAGGATGTCGGCGTCCATTTTGTCATCATCGGCCATTCCGAGCGCCGGGCCTATCAGGCCGAAACGGATTCGCTGCTGGCAAAGAAAATCCGCGCCACGCTCGATACGGGATTGATTCCGGTGCTGTGCGTGGGTGAAACCAAGCAGGAACGCGATGAAAATCGCACCAAACAGGTGCTGGTCGAACAGCTCGAAGCCGACCTGGAGATGTTCGATCTGGCGCATGACGACATCATCATCGCCTATGAGCCGCGCTGGGCGATCGGCACCGGCGTTTCAGCCACGCCAGAGATGATCGCCGACGTGCATGCCTTTTTATATGAATATTTGCAAGACAAGTCCGAGGGTCTGGGCGACCGGACTTCGCTGCTGTACGGCGGCAGCATGAACGCCGCGAACGCGGCCACGATTGCCGCCATTCCCCATGTGGACGGCGGCCTGATCGGTTCAGCTGCGCTCAAGGCAGAAGACTTTATTGCGGTCTATCGCGCGGTGCTGGACGCGACGCATTCCGTTACCGCGTAACGGACATTCCGCTGCCGGCTGCCGGCCGGATGAAAAATCCCGCCGGTTTTGATGCCGGCGGGATTTTTGCTGAGCGAGGTTTCAGCGCCGGAAGAGCCGGAATACCTCGATCGATTCCTCGATATCCTTGGCGGAGCCGCGCAGCGCATCCATAGACTGCCAGAGCTGCTGCAGCTGCGACTGGTTTTCCTCGGAAAGGCTCGAAATCACTTCCATGTTGCGGGCGACTTCCTGGCCGGCCAGACTCTGCTGGTCGGAAGCATTGGCAATATGCTCGGCCAGCGCGACGGTCTGCTGGCTGGCGCTGGCAACCAGATTCAGGCCGTCCACGCTGTCGTGCATCCTTGCGGAGCTGGTCTCGACTGCATCCGCGGCCTGGTCCATCGACGAAACAACTTTGCCTGCCAGTTCCTGAACCCCGGAAACCATCTGGCTGATTTCCTGCGTGCTGCCTGCAGTCCGTTCGGCCAGCTTGCGGACTTCATCAGCGACGACGGCAAAGCCGCGTCCGGTTTCGCCAGCGCGCGCAGCCTCGATCGCGGCATTCAACGCGAGCAGGTTCGTCTGATCGGCAATTTCCTTGATGGCCTGCGTGATATCGCCGATCCTGGCCACGGCCTGGTCAAGTTCGGTAATCGTCGAATGCGACTGCTTGACCGCATCAACCACAATTTCCGCTGCGGTCATGCCATCCTGAACAGTCTTGTGGCTTTGCAGCACCAGGGCTTCGGATTTTCCGGCGGCCTGCGAGGTTTCCGCTGCGCTGTTCGCGACTTCGGCTACGGCCTGGCAAAATTCCTCGGTCGCAGCAGCGACGGTCGAAACACGATCATGCTGACTGTTGATATGACGATTGATCGTGTCGGACTGCTGGTTCACGTCGCTCATGCTTTGCAGCGAATCGCGGATTGCGACGCGGATATGGTCGATGCTGACCAGCCATTGCGTCTGCATGATCGAAAACGCGTTTGCGATCTGACCAAGCTCATCGGGCACATGCACCGGATAACGATGAGCCAGGTCGCCTTCGGTCAGTTGGGCAATATTCGCGCGAATATCGGTCAGCGGACGGAACAGGCGTGCATGCAGAATGAACGGCAACGGCAGCACCGAAACCAGCGCCAGCAGCGCCGCGATTTGGTCGATCCAGTCCGGCAGGCCAAGCCACATCACGATATTGCTGACGAGCAGCAGCAGCACAGCGAAGCCGATTGCCCCGAGTGCGAATTTTTCCAATGAAAGCGGATGACGCTTGATGCTGTTGAACTTGCCGCTCTCGCGCACCTTTGCGTACAGCGCCTCGGCTTCGCTGATCTGGGAGCGGGTCGGTGCACGACGGACCGACATATAGCCGGCGACCGCGCCATTTTTCAGGATCGGGACGACCTGAGCATCAACCCAGTAGAAATCGCCATTCTTCGCGCGGTTTTTGACCAGCCCGCGCCACGGCATGCCGGCTTTCAGGCTGGCCCACATATCGGCAAATGCAGCCGGCGGCATGTCCGGGTGACGGACAATATTATGACTGCTTCCGATAAGTTCATCGCAGCTGAAACCGCTGATCGCGACAAAAGCCTCGTTGGCGTCGGTGATCACGCCCTTGAGGTCAGTTTGCGAAACCAGATAAATCCCTTCCTGAACCGGGATTTCGTGTTGGGTAACGGGCAAGTTGGTTTTCATGGACAATCAACTTTTTCTTATTGATAAAGGTTTTTGTTTTTAAACAAGCCATTCATACAAGGCATCTTGCCTGTCGTACAGCTTATAGCAAATTCTGATTACCGTTTTAATTCTGCGGCGGTTTTTTTCCAAAGAAACGGTAAGCTTCGTCGACATCGCGGCGCAGTTCCTGTACTGCCGGTTGCGGGAAGCGCTCAAGCGTCTGATAGAAATAATCGAAGCTTTCCGGATACGCATAGGCCGCCTGGCGTATCAGTTCGTGCGCACGTGCCTTGTTGCCGGACAACGCTTCAAGCACGGCCTGGTCGGTCATCTGGCCCGGATATGGACGGATGCTGTTCAGCGGGCGCAGGATCGCAAGCTTCCAGGCCATATCTTTGTCGCTGGCGACGATATAGTTCGACAGCGCGTAAGCACCGTAGAAATCCAGCAGCGGATGGTGGCGCAGCTGTTCGAGCGTGCGGATGTTGGCCGCATTGGTCTTCTCGTCGTCAGCCGGATCCATGATCGGATAGATTTTCAAGTAAAGCATGCCGCCGGCGATTGCGACCGCGATCAATGCGCCAGCAAAGGCGGCAAAGCCGAGCTGCAGACCGCGTTGCGGAAGCGGCAGGCGGATGCCGTCGCTGCGGATAAACAGCAGCATCAACACAAATGGCCCGAACAGGTGGTAATACCAGAGCGGATATTCAACCAGGCTGTGCAGGATCGAAACCGTAGCCAACGTCATCGCGAACATTGCGATCGGATCTTTCCAGCGACGCAGCAGCGCGGCATAAATCCAGACGATGCCAGCCACGACGATGCCGGCGCCCAAAATACCTGTTTCGGCCATCAGGTTCAGCAGCGAATTGTGGCTATGCGTGAACAGCACGCTTTCCTGCACGCGGGCAAAATCCGGCAGTGCATGCAAGATCACGCTCTGCGCCGCATAAGCGCCCCAGCCGACGCCGAGCAGTGGATGTTGCAGGAAAACCATCCATGCCTTTTCCCATTCGACCAGCCGACGCGAGCCGTTCGACGCAAGCCGGTCGACTCCGGTTGGAGCTTCATTGCCGGCCTTCAGCAACGCCTGGATCGCATCGTTGATCAACGGCGCGACAAACTGCATCACGATGATCAGCAGCGCCGAAGCACCTAGGAAATAGCCAAAGCGGCGCAGATTATCGCGGCCGCGCCAGGCGATAAATCCGGCGACCGGTAGCCAGGCCAGCGCGTACAGGAAAACCGAACGCGAGCTCGACCACGCCATCGACAGCGCAAGCCACACGGCAAGCGGCCAGAAAGCCCACTTCGGTAGCTTGCGTTCGGCAGCCAGCCAGGCACACGCGGCCAGCCCCCAAGCCAGGTAATGGCTGTACATGTTCTTCTGACCGATATGGCCGTAGATCAGACGCCAGCCGTGCTGGAACAGGTCGATCAGCTGGGAAAATCCGACGCCGCTGTTGAACAGCGTACCTGCCAGCAAGCCCCAAGCCAGCGCCTCGACCAGTGCTTGCGCGCCATAGGCCGCCTTGGCCCGCGCCAGTGCCCAGACCGAAAGCCCGGCGCAGCCGAAATAGAGCATCGGCACGGTACGCTCGCACAGGTACGGTGTGTCGACAAACCAATACTGCAGGCCAACCACGCCGGCAAGGCCAAACCAGATCAGGCTGGCCCACGGCAGCACGACGGGCTCTTCGTCGCGCCGCGGAACAAACACCGCGCCGAGCACGAGCAGCGATGCAAAAATAAACGCGGCAAGTTCAGACGGAAAAACCGGATTGGGCTGATAACGGTAGGGAATGCCGCAAGGCACGGCCGCGAGCAGGAACAGAATGATCTGGAAAAACCGCAGGTTAAATGGGTTCAGGTTCAATTTCATGCTTTATATCCAGCAGGAACAGGTGGAGTCCAGCGGGCAGCTAACAGGCCCACTTCATATAACAACCACAACGGCAAGGCGAGCAACAACTGCGAAACCACATCCGGCGGCGTAACCACGGCAGCGACGACAAACGCGCCAACAATCACGTAGGAACGGACCGAAATCAATTTCTCCAGGCCGACCATGCCTGAGCGCACCAGGACAACCACGGCGACTGGAGTCTCGAAAGCCATGCCGAACGAAACAAACAGTCCGAGCACGAAATCGAGATACTCGGCCGAATCGGGCAGCCATTGCATCGAGGCCGGAATCACTTTGGCCATGAAGCTGAAAACGACGCCGAAAACAAGGAAATACGCGAAGGCCATGCCAACGAAAAACAGCAGCGTGGAACTTGCCACCAACGGCAGCGCGAGCCGCTTTTCATTCAGATACAGCCCCGGCGCGACAAAAGCCCACGCCTGGTACAGCGTATGCGGCAAGGTCAGCAAAAAAGCCGCGAGCGCGGCGATTTTCATCTGCAGGAAAAACGGCGAAGCGATGCCGATGCTGATCAGCTTGCCACCCGGAACCACTTGTGCAAGCGGTGCGACAAGAAAGTTGTACAACTGGCCGGAAAAGAAAAAGCACACGGCAAAACCGGCCAGAAAAACCAGCAGCGTACGAACCAGCCGGGTGCGCAATTCCAGCAAGTGCTCCAGCAGGGCAAACGAAGTGTCGTCGAGTTCACTCACCGCCGGTCTCCCGCATCGTGCCGTGGCATCGCAGGTTCGGCGAACAGGTCATCCTGCTGGATTGCATTTTGCGCTTTACGTATCCTGACGGGTCGTTCCTTGAACCCGGATTCGCCAGCCTGATCATCCGGCATCGGTTCCGGAGCCGCTTCGAACAGAGGCTCGGCGAGTATTTCAGCTTGCACTGCCGTTTCATTGATATCCCGGCGCAGATCCGCCAATTCCGCTGCCTGGATTTCCTTTTCAAGGCTGGCATGAAAATCCACACTTATCCGCCTCGCCCGGCCATAGAGCAAGCCGGCGGTTCGCGCAACCTTCGGAAGTTTTTCTGGACCGATCACAACCAGCGCAACCACGCCGATGACTGCCAGTTCGCCCAGACTGATATCAAACATGGCTTAACACTGAAAATCAGCGGCGGTCGCGATCGACACCATCGATCGGTGGATTAACTTCCTTCTCCGGCAGCTTCTTGGCTTCTTCCTCGCCCTTCAGACCTTCCTTGAAGCCGCGCACTGCGGAGCCCAAATCCTTGCCGATGCTGCCGAGCCTCTTTGTGCCGAATACCAGCACCACGATTGCCAGTACGATCAGCCAGTGCCAGATGCTGAAGGAACCCATTTCGTAACTCCGATGGTTTACTGCGGTTGACCCATAACATGCACATGCAGATGGAAAACTTCCTGACCACCAGCTTTGCCGGTATGGACGAGAGTCTTGAAGCCTGCGCCCAAGCCCTGCTCACGGGCAAGCTTTGGCACCAGCAACATGATCCTGCCGAGCAGCGCTTCGTCTTCCGCACCAGCGACAAGCAGCGATTCTATGTGCTTTTTCGGTACGATCAGAAAATGCACCGGCGCTTTCGGGTAAATATCATGGAAAGCGATCAGCTCGTCATCTTCGTACAGCTTATTGGACGGAATCTCGCCGGCAGCGATCTTGCAGAAAAGGCAGTTGTTCATTTTTTACCTCATCAATCCTGCTTGCGCGCGGCTTTTTCAACGATGCCGGAAACCCCTTCGCGCCGCGCCAATTCGTTCAGAACATCCTGATAGGACAAACCTTCGTTGGCCAGCAGCACCAGCGTATGGAACCACAGATCGGCCACTTCATAGGTCAGGTGCGCATTATCCCGGTCTTTCGCAGCCATCACGGTTTCTATCGCTTCCTCACCAACCTTTTTCAGAATCGCTTCCTGGCCCTTGTGGAAAAGCTTTGCGACATAGGAAGTTGCAGGATCGGCGCCACGGCGCGATTCGATGGTTTCAGTCAGGCGGTCGAGGATTTCGTTCGGGTTCATGGCGTTGCGCAACAAGATAATCAAACGGCGATTATAGAGCGTCGCAAAAAACACTGCAGTGACACTTTGCCGTCAATTGGCACGGCGACGCATGCGCCAATGCTTTTCATCGGAAGCGGCCGCGTCAAAACGATAACCTTCGAGATCGAAATCCTTCAATTGCTGCGGATCGGTCACCGCATTCAGCGCAGCCCAGCGCACCATCAGCCCGCGCGCCTCCTTGGCGTAAAAACTGACGATCTTGAACTTGCCGCCAGACCAGTCCTCGAAAACCGGCGTGATGACCGGGCAAGCGAGCTTCTTAGGATTGATGACCTTGAAGTATTCGTTCGAGGCAAGGTTCACGACCACGCCGGGATTCAGGGCATTGACCGCATCGGTCAGCGCATCGCCCCAGAACGCATATAGGTTTTTTCCGCGCGGATTCGGCAGTGCGGTGCCCATTTCCAACCGGTACGGCTGCATCAGGTCGAGCGGGCGCAGTAATCCGTACAGACCGGAGAGAATGCGTAGATGACTGGCAAGATAATCGAACTGCTGCGGATTCAGGCTGGCCGCGTCGAGCCCTTCGTAGACGTCACCCATGAACTGCAGTACGGCCTGTTTCGCGTTATCTGGCGTGAACGGTAATTGCCAGCCCTGCCAGCGTTCAAAATTCAGCCACGCGAGCTTGTCGGAAAGCGACATCAGTTCGGCCAGCTGCTGCGGTGATTGCTGCCTGAGAATCGCAACCAGCTCGCTGGAGCGGTCAAGAAAATCCGGAATCGTACAATCGGCGATAGCCGGCGGGGTCGTGGTATCCAGCGTCTTGGCTGGCGAGATCAGCATCAACATGGCTGAATTATTATAAATTATTGATTTATATAACTTTTTTAACTAATTTTTGTGCCAATAGCCGTAGATGGCCTGCGGATCCTTCAGTACTGGATCAGTCGCAATCCATTCGCCGTCCTGCAGTTCACGGTAGAAACAGCTGGCACGGCCAGTATGACAGGCGATGCCGCCTTCCTGCTCGATCTCGTAAATCAACACATCGCCATCGCAATCGATGCGGATTCCGTGAACATGCTGGAAATGGCCAGATTCTTCACCCTTGTGCCAAAGCTTCTGGCGCGAACGCGTCCAGTAGTGCGCTGTGCGTTTCACTGCAGTCAGTTCGACCGCTTCGCGGTTGGCGTAAGCAAACATCAACACGCGCCCGGTTGCCTTGTCCTGCGCGATCACCGGAACCAGTCCGGCCGCATCGAATTGGATTTCGTCGAGCCAGCTCATGAAATCTCTCAAATGAAAAAGTGAATGCGTGAACATGCAACAAGCACAAGCGCTTGTTTATGTCTTCACCAGATTACAAACGTACCTCGATTCCGGCCGCGCGCATCGCTTCCTTGGCCTGGCGCACCGTGTATTCACCAAAATGGAAAATGCTCGCGGCCAGCACGGCATCGGCATGACCTTCGATCACGCCGTCTACCAGATGCTGCAAGTTGCCGACACCGCCCGAAGCGATGACCGGAACATCGACGGCATCGGAAACCGCGCGCGTCAGCGGCAGATTAAAGCCAATCTTGGTGCCGTCGCGGTCCATGCTGGTCAACAGGATCTCGCCGGCGCCATAGGCCTGCATCTTCTTGGCCCATTCGACCGCATCAAGTCCGGTCGGCTTGCGTCCGCCGTGAGTGAACACTTCCCAGCGCAGCGGCTCGCCGGGCAGGCTGACCTGCTTGGCGTCAATCGCGACCACAATCGCCTGCGAGCCGAAACGCGAAGCGGCTTCGCGAACGACTTCCGGATTCGTCACCGCCGTGGTGTTGATGCTGACCTTGTCCGCCCCGGCATTGAGCAAGCGGCGCACATCGTCGGCCTTGCGCACGCCGCCACCGACGGTCAGCGGAATGAACACCTGCGAAGCGACGGCCTCGATCACATGCAGGATCACATCGCGGTCATCGCTCGATGCCGTGATGTCGAGGAAAGTAACCTCGTCGGCTCCCTGGTCATCATATCGCTTGGCAATCTCGACCGGATCGCCAGCATCGCGCAGCTCAAGGAAATTGACTCCCTTGACCACACGGCCGGCAGTGACATCGAGACAGGGAATGATGCGTTTGGCCAGCGCCATGAAAGGAAATCCTGAAATAAATCTATTTGCCGTACGTCGAAAATCGTCATGCCGGGCGTAACCCGGCATGACGGAAAAGCATTACTGCGAAAGCTCGTCGGCAAGATCCTGCGCAGCGGCAAAATCAATCGTGCCCTCGTAGATCGCACGGCCGGTAATCACTCCTTCGATGCCTTCCTTCTCGACCGCGCACAGCGCTTTCACATCATCGAGATTAGTCAGGCCGCCCGAGGCAATAACCGGAATCGTCAGCGCCTGCGCGAGTTTCACGGTCGCTTCAATGTTCACGCCGGACAGCATGCCGTCGCGGCCGATATCGGTGTAGATCACGCCTTCGACGCCGTAGTCCTGAAAACGCTTGGCGAGATCGACGACATCATGATCGGTGACCTTGGCCCAGCCATCGGTGGCAACCTTGCCGTCCTTGGCATCCAGTCCGACGATGATGTTGCCCGGGAACGCGTCGCACGCCTCGTGCAAGAAACCTGGCTGTTTGACTGCGGCGGTGCCGATGATTACGTAGTCGATGCCGGCCTCGAGGTATTTCTCGATCGTATTCAGATCACGGATACCACCGCCAAGCTGAACCGGAATCTCGCCGTTAATTTCCTTGAGGATGCGCTTGATCGCATCAAGGTTTTTCGGTTTACCGGCAAATGCGCCGTTCAGATCGACCAGATGCAGGCGGCGGGCGCCTTGATCCAGCCAGTGTTTCGCCATGGCGGCGGGTTCCTCGGAAAACACAGTGGCGTCTTCCATCAGGCCCTGACGCAAACGCACGCAGTGGCCGTCCTTCAAATCGATAGCGGGGATGATAAGCATGATGGTTAGGTTTTTTTCAGACCAGATGATTACGAAACGGTCGCGGCAAAGCGGCCATCCCAGTGTACGAAATTTTTCAACAGTTTCAGCCCGGCCGTATGGCTTTTCTCCGGGTGGCACTGAATCGCGAAAATATTGTCGCGCGCGACGGCCGCCGCAAAGCGGTACGGGTACGCGCTTTCAATCACTGCAATGTCCTCTTCGGGCGCGAAGTGGTAGCTGTGAACGAAATAGAAGCGCTCGCGGTCGGAAATCCCGGCCCAGAGCGGATGCTCACGCACGATGAACATCTCATTCCAGCCCATGTGCGGCACTTTCAGCTTCTGGCCGTGTTCGTCGAACATTTTTTCGGCCGGAAAACGGATGACTTTGCCCTTGAAAACGCCAAGTCCCGGCGTGTTGCCTTCTTCGCTGAACTCGAACAGCAGCTGCGCACCGACGCAAATGCCAAGGAAAGGCTTGGTTTTGGCCGCGTCGAGCACAGCCTGCTTAAGGCCGCTAGCTTCGAGCTCGCGCATGCAGTCAGGCATCGCGCCCTGACCCGGGAAAACAACCTTGTCGGCGGAAGCCACAACGGCTGGATCGCTCGTCAGCACGATTTCAGCCGTTCCTTCGGCGACCAGCTCGAATGCCTTGGTTACCGAATGCAGGTTGCCCATGCCGTAGTCAACAATTGCAATGCGCATGGTTTATCCGTTCAGTGTTCCCTTGGTGGACGGCATTTGACCGGCCATGCGTTGATCGGGTTCCACGGCCATGCGCAGTGCGCGGCCAAAGGCCTTGAAGATAGTTTCGGCCTGATGGTGCGCATTGTCGCCGCGCAGGTTGTCGATATGCAGCGTGACGCCGGCATGGTTGACGAAACCGCGGAAAAATTCGCCGAACAGTTCGGTATCGAAACTGCCGATCTGATCACGCTGGTATTTGACCTGACATACAAGACCGGGTCGGCCGGAAAGATCGACAACGACACGCGACAGCGCTTCGTCGAGCGGCACGTAGGCATGACCGTAGCGGCGAATACCCTTCTTGTCACCGACCGCCTTGGCAAAAGCCTGGCCGAGCGTGATGCCGATGTCTTCGACCGTATGGTGAGCGTCGATGTGCAGATCACCTTCGGCGGTGATTTCAAGATCGAACAGCCCATGGCGAGCGATCTGGTCGAGCATATGCTCAAGGAAAGGCACGCCGGTTGCGAATTTCGAGCGGCCCGTGCCGTCGAGATTCAGCGTCACCGTGATTCGGGTTTCCAGCGTATTGCGGGCAACAGTAGCTTGGCGCATGTTTTTTCAAACGAAAATGGCCGCATCCGCAGCATGAGTTGCGATTGTCCAACAGAAATCGCGCGGCGTGAAGCGGAAGACGAGTTTTAGCACAAGTTTTGCCGATGAACCGCCGCCAAAATCAGATCGCACAGGCATCGTTTAGCGTATTTCGGGCAGCCAGCAGTGCAGCCCGACTGTTTTCGCGCGGCAATGGCCGCGGACGGCCTTTTTCGTCAACGGCAACATAGGTGAAAACCGCTTCAGTCACGCAATAACGCTCACCGACCGGCTCGCTGGTGACCTTTTTGACCCAGATTTCCAGCTTGACCTTCAGCGAAGTACTGCCGACGTGGACGCATTGGCCGTAACAGCAGACGACATCGCCAACAGCCGCCGGCTTCAGAAAAGTGATTGCGTCGGCAGCCACCGTGACGACGCGCCCTCGGGCAAGTTCCTTGGCCAGGATAGCGCCGCCGAGATCCATCTGCGACATGATCCAGCCACCGAAAATATCGCCGCTTGCATTGGTATCAGCCGGCATGGCCATCGTTCTCAGCAAAAGCTGACCGGCAGGTTGACGGTTTTCTGTGCTCATGCTGTGTCCCTCCTGAGGTTTGTCGCCGTTTCCGAAATTGGAAAAGCGACAAGTTACCCGTGAAGCTTAGGATGCCAACCGCATTTCTGCAGACCGAGCATGCGCTTGCAGACCTTCGCCATGAGCAAGAACCGAAGCGATTCGTCCCAGTTTTTGCGCGCCGGCGTCTGATACCTGAATCAAGCTCGTGCGTTTCTGGAAATCGTAGACGCCCAGCGGACTGGCGAAACGGGCAGTACGGGCAGTTGGCAATACGTGGTTCGGTCCGGCGCAGTAATCGCCGAGGGATTCCGAGGTGAACTTGCCCATGAAGATCGCGCCTGCGTGCTTCAGTTGTGGTAGCCATTGCTGCGGATCGGCAACGGAAAGCTCAAGGTGTTCAGGCGCAATCCAGTTTGCAATCCAACAAGCTTCATCGAGGTCTGCAACCTTGATCAGCGCGCCACGGTTTTTCAGCGATGCCTGAATGATTTCCTTGCGCGGCATGTCCGGCAGTAATTTTTCGATGCTGGCTTTCACACGTTCGATATAGCCAGCATCCGGGCAAAGCAGGATCGACTGGGCGATTTCATCATGCTCAGCCTGGCTGAACAGGTCCATTGCAATCCAGTCCGGATCGGTCTTGCCGTCACAGATCACGAGAATTTCCGAAGGTCCGGCAACCATGTCGATGCCGACGATGCCGAAAACCCGTCGTTTGGCGGCAGCCACATAGGCATTACCAGGTCCGGTGATTTTGTCGACGGCAGTAATTGTTTCGGTTCCGTAAGCCAATGCCGCGATAGCTTGTGCGCCACCAATCGTGAATGCGCGAGTGACTCCGGCGATATAGGCGGCTGCCAGCACCAGATCGTTGCGGTCTCCGCGTGGAGTCGGTACGACCATGATGATTTCGCTGACCCCAGCAACATGCGCGGGCAAGGCATTCATCAGGACCGAAGACGGATAGCTTGCCTTGCCGCCTGGAACATAGATGCCGACTCGATCCAGTGGCGTGATCTGCTGGCCGAGTACGGTTCCGTCTTCATCGGTGTATTGCCAGGAAGCGGCTTTCTGGTGCTCGTGATAACGGCGAACACGGTCTGCTGCAGCTTCCAGCGCACTGCGCTGTTCGAGCGGCAGTCGCTCGAACGCAGTTTTCAGTTCATTTTGCGTCAGCTCCAGATCCGCCATGGCTTGGACATTCAGTCCATCGAAGCGTTGCGTGAATTCGATGACCGCAGCGTCGCCACGCTGTTTTACGTCAGCCAGGATGGATGCGACACGCTCTTCGACTTGCGGATCCTGGGAAGTTTCAAACGCGAGCAACGCTTCGAGCTGTTGCTGGAAATCGGGTGAAGCAGAGTCGAGTTGACGCGGCATGACAGTGTCCGTTGACGGTAAACAAGTCCGATTATAACGAAGCGCGGGCTGTGTGATCTGTCCGGTTGACCGGGTCAGAAGCAGGGATGCGGGGGAATTTTTCACTCACATGCTTTTTCAACAATATTTGATAGAAAAGGCTAACAACAGATAATAAGGACCGGACTTTTCTGTTAATATCGTAAAAATCACTTATAAATCAATAACTTACAACAACATAAAGCATGTGTTCCGTTTCGGTACCGGCTGTGGATAAATTGGTGGCGAAAAATCCGGTTTCGGGATCAGGGGGGTTGCTCACGTTACTGCTGATTTTATCCACAGCGTAACTTGTTGATTTTTAGACTGTCCTGTTGAAATGTCAGTCGGATGCCAGTCTAAGCAGTTTTTTCCAGCGGATCATGATGTCGCGAACATGAGCGAAGACGGCTTCCTCGTCGATGATGTCGCCCAGTCCCGGTTTGACCGTGGCAAGATCGACGCCTAAGCGGGCGGCAAGACTGGCAGCTTCAGGGACGATCCGGAGCGGGATCGATTCGGACGGAACAGGATTCGGATGCGCTTGCAGGCAGGCGGGTGCGAATGCCGGTTCTTCTTCGACCATCGGTAGAAAGCCGAACGGTTGTTCCTCGATTTCCATGGTCAGCAGCAAGTCGCCGCTTTCCACGGTTTCGTTTAGCGTGACTGTGTAATCGCCGACGATACCGGTTTCCGGCGCGCAGACTTCCAGTATCTGTTTCCCGCTTTGCAGCTGCAGCAGTGGCGTGTCGATTTCGACCCGGTTTCCGGGAACGGCAAGGAGCGCGCCGATGGTCGTCATCTCTTCAAGTTGCGGTGCACAAATCAGATGAGTGGTATACGTTGAGTTCATGTTGTCTGCCGTGCGTTGACATTAACCAAATTGCTTGGAGATTCAGCCTTGTACCCTGTGCGTCAGCGTAATTTTTGGCATTGCGGTGCAATAAGTCCGTTTTATAATGGCGGGCTGCCAGTAATGTCTTTTCGTCCTGTGTAAACCGTATCCGCGCTTACCTGGAATTGATCATGGCCAACGAGAATATCCTGTTCGACGACATCATTCCCGGCATGAGCTACTCGCGTAGCCATGTCGTCACGCCCAACGATTTTGCCCTGTTCGCGATGCTGGCTGGCCAGGATGGCGAGGGCGATGTTGCGCGCGTGCCAGCCGTCGGCGCATTTGCGCTGATTTTCTCGGCTGCGATCAATTTCTTTCCGGGAAACGGATCGATCGTCCTCGAACATGATTTCGATTCGCAGGGCTGGATCAGCGAAGGCGATGGCCTCGGAATCGAATTCACTGTAAAGGAAAAGGACCTGGCTTCCAAGCAGGTCATACTCGGTGCGCGCCTGATCAACCAGCGAAATGAAGTTCTGGTATCCGGCCCGATGACTATCGTTGCGCCGATTCACAAGCGCGCGACGACTTATGCCGAACCCCCGCAACTGTCGTTGGTTCAGTACCGTGTTTTTGCTGAACTGCGCGATCGTATTGATCAGCAGCCGCCGGTTCCGACAGCGGTGGTTCACCCATGCGATCGCGAATCGTTGTTTGGTGCGATCGAAGCCGGAAAGGCCAACTTGATCGTTCCGATCCTGGTCGGGCCGGAAAACAAGATTCGCGAGCTTGCTGCGAAGGAAGACGTTGATCTCGCTGGCTACAGGATTGTCGATACGCCGCATAGCGTCGCTTCGGCGGTCAAGGCGGTAGAATTGTGCCGTAGCGGCGAGGCAGAGGCGCTGATGAAGGGGTCGCTGCATACCGATGAAATGATGAGCGCAGTGATGGCTACGGCGACGGGGTTGCGTTGCGGTCGCCGTGTCAGTCACGTCTATGTGATGGATGTACCGGCGTATGGTCGGCCGCTGCTGGTGACTGATGCCGCGATTAATATTGCGCCGACGCTTGAGGACAAAGTTGATATCGTGCAGAACGCGATCAACCTTGCGCATGTGATCGGCATAGAATGCCCGAAAGTCGCAATTCTTTCCGCAGTCGAGACGGTTTACCCTAAAATGCCGTCCACGCTGGATGCCGCTGTGCTGTGCAAGATGGCCGACCGTGGCCAGATTACCGGTGGCGTGCTCGATGGCCCGCTCGCGTTTGATAATGCGATTTCGATGGCCGCCGCCAGAACCAAGAAAATCGTATCGCCAGTTGCCGGCCAGGCCGACATTCTGGTGATGCCCAATATTGAGTCCGCCAACATGGTAGGCAAGGAAATGTCCTACTTTGCCGGCGCTCAATCCGCAGGTGTCGTGCTCGGCGCCCGCGTTCCGATCGTCCTCACCAGCCGTGCGGATGATGTAAAGACCCGCATGGCTTCAACCGCCGTGATGGCTCTTGTCGCCCTCGCCAACCGTTCAGGAAAGAAAGTCTGAAAATGAAAGAACTCGTTCTCGTGATCAATGCTGGTTCGTCCAGCATCAAGTTCCAGTTGTTCGAAGCCCATGAACATGATCCGATCATGCTTTACAAGGGGCTGATTGATGGCATCTATGTTGATCCGAAGTTTGTTGCCAAGGATGCCAACGACAATAAACTGACCGATGAAAGACTGCCCGCCGATTTGCCGAAGAGTCACGATTCCGCGTTGCGCCATCTGCTTGCTTGGATGCAGCCGCATCTTCATGGCCGCAAGATTGCGGCGATTGGCCACCGTGTTCTGCATGGCGGCATGAAGTATTCCGAGCCGGTTTTGATTACGCCGGAAGTTTTCGCGGTTCTCGAAGAATTCATTCCGCTTGGCCCCCTGCATCAGCCCCACAATCTGACCCCGATCCGTATCTTGAACGAATTGATGCCGGGTGTTCCGCAAGTGGCTTGCTTTGACACTGCCTTTCACATGGCCCAGCCGCCGATGCACAAACTCTATGCGCTGC
>RRZT010734984.1_pt1 | contig 17691 bp, 14 predicted proteins | sample 2165551 | NCBI WGS metagenome assembly RRZT01 (sample SAMN10456910, study PRJNA506462) | wastewater metagenome | biome: wastewater; feature: sludge; material: wastewater sludge; isolation source: wastewater sludge with Escherichia coli K12::gfp cells carrying plasmid... | place: USA: Moscow, Idaho...
GGTAATCTCAAAAAAAAACAATAATTTTGCACCTAAAATTTAAGTATCTCACACATTGATAGAGAAGCATATAGTTCTGGAAGAAATTGACCCGGTAGTCTTCTATGGTGTCAATAATAGTCATTTACAGATGATTAAGTCGCTATTTCCTAAACTCAGAATCGTTGCACGTGACAATGTTATAAGAGTTTTAGGCGATGAGGAGGAAATGGCTAAAATTGAAGAAGACATTGAAACTATGCGTCTGCATGTTTTAAAGTATAATTCGATTACAGACGAAGATATTCTTGATATAATAAAAGGAAAGAAAACCAAAGCTGATGGAACCAAAGGTGTGTTGGTTTACAATATTTCCGGTCGCCCTATCAAGAGCCGTTCCGAGAATCAACAAAAGTTGATTGATGCATTTGAAAAGACCGATATGACATTTGCTGTCGGTCCTGCAGGAACTGGAAAAACATACCTTAGTATAGCGCTAGCAGTAAAAGCATTAAAAGAAAAAACAGCAAAAAAGATTATATTGAGTCGCCCTGCTGTTGAGGCTGGAGAAAAACTAGGTTTCCTTCCTGGTGACATGAAAGATAAAATAGATCCTTATTTGCAACCGCTTTATGATGCTTTGGAAGATATGATTCCTGCTGCTAAGTTGCAAGATATGATCGAGAAACATATTATCCAGATTGCTCCTTTAGCTTTTATGAGAGGAAGAACTTTAAGTGATGCAGTTGTCATTCTTGATGAAGCACAAAATACCACTCCTCAACAAATTCGAATGTTTTTGACTAGAATGGGATGTAGTACAAGAATGATTATAACTGGGGACATGACGCAGATAGATCTACCAAGAGGCCAAAAAAGTGGACTCAAGGAAGCTCTGAATATCCTGGAAGACGTTGAAGGTATTAGTATTGTTAATCTTACTCAAAAAGACATTGTCAGACATAAGCTTGTTACTCGTATAGTTAACGCTTATGACAAATATGACAAAATGAAAGAAAAAGAGAGACAAGATAGCGATATTAAAAAAGCACAGCTACGTGAACGTTTAAATGATGACGGAGATTTTGCTATATTTGAAAAGATTGATAACGATATTAATTAATATTTAAAATGAAGGCTTTAACTAAAACGGATTTCCATTTCGATGGACAGAAAAGTGTTTACCACGGCAAAGTTCGTGACGTTTACAACATCAATGATGACCTAATGGTTATGGTTGCAACTGACAGAATTTCGGCTTTTGACGTTGTCTTGCCGAAAGGAATTCCTTTTAAAGGACAAGTGTTGAATCAAATTGCTGCAAAGTTCTTGGATGCAACTAGTGATATCTGTCCTAATTGGAAACTTGCTACACCAGACCCAATGGTAACAGTAGGATTAAAATGTGAAGGATTTCGTGTTGAAATGATTATCCGCTCTATTCTTACAGGAAGTGCATGGCGCTCTTATAGTGAAGGTTGCAGAGAACTTTGTGGAGTAAAGCTACCTGACGGAATGAAGGAAAATCAGTATTTTCCAGAGCCTATAGTCACTCCTACAACAAAAGCTGACGAAGGTCATGACATGAACATCTCAAAAGAAGAAATCATTGCTCAAGGAATTGTTTCAAAGGAAGATTATGAAGTAATGGAAGGCTACACTAAGAAACTATTTAAGCGTGGTCAGGAAATTGCTAAAAAACAAGGACTTATTCTTGTTGATACAAAATACGAATTCGGAAAGCGTGATGGTAAAGTTTATCTAATTGATGAAATTCATACTCCAGATTCAAGCCGCTATTTTTATGCTGATGGATATGAGAGAAAATTCAATGCAGGTGAGCCTCAGAAACAGTTATCTAAGGAATTTGTTCGCCAGTGGCTTATTGAGCATAATTTCATGAATGAACCAGGTCAGACAATGCCAGAGATTACTGATGAGTATGCAGAGAGTGTTAGCCAGAGATACATAGAACTTTATGAGCACATAACAGGTGAAAAGCTTGATAAATCAACAGAATCAGGTGATATTGCTGCTAGAATAGAGAAGAACGTATCTGAATATCTCAAAATAGCAAAACACTAAACAGCTAATAAATTGACTGTGGTATACATAAAAATAAATGATGTATAAACAAGAGAAAATAAAGCCGTATGGCAGAGACGAAGACAAAGGTAAGTTAGTTGAACAGATGTTTGACAATATTGCCCCAACTTATGATACTCTGAATCATAGGCTCTCATGGGATATAGACAAAGGATGGCGTAAAAAAGCTATAAAGCAATTAGCACCATTTAAGCCTAAGAACATTTTGGATATAGCGACAGGAACCGGCGACTTTGCGATTTTATCAGCAAAGATGCTGGAGCCTGAGGCTTTAATTGGGGCTGACATTTCTGAAGGAATGATGAATGTCGGCAGACAAAAGGTCGCAAAAGAAGGACTGCAAAACATTATATCATTTGAAAAAGAAGATTGCTTAAACCTTTCTTTTGATAATGACACATTTGATGCAGTTACAGCTTCTTTCGGAATCCGCAATTTCCAAGACTTAGACAAAGGACTATACGAAATGTATCGAGTCCTTAAAAAAGGTGGACATCTAAGTATTGTAGAGCTTACACAACCAGTCAGTTTCCCTATGCATCAGTTATTTAAGATGTATTCGCATACGATTCTTCCAACCTATGGCAAGTTGATTTCGCGAGATTGTAACGCATACAAATATTTAACAGCGACGATAGAAGCATTCCCACAAGGAGAAGTAATGTTAAAAATATTGCATAAGGCTGGTTTTGAAGAAGCTAGTTTCAAGCGATTAACATTTGGTATATGCACGATGTATTTCGCTACTAAATAAAAGCTATTATTATTCTTAAACGCCACAAATATGGACAAATATGGATTAATAGGTATGCCGCTGGGGCATTCGTTTTCAATTGGATATTTCAATGAAAAGTTTGAAAACGAAAAAATCAATGCTAAGTATATCAATTTTGAGATACCTAACATTGAGACTATGCCTGAAATTATAGCTTCAAATCCTGAGCTAAAGGGACTTAATGTGACTATTCCTTATAAGGAAAAAGTGATTAGTTATCTAGATGAGATTAGTCCAGAAGCAAGGGCTATCGGTGCAGTAAATGTTATACGTATTTCTCATAAAGGTAAGAATACTATTCTTAAAGGGTATAATAGTGATGTAATAGGTTTCACTAGGAGTATCGAACCTCTTATTGAACAATGTCATAAAAAAGCATTGGTTCTTGGAACAGGTGGCGCATCAAAAGCTATAAATTATGGTTTGAAATCATTAGGACTTGAAACTTTATTTGTAAGCAGATACGAGCGTCCAGGTACTATTCAGTATGATAAGATTACTCCCGAACTTATTAAAGAATATAATGTAATCGTGAATTGTACGCCATGTGGAATGTATCCACATGCAGATGAATGTCCTGATTTACCATATGAATATATGGATAATCATACTCTATTGTATGATCTCATATATAATCCAGACATGACACTTTTTATGCAAAAAGGAGCTCAGAAAGGGGCTACTGTCAAGAATGGTTTAGAAATGCTTTTATTACAAGCCTTTGCTAGTTGGGAATTTTGGAATGAAGACTGAAAAATAGTTATAAATATTATGGACAATAGATATATGATGCGCGGTGTATCCGCAGCAAAAGAGGATGTACACAACGCTATCAAGAATATAGACAAAGGAATCTTTCCTCAGGCATTCTGTAAAATAATACCTGATATATTGGGAGGAGACCCTGAATATTGCAATATCATGCATGCAGATGGTGCTGGCACAAAGTCATCACTTGCTTACATGTATTGGAAAGAAACAGGAGATCTTGATGTTTGGAAAGGCATTGCACAAGATGCAATTGTAATGAATACAGATGATTTACTATGTGTCGGTGCTGTAGATAATATTCTTGTATCAAGTACAATTGGCCGCAATAAGATGTTGATTCCAGGAAATGTGATTTCTGCTATTATAAACGGAACAGATGATCTTTTGGCTGAAATGCGAAAAATGGGAATCGGCATTTACCCTACTGGAGGCGAGACTGCTGATGTAGGTGATCTTGTAAGAACAATTATTGTAGACTCTACAGTGACATGCCGAATGAAACGTAGTGATGTTATAGACAACGCTAACATACGTCCTGGTGATGTTATAGTAGGACTGAGTTCTACGGGACAAGCTACCTATGAGAATAAATATAATGGTGGTATGGGAAGTAATGGACTTACTAGTGCACGACATGATGTATTTGCAAAATACCTTGCTGAAAAATTCCCTGAAAGTTATGACCATGCTGTTCCTGAAGAATTAGTTTTCAGTGGTAAATATAAATTAACGGATCCCGTTGATGAAAGTCCATTGAACGCTGGAGAATTAGTACTCTCTCCTACTCGAACATATGCACCTGTAATTAAAAGGTTGCTAGATAAATTACGCCCAGAAATTCATGGTATGGTACATTGTACAGGTGGTGCACAAACAAAAGTGTTACACTTTGTAAGTGATAACTGTAAAGTGATAAAAGATAACATGTTCCCTATCCCACCATTATTCAAAGCGATTAAAGAATGTTCAGGAACTGATTGGAAAGAAATGTATCAGGTTTTCAATATGGGACACAGAATGGAGATATATGTTAAACCAGAATTTGCTGATGAAATAATCAAGATTAGCAATGAGTTTAATATTGATGCACAGATTGTAGGTCGCATTGAAGAAGGAAAGAAGAGTTTGACAATTAAATCTGAATACGGGACATTTGAATACTAAACCAAGCCTTTAAAAGCTTAAAGGTAAGAATGTCACCAAAAAGATAACAACTAATATACATATATGCCAGAAAATAATAGCATACTAGAGAAATTGGACGGACTTGAGAGCCGTTTCGAAGAAGTCAGTACACTTATCACTGATCCAGATGTCATAGCGGATCAATCGAGATATGTAAAGCTCACCAAGGAATGGAAAGACCTTGGTGATATAATGGAAGCACGTAAGGATTATCTTGCATGCCTTAATTCGATTAAGGAAGCAAAAGATATTCTTACCAATGAGAATGATGCTGACATGAAAGAAATGGCTCGAGAGGAATTGCAAGAAAATGAAACTCTTCAACCACAGATTGAAGAGAAAATTAAAATGCTTTTAGTTCCTAAAGATCCTGAAGACGCAAAAAATGTCCAAATGGAAATTAGAGCTGGTGCTGGCGGTGATGAAGCAGCACTATTTGCCGGCGATTTATTTAATATGTATAAGAGATATAGTGACACTAAAGGATGGAATCTTAGTATTACAGATATCTCAGAAGGTGCTGTTGGCGGCTATAAGGAAATCGATTTCGTTATCAGTGGAGCAGATGTTTATGGCACTATGAAATATGAAAGTGGCGTGCACCGCGTTCAACGTGTTCCATCAACTGAATCTCAGGGAAGAATGCAGACAAGTGCTGCAACTGTTGCAGTATTGCCTGAAGCAGATAAATTTGAGGTAAACATAAACGAAGGTAACATAAAATGGGATACATTCCGTTCTAGTGGTGCTGGTGGTCAGAATGTAAATAAGGTAGAGTCTGGAGTAAGATTACGCTATCCTTGGAAAAATCCAAATACAGGCGAAGTAGAAGAGATTCTTATTGAATGTACAGAAACACGTGATCAGCCAAAAAATAAAGAACGCGCATTAAGTCGTTTATATACATTTATTCATGATCGTGAGCATCAAAAATATGTAGACGATATTGCTAGCAGAAGAAAAAGCCTTGTATCAACAGGTGACCGTTCTGCAAAAATTAGAACATATAATTTTCCACAGGGACGTGTTACCGATCATCGCATTGGTTATACAACTCACGACCTTCAGGGATTTCTTAATGGAAACATTCAAGATATGATAGACGCCTTAACTGTTGCTGAGAATGCAGAGAAGCTTAAGGCTGAAAGTTTGTAAATATAAGAATCAATAGAGTTACTTATTATGAATAGAACGGATTTAGTTAAGCAAATATTCAATAAAAAAAGTTTTTTGTGTGTTGGACTTGATGTTGATATTAATAAAATACCTAAACATTTATTGAAGGAAGAAGATCCTATATTTGCTTTTAATAAAGCCATTATAGATGCTACAGCTGAATATTGTGTAGCATACAAACCAAATTTGGCATTTTATGAATGCTATGGTATTAAGGGTATGATAGCTTTTGAGCGCACCATAAGTTATTTAAAGTCATCATATCCAGAGCATTTCATTATAGCAGATGCCAAACGAGGTGATATCGGTAATACAAGTACTATGTATGCCAAAACTTTTTTTGAAGAATATAACTTAGATGCTTTAACTGTTGCTCCATATATGGGAGAAGACAGTGTTAAGCCATTCCTTAACTACAATAATAAATGGGTTATATTATTAGCTCTAACAAGTAATAAAGGTAGTCATGATTTCCAACTTACCGAAGATAAAAATGGAGAAAGACTCTTTGAAAAGGTTTTAAGCAAGAGTCAGGAATGGGGAAATGATGAAAATATGATGTATGTTGTAGGTGCAACACAAGGAAAAATGTTTGAAGATATTCGCAAAATTGCACCAAATTATTTTTTGCTTGTTCCTGGTGTTGGCGCACAAGGAGGTAGCTTGCAAGAAGTATGTAAATATGGAATTATAAAGGATTGTGGATTACTTGTAAATTCATCACGTGGTATAATTTTTGCAAGTGATGGTGTTGATTTTGCAGCCGCAGCTGCAGCAAAGGCTCATGATCTTCAGAAAGAAATGGCAGAAGAATTATCAAAACTTGTTTAAGATCCACAATATAGATAGTGTAAAGAGTAATCTATCACGATCATAACATTAAAATTCAAATAATATCTTAGTTATTAATCATAACTGAATAAAATTTGCTATATTTGCAAAATTATTATAGAATTTGATATATAAATATGGAATTTACAGCAAAACAAGTAGCCCAATTTATTCAGGGAAGTATTGAGGGTGATGAAAACGTAACAATCAATACATTTGCAAAAATAGAGGAAGGTGTAACGGGAGCGATCTCGTTCCTTTCCAACCCCAAATATACTCATTACATTTATGAAACAAAGTCATCAGTAGTTCTTGTTGATGACACACTGGTATTAGAAAAACCTGTCAAAACCACTATAATTCGTGTAGCTAATGCTCGTGATTGCGTAGCAAAGTTATTACAAATGTATGATGCAGCTATGCACCCTAAGAAAAGCGGTATTGATTCTTTAGCTTCTATTTCTTCTAAAGCTCAAATCGGGAAAGATGTATATATCGGAGCTTTTGCATGTATTGGTGACGGAGCTGTTATTGGTGATGGATGCCAAATATATCCAAATTCAGTTATTGGAGACAATACACAATTGGGTAATGATTGTATAATTTATCCAAATGTTACTATTTATATGGGATGCAAATTAGGAAACAGAGTAACAATTCATTCAGGAAGCGTTATTGGTGCTGACGGTTTTGGATTTGCCCCTAATGGAAAAGATGGATATGACAAAATACCTCAAATAGGAATTGTAACTATTGAGGACGATGTTGAAATTGGTGCTAACACATGTGTAGACCGCTCTACCATGGGCAGTACTATTATACGTAAAGGTGTAAAGCTAGACAATCTTGTACAAATAGCACATAATGTTGAAGTTGGTGAAAATACTGTAATGTCAGCACAAGTTGGTATTGCAGGAAGCACTAAAGTTGGACAATGGTGTATGTTTGGAGGTCAAGTTGGTATATCTGGACATATTGAGATTGGCGATCAAGTATTTATTGGTGCCCAAAGTGGAGTTATTGGTAATCTAAAGAGCAACCAAACACTTATAGGAACTCCCCCAATGAGTAAACTTTCTTATTTTAAATCACAAGCTTTATTTCAGAAATTACCTGAGATATATAAAGAATTAGCGGCTTTAAAAAAGGAAGTTGCAGAACTTAAAAAACAAAAATAACGATAAGATATGGAAACTATAAAGCAAACAACTCTAAAGGGTAGCTTTTCACTCTTTGGAAAAGGATTGCACACTGGATTAGATCTTACAGTAACTTTTAATCCAGCTCCAGAAAATACCGGATATAAAATTCAGCGCATAGACGTTGATGGACAACCTATTATTGATGCTATAGCAGAGAACGTAGTTGATACTCAAAGAGGTACAGTTCTTGCAAAAGGTGATGTAAAAGTTTCTACCGTAGAACACGGTATGGCAGCTCTCTATGCTTCAGGTATTGACAATTGCCTTATTCAAGTAAACGGACCAGAATTTCCTATTTTGGATGGTTCTGCAGCCATGTATGTCAAGAAAATTAAAGAAGTTGGCACTACAGAGCAAAATGCAGCTAAGGACTACTACATCATTCGACATAAGTTAGAAATAAAAGACGAAGAAACAGGATCTGTCATTACGATACTTCCTGATGATCAGTTTAGTTTAACAGCGATGTGTTCTTTTAATTCTAAGTTCATCAATAGTCAATTTGCCACACTTGATAATACTAGCACATTTGACGAAGATATTGCGGCTGCAAGAACATTTGTTTTCGTACGTGATATCGTTCCTTTGCTCGAAGCAAATTTAATTAAGGGTGGTGATTTGGATAATGCTATCGTTATTTACGAACGTGAGGTTAGTCAGGAAAAGCTCGATCAATTAGCTAATGTGCTGAAAGTCCCTCATATGGATGCAACTAAGGTTGGCTACATACAGCACAAACCACTTATGTGGGAAAACGAATGCACACGTCATAAACTACTTGATATTATTGGTGATATGGCTCTCATTGGTAAGCCAATAAAAGGTAGAATCATAGCTACAAGACCTGGTCATACTATTAATAATAAGTTTGCTAGACTTATGCGTAAAGAAATACGCAAGCATGAAGTTCAAGCTCCAATATATAATCCTAACGAAGATCCTATCATGGACAATATTCGCATACGTGAACTATTGCCACATAGATATCCTATGCAGTTAGTAGACAAGATTACATCTATCGGCTCAACAAGCATTGTTGGTGTGAAAAATGTAACAGCTAACGAGCCATTCTTTACAGGTCACTTCCCTAACGAACCTGTAATGCCAGGAGTATTAATGATTGAAGCCATGGCTCAATGTGGAGGTTTATTGGTTCTAAGCCAACTTGAAAATCCAGAAAGCTACTCAACATATTTTTTAAAAATAGACGATGTTAAATTTCGCCAGAAAGTTGTTCCTGGAGACACATTACTATTTAGAGTTGAACTTTTAAATCCTGTAAGACATGGAATCAGTTCAATGAAAGGATATATGTTCGTTGGAGATCAAGTTGTTTCCGAAGCAACATTTACAGCACAAATAGTAAAAAATAAGTAATTATATATGAATCAAATTAGTCCACTTGCCTTTGTACATCCTGAGGCAAAATTAGGAGATAATAATATTATTGGACCGTTCTGTTATATTGATCGTGACACTGTCATTGGTGATAACAATATATTCCAGAATAGTGTAACTGTCAATGTTGGCGCACGTATTGGTAATGGAAATGAGATATTCCCAGGCGCAAGCATTTCAACAAAACCACAGGATTTAAAATTCAATGGAGAGATAACTACTTGTGAAGTTGGTAACAATAATAGTATACGTGAAAATGTAACTATTTCAAGAGGAACAGCATCTAAAGGAACTACAAAGGTTGGAAGCAACAATTTGCTAATGGAGAATATGCATGTTGCTCATGATTGCTTGTTAGGAAACGGATTAATAATAGGAAACTCTACAAAATTTGCAGGAGAAGTTGTCATCGATGACAATGCGATTGTAAGTGCCGCTATATTATGTCATCAGTTCTGCCATATTGGTGGTTACGTCATGATTCAAGGCGGAAGTCGTTTTTCTCAAGATATTCCTCCATATATTATAGCAGGTAAATTCCCTGTAAAATATTGTGGACTAAATCTTATTGGACTTAGACGAAGAGGATTTAGTAATGAGTTGATTGAGCACATTCATTCTGCCTACAGATTACTTTATTCTAAAGGTATCATATCTGAGGGTATTAATGAAATTAAGAATAATCTGCAAATAACTCCTGAAATCCAATATATCATTGATTTCGTAGAGACATCTAAACGAGGAATTATCAGATAGATGAAAACTCTCGTTGTTGTTCTTGGACCTACTGGCGTTGGGAAGACAGAATTATGTCTAAACATTGCTAAACATCTAAAATCACCAATCATTAATGCTGATTCTAGACAAATTTTTGCAGAGATGCCAATTGGCACTGCTGCCCCTACAAAAGAACAACAACGAGAAGTTTTACATTATTTTGTTGGTAATCACAATATTACTGATTATTATAGTGCAGCCATGTTTGAAGAGGATGCTATAAATACTATAGATAAACTTTTCAAAGATGGTCATAATAGTGTATTAATGTCTGGTGGAAGTATGATGTACATTGATGCTGTATGCAAAGGTATTGATGACATCCCTACTATAGACGAAAGCACAAGAGAAAAATTAAAGATTGAGTTTGAAAGAGATGGATTAGACAAACTCGTTGACAAGTTAAAAGTTCTAGATCCAGAACATTGGCTTATTGTTGATAAAAAAAATCCACGAAGAGTTATACATGCTTTAGAAATATGCATGATGACTGGTAAGACTTATACTTCATTTAGAAGAAATACTAATAAAAAGCGACCTTTTAATATTTTAAAAATAGGACTAAACCGAGACCGTGAAGAGTTATATGAAAGAATTAATAAGCGAGTCTTAAATATGATAGACGAAGGGCTTGTTAATGAAGTATTACAACTATATAACTTCCGAAATCTAAATGCTCTCAATACTGTTGGATATAAAGAAGTGTTTGACTATTTAGATGGGCTTCTAACACTAGACGAAGCAACAAGGCAAATACAATCCAATTCGCGAAGATACATGCGTAAGCAGCTTACGTGGTTCAAACGTGATGAAAGTATTAAATGGTTTAATCCAAACAACGTTGAAGAAATTTTAAAATACATAGATAAAAACGTGTAAATATTAATTTATTTATTACATTTGCACTGTAAAAGAGATAATTATAGAATTATGAATAAAATCAAGAGATTATTTAAATGGAGTCTGCGTTGTGCTCACAATTTTTGGCCGTGGTACAAATCCTTGTATAAAGGACGCGCTTGGTACACAAAGACTGTGATAGGCTTCCTCTCATGCATTGTAGCTTTTATTATCTATCTAGGAATGATAGATATGAACTTCCTTTGGTTATTTGGTAAATCTCCAGGCTATTTCTCAGGAATTTTAGATCCTGAAACGAGCGAAGCTTCAGAAATTTACAGTGCTGATGGTAAACTAATTGGCAAATATTTTAATGAGAATAGAACACCTGTTAAATATGAAGAAGTTAATCCTAACTTTTTCAAGGCTCTAGTTGATACAGAAGATGAACGCTTCTACAAGCATATGGGTATTGACCCTATTGGTTTGTTTGGTGCTTTAAAAGATGCTATCCTTCATCATGACAGTCGTGGTGCATCAACAATCACACAGCAGCTTGCTAAGAATATGTTCCGAGTTAGATCTCAATACTCTACAGGACTTATTGGAAAGATACCAGGATTAAAAATTCTTATTGTCAAAAGTAAGGAGTGGATTATTGCGACCAAACTTGAAACAGTATATTCAAAGAAGGAAATTATAACAATGTATGCTAATACAGTTGATTTCGGTTCTAATTCTTATGGAATCAAGACTGCAGCTAAAACATATTATAATACTACTCCTAGGGACTTAAGTACTGACCAAGTTGCAGTCTTAGTTGGTATGCTGAAAGCAACATCATACTATAATCCTAAGACTAATCCGGAGAATTGTTTAAAGAGACGTAACACCGTGCTACTCAATATGGTAACTCATGGTGATTTAAGTCGCACAGAAATGGATTCTTTGAAAGAATTACCAATTAAACTTGACTTCAAGATTGAAGAGAATTATGATGGTCAAGCTAAATATTTCCGTGAAGCAATCGCTGATTATCTTAAAAGTTGGTGTAATGAAAATGGTTATGACCTCTACTCTAGTGGCTTAAAAATTTATACTACTGTTGATTCTCGTATGCAGCAATATGCAGAAGAAGCTGCTAGAAAGCAGATGAAACAAGTTCAACAGAATTTTAATAACCATTGGGATATTTATCGTAACCAAAGTTCAAATTGGTTGCGTCAGGAACCATGGCAGGATGAAAATCATAAGGTTATACCGAATTTCATCCAAAATATTGCGCAGCATCAACCATTCTACAAAGCATTATTAACTCGTTTCCCACATAACCCTGACTCTGTAAATTACTATTATAGAGAATGGAAACATCCAGTAAAGGTGTTTGATTACGACAAGGGTCAAATTACCAAGATAATGACTTCTGAGGATTCGATTAAATATATGACAACATTTATGCACTGCGCATTTGTTGCTATGGAACCTCAGTCAGGTGCTGTAAAAGCATGGGTTGGTGATATTGACTTTAATTCTTGGAAATACGATAAGGTTACAGCTATGCGTCAACCTGGTTCTACATTTAAGCTTTTTGTTTATACTGAAGCTATGAATCAAGGACTTACGCCATGTGACAAACGTAGAGATGAATACATTTCTATGCAGGTATATGACAAGATAAAGAAGAAAGTAGTTACTTGGACACCAGGTAATGCAAACGGTTCATTTAGTGGTGATTCTATTCCTCTGAAGAGTGCTTTTGCAAAGAGTATAAATTCAGTAGCTGTTAGATTAGGACAAGAGATGGGCATTAAGCGCATTATTGAAACGGCTAAGAAGATGGGTATAAACAGTCCTCTGGATGATACACCTTCATTAGCATTAGGTTCTAGTGATGTAAATCTTCTTGAGATGGCAAATGCATATTGCGTGATAGCTGATAATGGTAAGCACCATGACCCAGTATTAGTTACAAGAATCGTCGATAAAGATGGTAACGAAGTTTATGTTGGTCCAACGAAGAGTGAACAAGTTATTCCATATAAGAGTGCTTTCTTGATGCAGCAGATGCTACAAGGTGGTATGCGTGAAGCAGGAGGTACATCACAATCACTTTGGGGATATGTTGGTGACTATAAGGATACTGAGTTTGGTGGAAAAACAGGAACTAGTAACAACCATTCAGATGCATGGTTTATGGGTGTCAGTCCAAAACTTGTTGTCGGAGCCTGGGTAGGTGGAGAGTATCGATGTATTCACTTCCGAACCGGAGCCTTGGGGCAAGGATCTCGAACGGCATTACCTATTTGCGGATATTTCTTACAAGCACTATTCAAAGATCCTGCTTTCAAACAATATCACGGTAAATTCGATAAGCCTCATGATGACGATATAACGAGAGACATGTACACATGTGCAAGTTATTCTCCACCTGTCAAGAAAGATACAACAAGACATGATAGTGTAATTTCTGAACAAGAAATACTTTTGGATGAGAATGGTGAGCCAATCACCGGAAATTCAGAGACTAGTGATGAAAGTACAACTCCAAAGTCAAGTAAATCGAGTGACAAGTCAATAAAATCAGTTGAGCCGAAAAAGAAACATAAGCCAACAGAACAGCAAGTTAATCTTGACAACTTGTAAATAACTTATTCAAGATAAAAAATATCGAGAACATAGATATGAATAATCTGGAGTTGCAGAACGCGCTCCAGATTATTAATTTTACCCATCGCTCTCTTTTCTTAACAGGAAAAGCTGGGACGGGTAAATCTACTTTTTTGCGCTACATAGCAAATACAACAAAAAAGAAACACATTATTCTTGCTCCTACAGGAATTGCAGCTATTAATGCTGGAGGTGCAACGTTACACAGTTTTTTCAAACTACCTTTTTATCCATTACTCCCTGATGATATAAAGTTTTCACCAAGGAATATTCGCAATACACTCAAATATAATGCTGAGAAAATAAAGCTTATCAAAGAAGTAGAGCTTATCATTATTGACGAGATAAGCATGGTGAGATCTGATATTATTGACTTCATCGACAAAGTATTGCGAATATACTGTAGAAACATGAGAGAACCATTTGGAGGGAAACAAATGCTCTTTGTGGGCGACATCTATCAGTTAGAGCCTGTTTTAAAAGAAGATGAATGGAAAATACTTCAGCCATACTACCCTTCAAAATATTTCTTTGATGCAAAAATATTTCGTACATTTCAACTAATATCAATTGAACTGAAAAAGGTCTATAGGCAAAGCGATCCTTTGTTTATTGATATTCTTGATCACATACGTACATCTAATATCACTAAGGGTGATTTAAATGTCTTGAATGAAAGAGTTGGCAAAGAACTTGATAATGAAGATTCAAGTCTTGCTATCACGCTATCTACCCGCAGAGATACTGTTGACTATATCAATAATGAGAAACTGAAACTTATCGATGAAGAGCCAACAATGTTTTATGGCATCATAAACGGGGAGTTCCCTCAAAGCAGCCTCCCTACTCCAATTGAACTTGAATTAAAGCTGGGTGCTCAAATTTTATTTGTAAAGAATGATATTAAGAAACGTTGGGTAAATGGCACTCTGGGTACTGTTATTGGACTTGACTGTGCTGATGATGGCTTTATTCTAGTGCGAACTGAGAATGGCGATGATGTTGAAGTGGAACAAGAAATATGGAGTAATGTTAAGTATACCTATAATTCTAAAGAAAAGAAGATTGAAGAAGACGAAATTGGCACCTATCGACAATTTCCTTTGCGACTTGCGTGGGCTATAACAGTACATAAAAGTCAAGGCTTAACATTTACAAGAGTTAAAATTGATTTCACTGGTGGAGTATTTGCTGGTGGACAAGCTTATGTAGCCTTGTCAAGATGCACATCAATGGAAGGAATCAGTCTTAAGGAACCAATAAGATGGGAAGATATTTTTATACGAAAAGAGGTCGTTAATTTTGCAAAAGGTTACAATGATGATAACATTCTAAATACGGCACTAAAACAAAGTAAAGCTGACAAACAATATCATGATACAGTAAAAGCTTTTGATACTGGAAACATGCAAGCTGCTTTAGATAATTTCTTTCTAGCAATTCATAGTAGGTATGATATTGAGAAACCTTCAGTAATAAGATATATTCGTAAAAAGTTGAATATTATCAATGAATTGAAAAAACAAAATGATATACTCACAGAGAATATAAAAAAGAGGGACAAATTTTTAAAAAAATTGGCCGTAGAATATGTCTTAATGGGTAAGGAATGTGAAGCTGCACACATGAAAGATGCAGCAATAAAGAATTACCAAAAAGCCCTTGAACTATATCCAAGCATAACTGAAGCAAAGAAAAAATTGGATAAATTGTTGAACGAATAGAAAATAAGGTCAAAAAAATTTTGATATATCTTTACTTTCGCTTACCTTTGCTAATAATTAAATTATCAAATATGAAACCGACAGAACAAACCACACAGCAGATTGAGAGATTCATTAATAAAATTGCTCAGAAATTTCCTGAGAATGAAGATCCTTCGTTATTGACTGATATACATATTATCGTTAGTCAAGATAGTGGTGAGATGCTTGCATTTGATGATGATGATGCTGAAATCACTCGTTGTGTCGTAGAGCAGTGGATTGATAATAAAGATGACGATTTTTATGATCAGATAACAAACATCTTGCGTTCTATTTTACAAGAAAACAGTAAAATCATTGATAATTTCGGCATTATGAAACCATACAGTTTTGTTCTTGAAAATGATGATAATGAAAATATCGCAGAACTATATCTTGCAGATGACGAAACTGTTATTCTAGGTGGTGATTTAATGGAAGGTCTTAATAAAGATTTGGATAATTTTCTTGATAATTTGATTAAAGAACGTGATTAAAGGTTGATTTGTTATTTGAGAATTTTAAATTACCTTTTTCTTTTTAGCGATCTTTATTCACGTTATGACTGTTAGTCGTAATTCAATTACTTTGTGCATTAAAAGATTTCTTTTACTAAGAAAAGGAGGCACTTGGAGTTCTCAAAACTTTTATTCTACCCTATCAAAAGGTAGTAGCAATATTATAGTTTATAATTATTTTGATTTGTACACTTTTATTGTGTCAATTAAATACTATATATTTAACTATTAAAGTAGCCAGCGAACATGAAAGCTACTTGATAAAATAAAAAGATTCATCGTTGATTTAGCAGGTAAACCTTCACCAAGTTGAGAAAGTTTCCAGAAAAAAAGAAAAATTACCTACATTACCTACATTTTGGCTTAAACCATTAACAGTCAATCGATTAAAGTATGTATGAGAATGCCTTTTCCTACATGTTTCATACATGATTCCTACATTATTAGCAGGTATTTGCACTTAAAATGGTGGATTTAGCCCCAATCGCAGTACGAAAGTCGCTTTTGTTTTTTGAACCATTAGTTCATATTTTCATCTGTAAAGCAAATCAGAATAGTGTCTCTCATGATTATAGTGAATATAGAAATCCCATTTATCTTTGTAAATGGGATATAGAAGCCAAGCTTATCTGTAAATACATTTCACCATATCAATCTTTTCAGTAAAGGATTTCAGAATATGTAAAGGCTATCAGTAGCTGTTTTTAGAAATGTATGTGTTTCAGTATGCATAACTACGAATATGTATACAGATTCTGTCATAGTCAAAATGCATAAAGCGCAACGAGAATAAAATCGCCTTTTTCGGAATGCATTTGAGTAATTAGGCCCTAATCACTCGGTAAAGCATGTAGGACAACAGAGTGATTAGGCCCTAATCACTCTCTAAAATGTATAAGAACGGACTCTTATACATTAGCTAACGTATTGTATAACAATGCGTTTCGCCAAATCATGTAGGAAACAGCACTAAAAACTCAAAAAAAACTTTTTTTTGTTGATATAGGTAGGGCTTATTGATACTTTTGTAGCTAAATACATCTCGAAACATCGATATATTGGTTTGTAACTATTCTGGTTCTGATTCAGATATCTACGTTATCATTACTACCCCATATACAATAATCGAATGTGATTTTCGTTTGTATATTGTATATGAAGTCAAAGTTATTGCTAATTATAATATCAATTGGATTTGTGCTGAATGCTCATGCGCAAAGTTTTACTCTTCATGGAAGGGTTCTTGACGCTGACAATAAACCAATAGAATTTGCATCTGTTTCAGTATTGAGTCAGGGCAAGTTAACTTTGACATCTTCTAAAGGAAATTTTTCAATGTCTTTGCTTTCTTCGGATAGTATCACTGTTAAATTCTCAATGATTGGTTACAAAACAAAATCTAAAGTTTTATTAAAACCAAAAGGTAAACAGACTTTATTAGTTGTAATGTATCCCAGTGACAACACATTAGAAACCGTCGAAGTTAAAGGACAAAAAATACAAAGTGGATTAATTCAAAATCTTAAGAAAGAAGATTTATCTAATATAAATTCAGCTGCTAATTCTAATACTGTAGAGAAGCTTATTCAATTACAATCAGGTGTATCTACTCATAGTGAGTTCTCATCTCAATATAATGTTAGAGGTGGCTCTTTTGACGAAAATAGTATCTATATTAATGGCAATGAGATCTACCGTCCATTCCTAATAAAAAGCGGACA